>Ga0315277_10005536_pt1 | contig 16614 bp, 42 predicted proteins | sample YL17G05_15_MG_FD_203695 | JGI IMG/M metagenome (GOLD analysis project Ga0315277, IMG submission 203695) | Sediment microbial communities from Yellowstone Lake, YNP, Wyoming, USA - YL17G05_15 | ecosystem: Environmental > Aquatic > Freshwater > Lake > Sediment | place: USA: Wyoming | collected... | reverse complement strand
GGCGAAGGGTCTCCAAGCGGGCATGAAAATATCTTACGAGTGGATTCCCCGTGAAGAAAATGAAAAGGCTGACATGCTGTCGAGGGTTGCATATCACCGCTATCTCAAAAAGAAGGAGGCTTGAATAGGATGAACGACTTAGAAAGAGAGGCTATGTTGGTAACGATGAAAAGGAATTTGAAGCTCGAAGCCGAGAACGCAGAACTCAAAGCCCGCTGGGAGAAGCTGGAAGAGAAGCCTTGGTTATGGTGCAAGAAGAAGAGATATGATGATGGGTGTTATTTTTGTCCTCATATACAAAAATGTTTGGATAAGAAATATGAAAATGGAGGACTCTCCTCTGGCGGCGAAGTCCCAAACAATTCTCTCGAGAAGAAAAATAAAGCCATATCAAGCGAGTCTAAAAATTCTCTCGAGATAACGGAACTCAAAGCCCGCTTGGAGAAGGCGGAAAAGCTTTTATTGGAAATTCATAATTGCGATGGCTGTGGATGTCGTTGCGACTCACATATTGACGGTTGGTGTGAGATTATTGGGGATATCATGGAGAAAGAACTCTCCTCTGGCAACGAATCGCCCAATGACAAAAAAGAATTGTCTTCAAAGAATGATGTCTGGAACAAAGATATATGTCAGAGGGAAACGCCAAAGCCAGTATGCCCGAGATGTTGGTCGGCAAATAAGATAAACAAGGATTGCCCAGATTGCCACGGAACTGGCATAGACCCAAAGGGGAGGGGGATGAAGTAGTATGAACGACAAAGAGCGAGTAGAGTGGTATGATTATTGTAAGAAGCTCAAAGCCAAAGAAGGGGGTGAAGTAGATGAAGATGAAATCAGCTGATGTAAGAGTTCGTGACTTTTGTCTATCTGAGGGGCATGTGTGTGATACTTGTAAAGAGCGAGTAAGGCAAATAAGTAGGTTCGGCGGTGTGAAGCGTCTTATACCGGTAATTGGCAGATACATGGAGAAGTACCCGGATGCTACAGTAAAAGAGATGTCGAATATTTTTGGTTTTCCTGATGTTGTAATCGAGGATTGTATACGAAGAACGTCAAAGCCGGAAAAGAAGAAGGGGATGAAATAATGATGCAACATAATTCGGTATATGATTTGATATATGACGATTTCGATGTATGGAAGCAGGCGAAAGGGTATAAGACAAGCGGATATTTCTGGGACTTCCTGCTATTGCCATTTGCTCCTCTCATTTGGCTTTTCAATGGGGGAATAGGCTTCGGACAGGCAGATGACAATCGTTTAGCAAAGATATGGAACAAGGAGCGTTGGGATTATTACGGCGTGCCTGAAAACAAAAGGCGGTATATATGAGCTCGACATCCGATGAAATTCTCAGGAGTTTGAAAAAAAGGAGCCAAGATAATTATGAAGCACAAGAAAAAAGGAGATGGGACTGCGAGACAGTTGCATCAGCTGCGGGCTTACAGCATGACCAGCATCCCAATGATGAGATGGGGAGAAAGAGATATCTTGATGCCATAGATGATTTGTATAAATTATATAGAAAAAAGTGAGGAAGGAGATGAATGGATGAATGATAAAAAGAAAGAACACGATGAGGAAATGGCTTGGAATTACAATGAAGGTAGACTCAACGCTGACAGGAAATGGATAGAAGCCATAGACGAAAGGATAGCGGAACTTGAGAAGCAAGTGGGAATACCTGAACTAAGGAGACTCAAAGAAAAGACGAAATATAGTTGGAAAAATGATAACACGGACCCCGAAAGAGATGATAAGAAAATCGCATTCATAAGGTCGAGTAGAGTCAGAAGAAGGCCGACTAAAGGCGTGAAAAAGGGCAGACCTTATCTCAGACCGCCAAAGCCGAAGAAGGGGATGAAAGCATGAACGGCACCAAAAAGAAATGGTCTGTCTCCTTCCCGGGCAATACGCTCAATGTCTTGGAAGCGGTCGAGCAGATGGAACAGGAAACAGCCAACTGGAAAAAGGCCTACAATGAGCGTGTATCGGAAAGCACCGAAAGGCTGCTGAGGATACAGAAGCTCGAAGCCGAGATAGCAGGACTCAAAGCCCGATGGGAGAAGCTGAAAGAGCTGCCTCGATGGTCAATGGGGAAGCTTCCCAATGTTGGTCATTGCATGGTATATAGTAAAACAGGGCATTATGTTGAGTTTGGAGATATAATAGAACTCTCCTCTGGTAGCGAAGTCCTAAAAGGTGTTAGAAAGGGTAGACCTTATCTCAGACCACCAAAGCCGAAGGAGAGAAAGATAAAAATGCCAAAAGAATGCATGAGGGAGAATTGCCCATTTGATATTGTATGCATGACAAAGGAATGGGGTAAGAAATTGTGCCCCGATTTTGAAAGACCAAAGGGGAAGGGGATGAAAACATGAAAACTTACTATAAACCGTATCTGAATACGGACTTGTACCGTGCGGAAGTAACTGAGTATTTGAAATTTTGCAGTGAATTTCATAATTACAGAAATCATTATCTTCAAAATTGGCTGAATGTGTTTTATCTTGCGGGTGGTCACTTATGACATGGAAATATAATTTTGATTTTACTGCGGATGTGACGGAAGACACGTTCGTAAGGACAGGCAGTGTGGAATACAGGGCATTGAGGACAAGAGGATGCGTAATCAACGGCACAGAGGTGCATGGAATGCCAACAGGATTGGCGGAAAGCCAGCAAAAAGCCGATAAAGTTAGGGCAGATGTGGAGAAATATTTTGGAATAAAAGTATGAGGATGGAGATGAAAAGATGAAATTGCGGTGTTGGTTCGGGTGGCATTGCTGGCATGAAGGCGAATGTGTGACAAAAACAACTGAGCATAGTAACAGATTGTTTTCCAGCGAAAAATATATCCGCAGGACTTGTTGCCGATGTGGCAAAAAGGTTTATTGTATCAATTTGAAGAGAAGAAGGCGGTCTGAATAGAGTATGAAATTGCGATATTGTGACTTTTGCGGGGAACAATGTGACGGGACAAATATAATCAGAAGCCCAACTTTCGAGAAAACCGATGGGAGCGATATAATTGCCTGCAATGAATGCCTGAACCTGTTCGGAAACCATGACTGGGAAGGGCTTATAAAAAGGCTGGCGCAAATGGAGCTGAAATGAATGGATGAAAGGCATTGTTTATATCACAAGAATGGCGGTTGTTGCGACTTTTCGCGGTGCTCGTGGCTGTCGTGGCATACGAAATTGGGTTGCCGAAAACTGTGTTACAGTGCAGGCAGGAAACCTAACAGCAATTCTTGGCGGGGCGGGAAGTGGGATGTCTGCCCGCTCGAAATTGTGGAGAAATCATGAACCATCTAATCGCTCAGCAGAAAGCCAACTGCCGTGCCCAGCTTGATTTCTATGTCCAGCAGTCGAAGGACACCCTCCAGAAGTTTGGCGGTCATGTGCCCATGTTCTTTCTGGAAAAGAAGCCGGACGGCATTGCCTTTGTCCTGCCCGACTTCCGCAGCGACTTGGCTAAGGATGCTTCCGTCCAGAGAATCAGGCATCTGCTCATCGACTATGCTTCCGACTTCTTTGTCCATGTCAGCGAGGCGTGGGTGATTCGGCGCAAACCAGCTGATGCGATAGAGCGCCCCTCGCTTGCCACTGACAGGCAGGAAGCCCTGTTCATCACTTTCAACCAGCGTGACGGCAGGATGGTCGAGGTCATGATTCCTTTCGACAAGGGCGACTGCGGGAAGTTCTTTTTCCATGAGCCTGTCGAGCACTATTCTGGCTTCGGTCGGGGCGACGACTTCAAAGAGTGCGGCGGTCGCTTCGCCGACCTGAGGAGATGGTGATGATGCTGTCGAAAAAAATGAAGCTGTCTGTTATCAGTTTTTTCATGTGCCCTGTTTCGCTTCTCATGCCGTGGTTTGAATTCAGGATTGTTTCGATGCTGGTCTTTTGTGCTCTTGGCTGGATGTTTATGCTGGCGGTCGAGCGTGAAATCTCTAAAGATGTGGGGCGTGCATCGTGAGCGACTTTGCCGTCTTCCGAAAATGCAGTTGTGGCTTTTCGGCGTGGTTCGATTCCGAGGAGCGTGAGCACCTTCAGGAGATGAAGGACGATGCCCATGAGCATTCTTTCGTTTCAGTCATCGTTGGGGGGAATGAGAAAGATGGATAAAGGTGCTTTTGCCTTGCTGGGATTCTTATTGATAGCCGTTGTCTCAGTCACTTCCATGGTCATACTGTCCCGCTATGAATCGGATGCGATGATGAAAGTGCGGTCTGTCTGCCAGCGTGCATACAGGTGTTATGGTGAGGATTTGCAGGTGCACTCGGGTTGGGTTGACAGCGGTAATGGAACTATGAGCATGGCTTGTGATTGCCTGAACCTGACTTCTGGGGAATTCCTTTCTGAACAATGGGGTGAAAATATGCGGGGTGAACCCCATGTCTGAGCTCCTGTGGTGTGTCCTGCGCATATTGCGCCTCCTCCTGATAGGCATATGTATAGGCTTTCTCATTGCGAATCATTTCTTCATACAGCCGATTTTAAAAGGCTGGGAAGCATGCACTGACGGCTGGGAAATCACTCTTGTTTCTTTGCGTCAGTGTGCCTCTGTGTGCAACTCGTCCGCCGTAATTGAACCCGACCAGCCTTTTGGTGAAGTCTATCTCAGTGGGGGAAACTTATGAAAATAACCGACACGCCCAAACTCGAAAGCCCGTTCATCAGAAAAACGAATGAAAGGGGGGAATTCGTTGTCACTCCAGAGATTAATCCCGACTGCTCATGGGTCTTCGAAGGCAATGAAACTGAAGTTCTGGCGACTGAAAAAATAAATGGAACGTCTGTGAGTGTGGTGATTGAAAATGGCATCATAGCTTCCATCTGGAACAGGACGGCGAGGATACCGTTCTTCTGCAAGGGCAAAGAGCACATTGTCGAAGGCGTTATGGCATCATTCAACTCGTGTCCAAGGAGTCCCTCTCCGATAGGTGAGGGATGAATTGGACTATAACCGATAAGTTTATAAAACCAATGGTTATAACATATGTGAGATAACCATGAACTATAAGCTCGATAGAGGAAGCCATTCGGTATATGCTTTGCAATACCATCTGGTGCAATGTGTAAAATATAGAAGGAAGGTTCTGGTAGGCGAATCTCTAATCCAATTTCTGAAGGATAAAACACAGGAAATAAGCGAATCATTCCAAGTGAATGTCCTGAATATAGAATGTGATAAAGACCACTTCCATATGCTGTTTACCGCAAAGCCAACGCTTAATATCCCCAGATATATGAATACGATTAAAACCATAACATCGAGAGAAATACAAAGGAAATTCCCAGCTGTGAAGAAATCGCTTAGGAATGGCAAATTCTGGTCAAGGTCATATTTTCTCGCAACGACTGGTCAGGTCACATTGGATGCATTAAAGAAATATGTTGAAAACCAAGGTAAATGATATGGAAATAGAGACGATATTAATTCAGGATAATGAAGGAAATGAGACAAACAGATGGTTCGCTAAAACTGATGATGGTTTCGATGGAACAGCACAAGGATGGGGTTTTAAAACAAAAGAAAAACTCATGAAAGCATATTGGTTTTATCAGAATAGACATAAAATAAATGGATTGAAATCAGAAGCTAAAAAGTTTCTGGCTGAAAACCCCAAAATAAAGAAGATATTATTAAAATATTTTGATGATGATAATGTTTTCCATGCTTTGAAATGTGGAGTGTCACTTTCATTTAAAACATTGATGGTTGACATTAATGACGTTAATTGGAATATAGAAAACAAAACAGAAATCGTTGAAATTCTGAACAAGAACAAGCATTTATGGAAAACCATAGAAAGGGAGTTATAATTATGCAAAAAGTAATAAAGTTACAGAGTGTCGAACTGACTCATAAAAAGCAGTCGGAATTATCGGATGCGAGAACTGAGGCAAAAAGAGTCTTGGAGAAATTCATATTGCCAAACATTGATTCCTGCGAAGATAATGGTCAACTGCAACAACTTGTTTATGATAATATACGCAAAGAATCATTTCTGCCGAGTCAAGTCCTGTTGAATCTCATACGCACTTCATTCCATTTGAAACAAAAGCCACCAGAAAAACGCAACATAGATAGGATAACGCTTGATTACAACATACCGAGAGCCTGCAAGATGTTCGTGTTGAATGACAAAAAACTTTGTTTTGCGATAACATTGAAGCCAAGACATAGAATAGTAATACCAATCGAATCCAATGGTTCTGTCGGACGATTTCAGAAACAAATAGCTGCTGGCTGGAAGATAAAGCAAGTCGGTCTGACCGCCCAGAATGAAATAATCGCAACAATCGAAAAGAAGAAAATCCGCAAGGATTATAAGAACATTCTCGGAATTGATACTAACAGCAACAATGTTTCTGTTACAGCGTTGACTCCAAAAGGGAAAGTGTTGAAGCAACTCTATCTCGGTAAGAACTTATATGACAAAAAGGCAAAGATATTGAAACATAGAGCAAAACTGCAAAGCCACGCAGATAAAGGAAGCTCGAAAGCGAATGAGAAGCTTCGTAAATTGAACAGAAAAGTCGGGAACATAAACAAGAATGCCGTCGGAGAAATATCAAAACAGATTCACGAGATAGCAGAGAAATACCAAGCGAAAATCGTCTTCGAGAGATTGCATAAATTCGAGGCGAACAAAGGCAAAACATTTAACAGAAAGGTGACTTTATTACCATTTAAGATGCTTGCTATGACTGTGGCTATACGAAGCGTTGACACTGGAGTGCCAATGGGTTATGTTGATTCCTATCATACGAGCAAATGGTGTAGCGGATGCGGTTCGGTGAACCCTCCGCACGACAGCAGGAATTACGCTATTTACCGATGTGGGAATTGTGGATTGGTTGTGAACAGCGACAGGAAGGCAAGCCTTGCTGTTGCTGTTAAAAAGTTTGCAGAGCGGAAGGAATACTTCCAGTTTTCTGCAAAAAGAGTGCCAGTAAACGCTCTCTTTCGGGGAGATGAAAGCAATGCAATACAAGCGACTGAAAACGCTTTTGCGTTGTCCGACCCAAAGGAGGCAGTATGCCTCTAAAAGCTCCATCCGACAGGGTGGAGTCGTTTACCCTTCCAACTGTTCGCCGATGCGGGCAAAGCTGGCAACGGTCAGGGCTTGGGCGATTACATCAGCCAGCTCAATGACTTTTTCAAGAAGATAATCGACCTCTTTACAAAGTAGCGATTGTTTTATAAAGCTTGCTGTCAATGAAATAAGTGATGAAATCTGGTGTGTCATATGAAAGGGCTGATAAGCGTTGTCGTTCTGTTGCTGGTATCTGGTTTGCTTTTTTACATGGGTGATTGGCTGAGCCTTGCTGCGTTGCTGGGTGTTTTGTGTCTTCTTTTTTTCATGGGGATTCGGATTGTTCGTCCGACAGAAAAGGGTCTCGTGGAGCGTCTTGGCAAATACAAGCGTTTCTCCAGCCAAGGTTTCCATGTGATTATCCCTCTTTTGGAACGCATGATTGTGGTGAACATAACGGAGCAGCTTGAAGACGTTGACAGCCAAGAGATAATCACTCAGGACAGGCTGAATGCCACAATCGATGCTCAGGTCTATTTCAAGGTGAAGCTCGATGAGGAATCGGTGAAGTCGTCTCAGTATAATGTGAGCAACTACCGATACCAGATAACGAGCCTTGCGAAGACCACTCTGAGGAACATCATCGGCAACATGTCATATCAGAATGCCAACTGCAAGAGGAACGAGATAAACGTGAAATTGCAGACCTTGCTGACGAAGGAAGCCAAGCCATGGGGACTGGAAATCGTGCGAACCGAAATCAAGGAGATTCGCCCCCCGAAGGATGTTCAGGACAGCATGAACAACCTGATTAAGGCTGAGAACACCAAGAAGGCTGCTCTGGACTTGGCTACTGCTGCTGAGACAGAGGGTGACGGCAAGAAGCGTGCGAGCATCAAGTCTGCTGAAGGTGAAAAACAATCGCAGATACTGATAGCCGAGGGTAAAAAACAGGCAACAATCCTTGAGGCGGACGGACAGGCGAAAGCCATACAGACCGTGAACACTTCCATCCAGAAATACTTCAAGAAGGAAGCTGTGACATTCAAGCAGTTGGAGACTGCTCAGGTTGCGCTGAGGCGTGGAACCAAGATAATTGTGCCTGAGAAAGCAAGCCTCGTGAACATCGTATCTGAAGCCGTGGGGGTTGCCCCTATCCCGATGAGTGGAAGGGGAAAATAGTCCAGTCTTCCCTAAACAGCGGTGGGTGGGACTCCGCCGAGGCGTTCGGCAGATATAAGCCCTCAACAAGATTTCCGCCTGCTTAGTTTCATTGTGCGGGAGATAACCACAAGCGCAACGCCAATAAGCCGTAGTTGTGTGACTTCCTGCCGAAACCCACTTGCTGGGGGAATGCGACTGCGTTGGCGTGTTTTAGCTTATGAATGAGGCTGGAGTTTCTTTCTGTTCACAAATCTTTTTAAACTTGCGATTCGTAAGAATCTTCATTGTGAAATAAGGACATTTTGATGGCTGAAAATGAGATTGACCTGAACGCCCTGCTGGATGCCCAGATAAATTCCGAGGAATCCGTCAGGAAGCGTGAGCTCGGTCACTTCTGGGCTACCGACATGGGCAAGTGCAAGAGGCAGGTCTACTATTCTTTCACCAACCCGAAGACCTTCCCCCCGTCTAAGAAACGGATTTTCAGGACTGGCATCATCATGCATGACTACATCCAGAAGCTGCTGAAGGGGCTCGAAGGCGCTGTCTTCAAGGAAGTCTGGAGCGAGAAATACATCTCTGTGACTGACACCGAGACCGACCTCATAATAACTGGGAAAATCGACACTTTCATCATGCCGTCGGAGGGGGCTGTCCCAGTCATATTCGAGTTCAAGTCCGAGAATGAGCGCTCCTTCGCCAAAAGGGATGAGCCCGCCTTCCATCACAAGTGCCAGCTGACAATCTACCTGCGCTCCCAGCGCCTCCCTTTCGGCTATATGGTGTATATAAACAAAACAACCATGGAGCTCCATCAGATGAAGGTCTTATACTCCGAAAGCCTGTTCACCTCGATAATGAGGCATACCCGTGACATCTACTGGCATCTGAAGAACTCGAAGCTCCCACAGAAGACCGCCCGTGCGAGTTGGGAATGCAACTATTGCCCTTATCAGGAAGATTGCAAACGAAGCGATAACCCAGCCTTGCACAACCGCCTGTTTCCGAACAGAGTTAAGGTTGATGTTTCAGAGGTCAATAAAGAGGAGGTGAATGCAAATGGATGAATTCGAATTCGAAGTTAAGGAAATCTCGAAGACTACCTTCAAGGGTGGAAAGTCCAAGGAACCTGTCCTTGTTGCGACTCTTGAGACCGCCGACGGCGTGAAAATAACTGTCAAGGAAGAGGGGGAAAGCTCCTTCGAGGTCGGCGAGGCGTGGTCTTTGCAGAAGACTGACACCATGAAGTAAATGTGTGATGTTATGCCCACAATCAAGGAAGTTCAGGCGCTTGTCCATGGGCTTGAGGAATCGAAAAATTTCGGTCATGAGCTTCACCAGAAAATCCTCTGGATGACTGAGGAGCTCGGCGAGCTCGTCCATGCCTACAAGCACAATGATAAGTTTAAGATTGTCGAGGAATGCATAGATGTGCTGTTCTTCGTCGGTAGCATTCTTGCCATCATGGGGGCTGACGGCGACGAGGCATTCATGAAGAAGCTGGAGAGAAACCGAGCCCGTGAACCTGTCGTCCGCAGGGGTGAGTTCCATTTCGATAAGGATTGATGCAGGATGGCAATCTGCGAACTTTGTTCCCGTGACGTGCAGGAAATCGGAGAGCACCATCTTATCCCCCGTAAATTCCTGTCGAGGAGGAGGCGTGCATATGCCGTCCAGCTTGGTCGAAAACTTACCCTCTCGCTCTGCGCCGACTGTGAGCGTATGATTCATGCGACCTTCATGCTCAGCCAGCTGCATACCGAGCTTAACACTCTGGAGAAGCTTAAGTCAAATGAGAAAATCAGGAAATACGTCGAATGGGTTTCCAGCCGTCCAGAAGGCGTGGTCACCCACGCCCGCCATTCATGGAAGGGTGGAAAATATGAATAGGGATTTCATCTATTTGAATGGGAAGGCGATAGGTTGGGTGGAGGACTGCGAATTTTATACGCCGAAGCGCCCTGAGCATATCATGCGGAAATTCGGCGATTGCTTTGGCATGAATGTCGAGGTTCTCGCTTATCTGAGGGACAAAGGCTTTGAGGCAATCAACTTTCTGTTTGAGTACAAGGATTCTAAAATAGACCACTATGTAGGGACTGTCACCCAGTTCTTAAAATCATCTCATGAATACGAATGGGGTGGTGAGGTTCAGAAGTTTGTGCGGCTCGTTGACCTGATGGTAAAGCCCTCTGGTGTTGCGCCTTGCAAGAAAGCTGGTCTGGGGGCGTTCTTTCCATGAGCGGAAAGCCGATGGTGGGGTTCTCACACAACTGGAACGACAAGCTCTACCTGACCATCTTCTCTACCTTCAGGAAATGCGATGAGCCGAATCTCAAATTCTACTCCAACCATCTCGGCGATGTCTTCGATGTTTTTTTGAAGAAACAGAAAATCTGCGAGGCTACCCTCATCGGAATGAAATCCAGCCTCCTGAAGGACGTGCCCGTCGAATTCCTGTGGCTCGACACTGGCTACAACGATGAGGAAACCGTCTTTGCTCTTTTCGAAAGCTTCGGCATCGGAAGGGAAGATAAAGTCCTGTGGCTTTTCTTCAAGTGGGTGTGATGACTGATGAACGAACTGTTGATTTTTTTGGGAATTTTTTTAACTATGATATTCTTATTGCTGTTCGTCTTTTTCCCATTCATGGATATGTTTGTAATGCCGAGTGTTTCGAGGATGGCGATGCCAGAATCCAATGAAACATGTGCCTTGTGTTACAATATTGACGGATGGAAATTGTTTGGAATGTGGGGATGAAACAGATGATTGGATATCATTTCACCAGAATATCGAAGTCATATTGTCGGTTCAGGATTGAAGGCGAATATATTCGGGTTATTCCAGTAAAGTCAACGATAAAAAGTTATCATAGGAAACTCAAACCAGTTGGGAAGCTGATAAAAGATGCCTGAACCCACCTATTTCTGCGGTCTCCGTGGCAAGCCCATGAGCCTTCTGGAAATCGAAAAGCATCACTGCCTTTTTCGTCAGAAAGGCAGGAACAGGGGAAAGCCCTGCAAATACCTCCTGCAAATGTGATGGAAACCTTTAAATACTTTCACACCAACAAATTATCATGTCTATATGTGACGAAATCAGGGGGGGCTCGCATGCCTGACAAGCTTGATGTGGAAAACCTCGATGCCGAGCTCACCAAGGGTCTGAAGCGCCTTTCCGCTTATGTCGCCAGAGCGACGCTTGTCGGCGATTTCGTTTTCATCTTTTTCAAATCCGAGCCGAAGAAGAATGTGGCGCACTTTAAGGATGCCATCATGGATTTCCTTCTCGAAAAGACCGAGAACCGTTATTCCTTTTTCAAGTCTGACAGGAACCAGTGGGTCTTCAGGCAGGAGGCTTTATGAAACCAAATTTTTGCGGTCTGTGCGGTGGAAAACTCGATGTGTGCAAATCATGCGGTCAGACTTTGGTGGTTATATGATTGAGCGTGAAATGTGTGAGATGTTTTTGGGGAAGCGGGTTGCCTTGCTCTTCCGTGATACAGGGAAGGACATCCTTCGGAGGGGTAAGCTGCTTAAAGTCACAGATTCGACTGTTTTGCTGGACTTCAATGGTGTGCTTCAGGCTTATGCGATTGAATCTATAATACATATCAGAGAACATGAGGACGTTCCTATCAAATAATGGGGGTGTATGAAAATGTTTCGAGGAAGGGCGAAAGAAGAAGGCAGATGGGTGACGCAGGAGCTCACCGATTCCGAGATGCGTGAACTGCTTGAGAAGACGAATGCGCTGAACAAGGAAGCCATGAAGCTGTCCATCAGGACAGCCGTCGAGCTCAGGCAGGATGATGCCATCAAGGAAGAGCATGAGTTTCAGGTGGCGCTTGCCCTGTTCGACAAGCTCGGCATGCAGTCTTTCAGCGTCGTGAACAACCGAATCCAGAACATGGTCGAGTAAACTACCCACTGCTAAAGCATATGGGGTTCCAGCCGACTATTTAGCTGAGCCAGCCGAACATAAGGATTGGGAAATGGTCGAAACGATTTGCAGGATAGGGAATTCAGGCAGGATTATGTCAGCCCCACAGTTCCTCAGATGGGCAAAGCATAACCTCAGGGATTGCGCCGACAAGTTCGTCTTCATGACTACCGCATGGGAAGGTCAGGCTATGGCTCCTACGAAGGAGCATCCATGCCTGCGCATTCCAATGGCTTGGTCTGATAAAGGCTTTTCCAGCCCACAGCATTCTCTTGACATCGCCCATAAATCCGTGAACTTTGGCATTATCATTTTAACAAAGGATGAGATTTCCAGAACTGCGCTTGAGGCAATAAGGGCTCGCCGTGGTCTCCGTGCTCTGTGCGACAGGTCTGCTATGAGCCATCATGACGAGAAGATAGCCAAGCGCAACGCTGGCAGGGTTTTGACCAAGGAAGCCGTCCTCAAGCTTTTCGGCTATTCCCCGTCCACATACATCTTCGACACTGCAATCAAATCGAAGGGCTTGATTGTCCAGCTTCATGATAAATCTTTCAAGGTGGTGTCTCCAGATGTCTGAGGAATTGCATGTGGAAAATGCTGGTGGTGAATCCAAGCCGATAATTGCGTTCTGCGACGGTGGGTATTCGCCCAGTTTCAGGCGTGGAGTGTGGTGCTACATGGTGGGCAAGCCAGTCTTCGGCATCATCGAAGACAAGAATTCCAAGCTTACCTGCAATGCGATGGAATACCATGCGGTGATTCGCCTGCTGAATTCCCTTCCCGATGGGACGACCGTCAGCGTGCATTCCGATTCCAAGCTCATCGTCAACCAGCTGACCAAGCGTTGGAACATTAATTACGAGCATCTGCGCAGTCTTGCCGACGAGGTCTGGAGGATTGTCGATTCCAAGAAGCTCCGTGTGTCCTTTTCTTGGCTGAGTGGGTGGGACAACCCTGCGGGGCGGTTCATCGAGGAAAACGAGGAGTTGATTTACCATGGCGGAAACCCCTGAAAATCTTGACTCTCTGATAAGCGAAATCAATGACCTGATGAAGGTTCACTGCGACCAGATAGCGGATGAGTATCACAAGCTCAGTGACGGCACGTGGTCTATCTTTTTCGACCACTTCATGCAACATGTCATTGTCGAGCATCAGGGATATCTCTGGGATTTCTCTGTGACTATGCATCCGAGGAATCTTGCGAAGGCTCTGGTGCTTTTCAGGGATGCTCTTGATAAGCGTGTGAAAACCCATGTAAAGGATGAGGGTGATGATGATTAGGCTCGAAAATTGGGAGGATTTCCTGCTCATGTTCGTTGCAGTGGCATCGTTTCTCCTTGCCTTGTTCCACACCCAGCCTTGGAACTGTCTGTATTACATGGGCTTCGGGCTTGCTATCGGGGCGCTATGGTGCTCCGAGCCAGTTGAGGTGAATAAAAATGCCAGAAAATAATATAATGCCAGAAAATGAGGGTTTCAGTAAATTCAGGAAGAAGCCAGTCGTCATCAGCGCCAAGCTGATGGGCGAGCCTTTCGACGTGGAAACTCTCGAAGGCAAAATGCACGGCAATGCTGGGGACTGGCTCGCAGTCGGCGTGGCGGGCGAGAAATATCCCGTCAAGAACGAAATTTTCAGGAAGACCTATGCCCCCGCCAATGCGGGGGACAACATGATGATAGGGCTTACCATGCTTCTCACGTTCTGGATTTCACTGCTTTGTGCGCTTCTCTGGTTCCAGCCGTCCAAGAATTTCGAATTCCTGCTCGTGTTTTCAGGACTTATTCTTATCGTTTTTCAGCTTTTGAGGTGGAAATCATGACCGATGAGGATGTCAGGTTTCAAATCAAGGAAGTCTTCAGTTATAGGCGCAGGACTCTCGTGATAGTCGAAATCTTGAATGTTCCCACTGTCTGTGCACCGAGCGGGTCTTGCCATAACGGATATGTATCAGTTGCTCGAAGGAATAAAGGCGTTGGCTATGAGCTCGTATCACGGATAAAATCAGTCGAGTTGACATATACTGGCATGCTGAACCATTTCAAAGACAAGCGCATCCCGAATGCGTGGTTCTTGGGCTTCGATACCCTTCATTATTGGAACGGTGAGCATCCAGCGAGCCAGACATTCGGAGCCGTGCACAAGAAGACCATCGAACTCGCTGATGAGATGATAAGGAAGAGGATATGATGTCACTGATAATCCTAAGCTCCGACCTTCTGTTGAACCGTCTGGAGCGTGTTGCGGGGAACTATGCCGAGCGCAACATCCGCCTGCTTCGTGTCATGCGGAAGATGGACAGGACGAAGTTCGGGCTTTCTTATCTTGGAAAAAATGAGGTTGTGGTTTGATGGGCGACTACGAGCGGACGAGGGCGCAGATTCGCATGGAGATATCGAATGCAGACTTGCGGCGTTTGGCTCTCCAGCTGTCTGATGCGATAGAGCGCATGAGCAACATAAGCTCCAATGGCTTGGCTTCTGGCATCCATTCCTATGACAAGCCAGAGCTTTCCCATATGATAGGCTGTGTTTTCAATTTCTTCAAGTCCAAGTCGGGGAGGATTCGATGAATTGACATTCCTATTGTTGATTGTGTTAAGGAGGTAATAAAATGGATTTGGAAAAGTGGTGCAAAGGCAAGGAGAACGAAGGCAGGAAGCTGAACGAGTCGAGGAAGCTGAAATACTTTGGGAACTACAGGCAGCCTCAAATCGTTCTGGCTGACATCTACATGAAGGCGAAAAATGGCAGGCTGGAGTTCACCGTTGGAGAAGTTTCCAGTGCGACTGGCGTGCCGTATTCAACGGTCGGGGCTATCCTCGACTGTTTCATTGCATTCGGGCTTGTCAGGATGTCATCGGAAGGCAAGGGTCGTGCCATTCTCTACCGTGCGAGCGTCTTCGAGATGGAACGCCTCATCCGAAAACTTGCTGGGGGAAAATGAACTTACAACCTTGCGATGGTTGCGGGGAGCTGAAAACATGCCAATAAAAATTTCAGGAAGGGTCAAGCCAGTGTCCGAGCCACGGCTGCCTGAGCGTGGCTGGAAAAAAGCGCAGGCAATAATCTGTGAACTTTTGAAGCATAAGGAAGCCATTGCGCTCCTCGCCACCATCAGGCAGTGCAACCGTGAATCTGTCAGATACTCTAAGCTCGCCGAGCAGATGAATGCAATGAAGCTCGATGCGGAGCTCCAGCTCGTCCAGAAATTCGGCATCAGCGTGTCCGACCTTTTCTACGTCGAGCTCGCCGTGGAATTGAAGGAGACTGAGGTGTTGCTGAAAAAATTGGGGGAGGCTGTCTGAATATGAAAGTCAGCTACATATCGACTGCAAAGCTTCATAGTTTCAGCGACAATGTCAATGTCGTGGCTGGGAGCAAGCTTGCTGACCTCACTGAGAGCATAAAGAATGTTGGTGTCAAAGAGCCTCTGCTGGTCATGCGGGCGAAAGGCTATTATGTCGTCGTGGATGGGAACCACAGGCTGGCTATAGCTGAAAGTCTTGGGATAAAGCATCTTCCCTGCATTGTCAGGAATACTCCCGAAAAGCATTGGTTCCGTGAGCACATTCTCCTGAACTATTTCAGGGGAGAGGTTCAGTTGCAAAAACTCATAGGATATATCACCAGAGAGCTCGATTCTGGGACACCGATTAAAACGCTTGCTGAGCGCCTGCAAATGCGTGAATATTGGGTCATGGCTCATTATGAGATGGGCAAGGTCAAGTCAAACGATGAATTGTGGAGTCAGTTTGTGAATGGCGGGCTTGTCAAAATTCCTGTCCTCATCGATGCGGAAGTTCTTCAAAGGCTGTTTTTCGATATAGGTTTTTCAACGACGAATTTGATGCTTGATTATCTGTATCGTGGGCTTGCTGCGGAGAGGGAGTGTGTTGAATTGTTGCATAAGGAAGCTGTGCGTTTCACTGGCAGGGTCGTCCCGCAGAGTATCTCTGAGCCATTGAATGCAAGCGAAAGAAAAATTAAGCTTTTTACCAAACTCGTTGATGATGTGCAAAATGGTCGAAGAAGCAATGACTTGCTGCGTGTGATAATCGAAAATATGGAAATGGTCGATTTCGCAAGATATCTTGGGGATAAGCTTGAGGGGTTGTTCTCATGAGCGGCTTCCTTGCAAATGTGCTGTCATTCATGCTGATTGGATTGATATTCATAGGATTCGCCTTCTTCATTGCGCTCATCATCTTCCTGTTTTTCGTGGGCGGTGTATGGCTCGGCGGTTTCTGCGGCTGGCTGCTTTCCTATACCGTCATGGGGGCGTGGGTGCACCATGCGCTCATCGCCCTCGGTCATGACATGAATCTTACCTACCTCGGTGCGCTCTTGGGCTTCATCGGCTCGGTGCTTAACATAAAGCTGGTGAATCCAGTCATCGGCGCAGCCGCAGATTGGTTCCTCAAGCATGCTGTTGGTAAGGGTGGTTAGAT
>Ga0315277_10005534_pt1 | contig 16618 bp, 10 predicted proteins | sample YL17G05_15_MG_FD_203695 | JGI IMG/M metagenome (GOLD analysis project Ga0315277, IMG submission 203695) | Sediment microbial communities from Yellowstone Lake, YNP, Wyoming, USA - YL17G05_15 | ecosystem: Environmental > Aquatic > Freshwater > Lake > Sediment | place: USA: Wyoming | collected... | reverse complement strand
CGGCAAATCAGATTCAACAGTTCCAAATATAAATTCAGTGAATCGTGATGTAATGGGTATTGAATCCAGTGGAGGTTTACCCGGAAGCTTTAATTCAAGGAATGGTGCGATGGGTAAGATGTCTGTCACTTACGCAACATTACAAGACCCAGGCCACGGTATGAAGCCTTTCCAAGGTACAGGCCCGTTACCTGAACGTCAATACGGTACAGACAAGCAACTGACGGATGCTTCAAAAGCTGAACTCAAAACTTACGTCATCGCCAATGAAGCTGCTTTGCAGAAATTCGGAGAGGACTTCCTAAGCGTTCTAATCAAAAAAGCCGGTAGTGTTTCTGGGGGTTTGAAAGCATATAGAGGAACCGATCAAGATCCAAAGTATCAAGCGTTATTTGAAAAATACAAAGACGCTCCAATATCTTCAAGCCAACCAAAAGCCACAGATGTTTTAAATAAATCAGTGGCCACAGCTGTTGCAAAGGTTGAAGTACCCATTGTCACTGCGATTGTAAACAAAGAAACACCCAAGCTTCCAGATGTCGGTGAAATTAAAAACCTACATATCATAAACAATATGAGTCCGCAGGACGAACTTACTAGGTACAAAGAAGCACTTTCGGGCGGCAAACATACTCAAATATTGAAAGGGGCTATCTCTCAAAGTGCAATGGTTGAAGCCACAACAGCTCAACTCAAACAAGCTGCGGAGCTTCAGGTCAAGATAAAAGAAATTAATCATCAAATAGAATTGGACAATCAAGCAGGTGGAAAGAATGTTCAAAGTCTAACTAAGACATTGACAGACGTAACTGAAAGTTTCACAAATGTGGTTACAGCCATGGACAGTGGAGCTTTGGCCATGAAAGAAGCGGGGAAATCTTTTTCAAGTAATATCACATCCACGTTCGGTTCCAGTTTATCTGCTTTGCTGCAAGGTAAACAGACAGAAGGTAAAACCAAGTTCGGTACATTCTTTCAATCAATGACTGACAGTTTTACCAGTTCTGTTGTGGATACTTTCTCAAAAGGTGTTACGGAAAAATTAATGGGACCCGGCAGTAGTATATCCAAGGTTATGGAGAACGCAGGATCTTCTTTATTTTCTTTACCCAGCGCAATCGGCAACAGTCTCAGCGGAGCTTCCGGTGGAGGTATGGGCGATTGGATGTCCAATTTACTCAGTGGTGGTTCATCTTCAGCTCCTGATGCGGCTTCACAAGCGATTGTGGATAATGCTTCGAAGAACAAAGATGCTATAGTTGCCGCAATTAAAGGAACTGCTATGGGTGGTGCTGTAGCGAGCATGTTTGGAGGCAAAGGTGGAACTATTTCTGATTTCTTTTCCAGCATCACAGGTGGACCCAAAGCAGCGACAGCATCCACACCTATGAGTGGTCTTATAGGCGGTGCCAAAATGCCGACCAGCGATATGGAACAGCTTCTTGGAGGAGGTGCAACCAAAGTTACTCCAATGATGTCTCCGATTGAAGGTGCTGCACCTAAATTATCCGGAGGGTTTTTGAGTGATATTGGCGACAGTATTTCAAAAACATTCAGCGGTTTGTTCGGCGAAGGTGGCTCAATAACAGGAATGTTGGGTAAGATGGGCAGCGGTTTGATGGGTCTGTTCAAAGATGCGGGCAGCTTGCTGAGCAGTGCAGGTGGCGGTATAATGAGCATGCTCGGCGGTGCAGGTAGTGGCATCATGTCACTTTTTGCGGCAACCGGAGGTTCAATATCAGGCCCCGGAACAGGCACTTCAGATTCAATTCCCACAATGCTATCCGATGGTGAATTTGTCGTTAACGCTAAATCGGCCGCACAACACGGTGATTTACTGAAATCGATCAACTCAGGTAAGCCTTTAGTTCATCGTGCCTTAGGTGGTATGGTTTCAGGTGCTTCAAGTCTTATGAGCGGTGTTACTTCAGCGGTATCGACTGCAAGTTCACTTTCCAGTATGTTTGGTGTTATCAAAGGCGTGTTAGGCGGTGGTCCAAACCTTTCGGGTGTGGATGCCAATACTCAAGCTCTTATTGAGACTAATAACCTTAACACAGATAAGATAGTTCTGGCCATATCAACTATGTCAGCAAGTTCTGCAATGGGTGGTGGTCTTTCCGGTCTATCTAGTTTATTCGGCGGAGATGGAGGCGGCTTGGGTGGAGGTATTTCAAGCTTCTTCTCTTCTTCAGGTGGTGCAAGCGGTCTATTAGGCGGTACATCGGGTATGGGTTCGGCTCTGGGATCATTCGGTGCCGGTACTCTCGGTGCAGCTGAAGGTATAGGCGGTCTAGGTGGTGTCGGTACAGCAGGTAGTGGATTATTACAATCAGGCTTACCGACAGCACCTGCAGGCTTTGGATCATTTGGTGCTGAAGCTCCAACAGGCTCGTTTGGTGCGGGTGCCAGCGGTGCTGCGGGTAGCGGAGCTGATTCAGGCGGTATGATGGCAAGTGTCACAGATGCCATGAGTAAAGTTGGAACTAGTATATCGGATACTTTCAGTGGATTGTTCGGCGATAAAGGTTCAGTTTCCAGTTTGTTCGAAGGTTTCGGTGGAACTTTAACTGATATGATGGGAGGCTTGGGTGATACGCTTGCTCCTATAGGTGGTATGCTTATGGAGGCAGGTTCACAAGTGGCTGATATTGTTATGAAAATAGTCACGAGCTTTCTTGCTGAAGGAGGTCCCGTCGGAACTGTAAAAGGTCCAGGTACTGGGACTTCAGACTCAATCCCAGCAATGTTATCGAATGGAGAATTTGTGGTTAATGCAAAGTCCGCAGGTAAACATGCCAGTCTTTTAACTGCAATAAACTCAGGGAATAAGATAGGTCATTTAGCCATGGGTGGTTTTGCGGATGGTGGTAGTGTGACACCTTCGTTTGCCATGGGGCCTTCACCGATAATGCCAAATATCAAATCATCATCGTTGTCAGGAGGTTCGGGCGGTAGTCGACAAACAGTCAACCTTAACATCACCGGAGACATCTCCAGACAAACCAAATCGGAAATTTACAAAATGATGCCGTCAATAGCTGACGGTGTAAACACACACAACAGAGAGAAAAATTACAGAAGGTAAGTATGTACGGTATTTATGAAAACAATAAAATAATTGCGCAATTTGTGGTCCCGATGACCATGCGAAGCAATCAACCTGTTTTTGTTTCAGATACCCTTTCTTTAAAAAGAGTCGTAAGAAAAAGAGCTGCACAGAGATGGGAGTTGGACACACGTCTGACTCCTCTTTCCACATCTGCACAAGATCTTATGGTAAGTTTTATAACGAAGGGTCATTATGGTACATTGACAATAATAGTACCTCAGAATTATGGGGTAATTTCAGCAAGAACATCAACGTCAACGCCCAATGCAGTAGGTTCAGCCTTTTCATCGCAATTGACGGTTACAGGAAATTCAGGGCTGATATCCAAAGGCACTTTCGTCAATTTCACTGGCGACACGAAACTATACATGACCACTTCAGACTTAACGGACAACGGGACTTTAAATATCTTTCCCACATTGAGGAAAGATGTTAGCGGTGCCATGCGTCACTTGGATAATGTACTTATGTCTTGTAAATATGATACAGACACTGTCATTGGAATGACTTATGAAAATGGTACACTCATGGACAATGGTATAATAAAGTTGGTGGAAGTTTTATGATTACGCTAAGCACAAATGTGAAAAATTTGTTATCTAGGGAGGTATTGGAAGCATTTTATATGTTGAAACTAACAGACGAGACAGAGGCAATCGTGGTCAACAGTACATCATTTTTCTCAAATATAATTTTGAGTAACAATGGTGCAACTCTGCCAACCGAAATATATGAAGCAGATGGTCGTTTGGTTTCCGTAGATGCACCACAAATGTCAACAACTCTCGATAGGGAGCAGTACAGAGTAGTTTTGAATGTTTTTGAAACAGACACAGCGTCTTTTGGAATTTTAGCCGCCATGGAACAGGGGTTAATAGGTAAAAATCTTGTTTGTCGAATCGGTTTTGTGAATCCTGATACAGGTGCACCTTATTTAGATGTTTCAGATACAATAATAGTTTATAAAGGTCGAGTGGATAGCGCCAGTTACAATTTAAAAACAGACAATATCGGTGAAGCTCAATTACTGATAACGGGTTCAAGTCCCATGAGGAGTTTAGATATGAAAAAAAGTTTATATTTGAGTCGCGATTTTATTAGAAAGACTAATCCTACAGACTCATGCTGTGATCAAATTTACAGCGGTTCAGGTGCTTTACGCTTTAAATGGGGACGTACCTAATGGCTGCAGCTACTATTAGCGGTATTTTAATAACTACAATAGTAGAAGTCTCAATCGTAGTTGCAGCGGTTTCAAGTATGATTGTACAATTGATAACTGCAAAGAAAAACCCGGAGCAAAATGATACCGCCAAAGAAGCCAAGAAAGGTTTTGAGGCTGTGGTTGAGGGTTCTCCAGGAAATCTTCCTATTGTATACGGAAAAGCAAAAATCGGAGGGATTAGAGTCTATCACAATATTTCAGGTGGAATGCTTTATACAGATCCTTTGTGTGACAAAACTTTCGTAACAGGGAAAGATATCACAGATGGTGGAACATACGATGTGGTGACTGATGGGCCATTAGTAATTGCAAAAGATACTGCTGGAAACCCTATATTAGACATCGATGGAAACATGTCATTTGTCGAAGGTCCGAAAATAATTACACAAAAAACCTACAGCCACGTAGGTACGAACCTTCTAGATCATACTATAGTATCAGGTGCCCGGAATGAATTTCTATTTTACCAACAAGCTCTTTGTATTGGACCTATCCATAATATAATCGATGTTGTCATTGATGAAACTAAATGGCTGGATGACCCTTCCTTATCTACTTATGGTAAAATTAATAAGCAGGATCCTACAGTACGGTGGAATGGTGGTCCGAACGATGTAAGGACTGCGGTCAGAATCAATACGTACTACAATACAAAAATGAATACAGCAGATCCTATGCTGTCGGCAAATTTTTCCGAAAGGTCGACTTCTACATTTGATGGAATGGCTTACGCCACTTGTATTTTCAGGTTAGACAGGAATGATGCACAATTTTCAGGAATACCTACAGCCCAGTTTTTGATTGAAGGTAAGTTGATAAGAAAAACATTACCAAATGGGACACTCAATCCGACGTACGAATATTCCAACAACCCTGCTTGGTGTCTTTTAGACTATCTGCTGGACACTGTGTATGGTGCTGGTGTGGATGTTGTGGAAGAAATAGATCTTCCATCCTTTATTCAAGCCGCAGCAATTTGTGACACTATTGTTCAAACAAATGCAGCTGTCGGTGGAAAGCTTTACCAGAACACCGATAAAACTAGAATCATTTCACAAAGAGATATTCCGTTATACGAGTGTAATATTGTAATTGACACAGGAAAGCCTATACGTGATAATGTTGAAGCAATATTGGGCAGTATGGCTGATGCAAGACTCATATGGGCTTCAGGACGTTATGCGTTAAAGTTGCAGTATCCTCTTTTGAATAATGTTCCGACGAATTCTGCATTGACGCTGGCTACGACCATTACAGACGATGATTTACTTGAGGGGCATGATATATCTTTGGTCTGGCCTTCAGCTTCAGATAAACTAAACTTTTGTACTGTTAAATTTCACAATGAGTGTGAAAACTTTAAAGAAGATGCTGTTTCATGGCCTTCGAAGACTACAGGAAATTATAAAAGAGGCGTCGGTGGTGTTGCATACCCGCTTATGGATAATTCAGCTCCCGATACCTTACCTGGCCTCATGCTGAATAACTATGGTGTATGGGAAGGAGCTGCAGAAGTGGCTGCTATGGAATGGCATTTTGTTGTAAGAAAAGAAGATCAAGGTATAATGACATTAAAAACAGTATCAGATGACTCTGGTGTTGTGCGAATTTACAGTGATGCTGGAGCTTTGCTTTATGTCTTAACGAGTTCTAGTTGGGATGTTATTACACAAATGGATGTGACCTTAGGTAATTCCGCTTTTGATACAGTCTACCGAGTAACTTTGGATGCTTACAATACAAGTGGTGATAAAGGCGCAGCGGCTACTTTGACAAATAAGGCCAATACGAAAATAATTTGGAATACACGAGATATTGCTTATTCTTCTTTCGTGGAGGATGTTTTCACTTCAGTTACCTATGACACTTTTAAGACCGAAGACAACGGTGTTGCACTTGAATCTGAGCTCTTTTCTGAAAGTATTACGGACTATTACCATGCTATGGCTAAGGCCCAAGAGCTTGTTAAAGTAAGTCGTACTTCTTTTGCTGTTACATTTACTTGTGTGATTAAAGACAAGTATTTGGAACCTGGTGATTATTTCACCATGAGTAGTGAAACACTGCAATTGGGACAATCAGCCTCACCAGTTTATTTACGTGTTAATTCTTCAAAAATGACAACCGAAGGAAACTGTGAAATCACGGCTCAAAGATTTGATGTGACACAAGTGGCTTGGGAATCTAAGTACAATCAATATTCGAGACCTTCCAATGTTTATGATATGCGTGTTTCAATGCCATCATATCTAACTTACACCGCGAATTCAAATCCATTGGTTAAGTCAGCTGGAACATTAAATTGGAACCAATTGAATGATACAGATGTTGAAGGTTATGTCATTTACATGTATGTCAGCGGTGAGTCCACTGACAGTTCAGGGTATCCAATCTTTCATGAGATAGGTAGAGCTTCCAAAAATACTTTCAATTTACCGGATGTATCAGCTGTTTCTGCGTATTTTGCAATAAGAGCTTACACAAAATCAGGCAGGTTTTCGCTATACAGATATACCGACAACACCAAACCTATACTATTGACTCGTTTTTCGTATTCGTTTTCAGGCTTAAGCTTAACATCCGATCAACCTGCGACTAACAAAATTTCTTGGTCAAACTTCACTGTAATATTGGATGCTACAACTCCTTATTCTGTTGCGTTTGGAAATGCGACTTGGACAAGTGGTACTTTGTATCTATACTATGACCCTATTCTTAAGGCTGTATTGAGCACAACTTCTTCAAATGTCGCATATTCAGGTAAATTAATGGCAACATGGGGTGGAAGTGGTACCAATATTGTCATGAGCCTTTCGCCTTTGATACCACCTATAAATCTTTATGTCAGAGATACTCTTGCCAGAACTTTCTACTCTAAGGATGTGGTCTTAACTTGGGACAATGCTCCTGCAAACCTCAGCAGTGTAGTCCCTCTGTCAAAGTATTTGATACAAATAATCAATCCAGATTCAAATGCAATAGTTTGGAGTGAAACAGTTAAACCTGATATTGCTGCGGGTGGCACTTACACGCTCACTTACGATAAGAATACATTATACTTCGGTACAGCAAAAAGATCATTTGTGTTCAAAGTCTACAGCGTGGATATGTCAGGTTCGTTGTCAGATCCAATAATAGCAACAATCAGTAACAGTACACCTTCAAAACAAACAGCTTCCGTGGATGAAGACTTCAATGGAGTTACTTTGAGAGTCACCACCGCAGTCTTGGAAAAAGATATCACCGGCTTCAAAGTGTGGGCAAAACCTTCTGCTGACTGGACTGCCATCACTGATTCCGGAGTTGTACTGGTGTACGATGGTACTTCCAAATATATGACCATTCCCAGAAAAGATTCTTTGGCTTATTACTACAAGGTTGCAGCGTACGATGCGTTTAATCAAGATAATTTAGTTCTTTCAAATAGTTACAGTCAGACAGCATTGTCGATATTGAATCAACGTGCAGGTTCAGGCATTAATGTCATGCATCCCAGTTTCTGTACTTTTGAAGCTAATAGTCTAGATTCAAAGATCACATATGGAGTTGGCGGTTCATCTGTTTGGTCACAAGATATCACCGATGCAGTCTTCGGCGATAAGAGTTTGAAGTTAACTCAAACAACCACCAATGTCAACAATTATGCTGCTTCGCCCAGGATTTTCTTGGAAGCAAACAAAAGTTGGATAGTTTCTTGTTATGTCAGATGTAGTGTGGCGAACTTCCCTTTGAGAATCTTCGTAAGAAACATTACCGGTGGAATCACCACTGATCGCATTGTTTCACTCACAACATCATCAACGATCAATACGTGGACTCGTTTGAGTGGAGTTATCGATTTATCAAATGATACATACACTTCATTCGTTTGTATTTTGGATCCGGACAATGCTGCTTGTGATATTTGGTTTGATGGTCTCATGTTGGAAGTTCAGACAGGCACGTTGACAACACCTTCAACATATCATGAATCTCCAAATTTTCTGGATACATATACAGGTTCTTTGTCGGCGACACGAAATGTCTTTCAAGGGGCATGGACGTCAACACTGGGTTATATTATCGGTGATATTGTTACCGATTATACTGTGAGTTGGATTTGCTTGGCTGATACCTTAGCCTCAGCCACACATCCTGTACAAGGTACCACTTGGGCTACTTATATAGGCGGTAATACAGGAAAGAATGGTGATAGTGTCGATATCGTTTTTGCCAGAGTTGTTGTAGGAACGACACCAGCTAATCCTACCGCATCTACAGGTGTACCCAATTTACCTATACAATGGTATACAGATGTATCCGGAGCTAACACAGCCGACGGTACAGATAAACAATTGTGGGCAAGTACAGGTAAGAAACTTCTCAGTGAGGGTAATTATACTTGGGGTACGCCGGTAAAAATCGAAGGCTCAATGGTCAGCGAGATTTCTGTTTATTCCAGAGTTCCAAAAGGAACAACACCTACTATCACCGGTGGCAAGTATACTTTTGGAGCTGTCATTCCATTATCAACCATACCAAACCCCGTAGGGACTGGGCCATTCCAATATAGTTGGTCCTCTGATATTGTAACAGGTAGTGCTCCTCTTTGGGTATCAAGAACTGTTGTATCCACAGTGGCCGGTGACACGAATCCTGTAACTATCACAAGTTGGTCCACACCTTCGATCGGTTTTGTTGACGGGCTTGACGGTGTCGCTTCGAATTTGAGCAATTCAGATCACACGATACCGACTGATTCAGCCGGACTCAATGGTATTTTCACTGGTTGTACAACCACAATGTCCATCTATTTGGGTGGTGTATCGGACTCGGCCAATTGGACATATGTAGCGACTCTTTCTTCGGGTGTAACTTCCAACGGGTCTACCGCTTCAAACTTGAGTAATATTCAGACTGTGACAGCGCTGTCTTCCGATACAGGTACTATCACGATAGTTGCCAGTAAATCAGGATTCGCTTCACAGACACAAGTGTTTACATTGTCAAAAAATAAAAGTGGTGTGGCTTATCAAATAGTCTTATCCAACAGAGTTATCAAGAATACAGCTGGAACACTCAGTCCAACCGCTTTAACTTTGACAGCCAATAAAATAGACAGCTCAGGTGTTAATGCTTACTCAGGTAGATTTAAAATTTATGTGGATGGCACATCGGTATACTCAGGTATTGTCGATGAAGCCAACAAGAGTTTCAGTGCCTTCACCTCAAGCAACACAATCATTAAGTGTGAATTGTATTTGGCGGGTGGTGTCACAACTTTGTTGGATGTGCAGTCTATACCTTTATTATCTGACGGAAGCAGTGCCGCCACTTTCGGCATAACCAACAGCGGATCAATATTCAGTAAAAGTTATACGGGAGTCATATCGCCCGCAAGTCTAACCTTGAATACTTCATATCAAAATATGACAGGTACTATCGGATATACTTGGTATTTAAATGGAACGGTTATTTCTGGACAAACATCTTCAAGTCTATTGATCACCGCATTGACAGACTATGCTTCGTTGACTTCAAATACTTACAAGTGTGTAATATCAGGTACTGTGAATGGCTCCGCCACCACTTTAACTGATTCTGTGACAATACCTTTATTGATTGACGGCAGCTCTTCTCCAACAGTGTTGTGTTCAAATTCTTTAGTGATCTTTTCCGGGCCAGCAGGAACAGGCTATACAGGTGTTTTATACACAACGGGCGCAGTGTCCTTCACAGCTTTTATTGGCACCACAGCCTTAACGTATCAGCCGTCAGGAACAGGTGGTGCAAATACATTCAGCTGCTCAGTTGCGGTTGGAACGGGTATAACTTCGGGAACAGGTTCGGCCACCGCCGGTAGTAATACTTATAGTATAACAGCACCATCAGCTATGACTTCGGATACTGCATCTGTTACGGTGACAACGATTATAAGAAATGCGAGTAATGTTGCATTAACTGCGATAACAACGACATTAACCTATTCTTTGAGTCGTGCAGGTACTGTAGGTTTGAGTCCTGCCACATTTAGAATAACAAACAGTGGCTCGATATTTAATAAAAATACGCTAGGAGTTATATCGCCCACATCCCTTGTGATTGCCACGTCTCAGCAAAACATGACTGCCATTACGGGTTACGTTTGGACTAAAAATGGCACTGCCATTTCGGGACAAACTCTTGCAAACTTGTCCATTTCTCCGGGTACTGATTATGCTTCAGTAACTTCAAATACATATGGCTGTACCATCACAGGTACCGTGAATGGTGTTGTTGGTTCAACCTTAAATGATACTATAACAATACCCTTATTGGTTGACGGGAGTCACGCCCCAACAGCATTGTGTTCAAATGAGAATATTACATTTGCCGCACCTGCTAGTGGATACAGTGTTACCTTTACTGGAGGTGCTGCAACATTTACGGCTTTTATAGGTTCAACATCGTTGCCTTACGCTGCTACTTGGGCATCCGGTACAGCCAGTTTCAGCTGTTCCGCTACCACTGTAACCTCATGTACTGTAAGTCAAGTATCAGGGTTATTAACAATTACTGCAATCTCTGCGGATACTGCTTACGCTGATGTAACGATTACTATAAAAGATGCTGTTGGTGTTTCTACTACGATAGTGAAGAGGATAAACTATTCTTTAAGTAGAATCGGTGCGTCTTCAACGGTACCGGGGTCTGATGGTAAAGCGCTAGCCACAATAGAGTTATACGCTTCAGCGGCTACTGCTCCTACTGTGCCTTTGTCAACCACTACTTATACATTTTCCACCGACACTTTAGGTACTACAGCAGGTTGGTCCAGAACTAAACCAGCAACGGATGCAATCAACCCTACTTATCGTACTAGTGCAGCCTTCACAACATCAACTCCGACTATTGCTGTGGCTTCAATTGCTGCGTGGTCTACGGCTATTGTTGTTGCGAGAAATGGAATCAGTGTTCCTTCTGTTAGCTTAACCAATCAGTACCCCACAATTACGGGGCCAGCCGGTACAGCTTACACAGGTCTCAATTTTGTTGGAACCGGTTGTAATCTTACAGCTTTTATCGGAACTACTCAATTGCCCTATGCAGCGACTTATGTCGCTGGGACAGCCAGTTTCAGTTGCTCTTTGGGTACTGCGGTTAATATAGGTGGTGTTTCAGGCTCAGGAGTGACCTCGACGTATTCGCTCACCGCTGCAACAACACTCGCCACAGCTGATACAGGCACAATTCCTATCACTACCATAATAAGGGATACTGCGGGAGGCTCAACCACCATAGTGTCCACGGTGACTTATAGGCTTCAAAGGGCAGGTGTTCAAGGTCCAAGTGTTGTGATTACTACAGATAGAGTTCCTACTTTTCTTTCTGTTGATAATGTCTTAACAATCTCACAAACCTCAATAGTCTTTTCTTTAGCTTTAAGTGGTATAACAGCTACTTCTTATGCTTGGACATTCTATGTAGATGGCTCTACTACAGCAGCAGTCATCAGTGGTGTTACGGTCAATGCTGCAAATTGTACCATTACACAAGCAAATTTTGTTGCGGCGGGAACAAATATAAAGTCACTGAAAGTTGTTTGTGTGGTGAATGGTAACGCTGCTTATACGGTTTTCCAAACGATTATCAGGTTGGATAACTCCACGGCTGCTGCCGGGGCTACTGTGGGTGCAACGCTCGGTACTAATGTGAGTGGAACCATAGACAGTACTAATTACACATCACTCATCACAGCCAAAACCATTACCGATATAAAGTATGTAATAAACGATGTAGCGGCAGGTCTGACAGGCGCTGGTGCAACCGCAGTTGGTGCTGCTAGTGGGTCTTATGTAGTTTGTTCCACGCCATTTGATTCTAAAAGCCAAGATACTCTTGTTACTATTTCAGCCCGTTTAGGTGCTGGTTATAACGTAGCTGCAGCTTCATTAGGCGCCACTGAAATGTATCTTCAGCTTTATATCGGAAGCGCTGGTACTTTTGTTAATTCATACACAAAACCGACAGGCGGCACTCAAACTTTATACTATGATAGACAAATAGCTCGACTTGTGTCTGCATCGGGTACTCTGGCAACATCTTATAATCAAGGCGAGTATAGTGCCACTGTTCATATTCCAACACCGGGGACTGGAGCGATTTGTTACACTTTAGTGGCAAAAATAGTCTATCACGATAATGCAGGTGGCAGTGTAGCAACATCGTGTAACGGGGCAACGATAAACCAACCTTCAATGGTAATTACGGCACTTAAAAGATGACAGACTTTACTATTTATAATGAGATTACAGGAAGCGTTCAGCAGATTGGTGTTTGTTCCGATACGGTGAGTCAGCTTCAGGAAAGTCTTAACTTTCCTGAACGTGCAGTAGAGGGACATTACTATTCAAAAGCTAATTACTTTCTATTGGATGTCCCTACAAACAGACCCACTCAACCCATAACATTGGATAAAACTACATTCATAGCGAACGGAGTTGATTCGGTAACCATAACAGGAGCGGTGACAGGCTCAACCATGACAATCAGAGGTGACACAACCACCGAACAATCGGGACCTTGTGACAACCCAGATTACTTCATCACGGAAATACCTGACACGTATACTCTGACCATTTCCAACTTTCCTTATTTGGACTTTGTGGCAACACTGGAGGCGACCTAATGGCGATCATAATAACCAAACCGCTGGTGTTGCATCAGTCGGAATATACAGCTGAAATAAACCAATTGGCAATGGATAAGATACTTCCAAGATATCCATACTATCTGCAATTCAATACAGGAAGAGAACCATCGACTCCAGAAGCTATTACAATGTTCACATGGATTGATTCAATAAGGGCGTTCGCGAATTTGGCGAAAGCTTTGGTTGCTACAGATACAGATCTTGTAGCCATCAGAGCTGTTATGGATCAATATGTAATAAATTTAAACACGATCAACTGATATGATAAAAGACACACCAATTTCCGAAAATGAAGCCAAATTCATGGACTCATGGACGGAGCAAGACTGTATTAACGAGCTGAGAAGAATTGTCCAAATGGACGAAACCAAAGCTGTTTCACGAAACTATTTCAGGAATCATTCCAAAATATCGGAAGCCACTTGGAATCGCTACTTCGGCACCTTCTCAGAATTTAAGCGTCAAGCTGGTGTTGTTCTTACAAGACAACAACATATGCATGAGAGAAATATCGCTAAACACGCTAGCGTCTCTCAGTATAAAGAGTTGAATTTCAGAAAAGATTATGGAGATAAATACATAAGAGAATCCGGTGATAGATTTAAAACCGTTCTTGTGTGCTCCGATTTACACGACAAGGAGATAGACATGTTCTATCTTCGTGTTCTCATCGACACAGCTCGACGTGTACAACCCAATGTGATATGTTTCGTCGGTGATGTATTCGATTTGGCTGAGTTCGGTAAGTATGATGTTGACCCGAGAGAGTGGGGTGTTGTAGACAGGATTACGTTTGTGCATGAAGAAATCTTCGCACCGCTGAGAGAAGCCTGTCCCGATACTCAATTTGATTTGATTGAAGGAAACCATGAAGCAAGATTGCTCAGACAAATGGCGGATGCCACCCCCGCTTTGAGATCGGTACTTGCTGATCTTCATGGTTTTACAATTGCCAAACTTTTGGGTTTGGACAAGTTCGAAATAAATTACATTTCAAAAGCAGACTTGGCCACGTTTAACAAAGCTGAGTTCAAGAAAGAGTTGGCTAAGAATTATAAAATTTATTGGGATACGATTCTGTGTCACCATTTCCCACATGGAAGGAATCTTGGAATGCCAGGAGTTAATGGACACCATCATAGACATGAAATTTGGAGTTCTTACAATCCAATGTTCGGTCCATATGAGTGGCATCAGCTGGGTTCAGGCCACAGACGAGTGGCCAGCTATACCGAAGGTGAGAAGTGGCACAACGGTTTCGCTCTAATAAATTTAAATGTTGAAACAAAAAGCACAAATTTCGATTATATACCGATAACGGATTTTGCAATATCCGGCGGTAAGTGGTATCATCGAGAGGTTGGCGAGTAGATTTGGGAAGTGGTTCCCAATACGGTGCGGCGTTACCGCAGACAGGAGTAGGAAAATGGCTATAACAAGCGACGATATAAGTAGTTTGATGAAAAATGTCGATTTAAAATCTTTATTATCTGGAGGCAATACAATGAACGATTCAACTGGTGTTATGGGCGGTGGTGTTTTAGGTGCAGTTTTAATTGGTGCTTTATTGCCAAGACTGTTGGGCGATCAAAATGGAACGGCTGCTACTCAAGCTCATGCTCTCACAGCAGCTGATGTCCAAAACATAATCAACGGCAATACAAATACTCAAACACTGGGTCAAATCAATGGTGAGATTTGGAAAGCGGAAGGTCAAGTGCAGACTGCGATAGCTGCTGCTTCTGCTACTTCAACAATCACAAACTTACAAGGTCAAATCTCGCTATTATCTGCGGTTGACTCTGTGAGCGATGCTGTGAGTGCCGATATTGCTTTAGTCGGCACTGCGGTAGCCAGAGGTAACTCAGATATCTTGGCCAATTTGAACACGCTAAACACCAATATATTGCAAGGTACATATTCCACAGCTTTGACCATCACAAACGATGGTGACAAGACTCGTGCGTTGATCCAAAACATCGAAACTGCGGCTCTGAATCGCCAAATCGTTGTGGCGGAAAATCGTATCAGCGAATTGCTGGGCGATCGTAACAACGTGGCCAGTGGTATCAATGTAACAACCACCGTGAATCAAGCGCAAGCTCAATCACAAGCTCAACAACAACAAATTGCCACCAATCAATTGCTAACTCAATTGGTGGGTGTTATTCAGCACAATACTCAATCTACAGTCAATCTGGGAACCATGATCGGTTCTGGTCAAACAGCGACTAACGTCAATTCCTGACCGACTAGACCCGACTCTGAGTGGGTTCCCATTCCAGATGTCGAGGAACATGACTCACTAATAGATATTCTATCCGACACTCCTCTGAGATCAGGATTAACTTTTAATACCAAGGAAAAATAAAATGACAACAGCAGCAACTCTTCAAAAAACTCTAGACACAAAATTGGCCGAATTGAATGCCATATCCGTACCGAAAGCTCCGGTTTCACAAGCCGAACAACTTGAAAAAATGATTGCGGAAATGATTGAAAAGAAACTATCGGAAGCGGTCGCTGTTGTTGCTCCAGTCATTCCCGAGAAGGAATTGACAGTTCTGGAAGCATTAAACCTGATCCTAACGGGTGAAGAACAGAATTGGTTCTTGAATGAAAATGTGATTGGTAAGATTCCAAGCTTTATCGTTACTGATGAAGGTAAAGAACTTGCTCAACACTTTTTCAAAGGCTTTAGGAAATATTATGACTGATATGAAATTGAAACACAAAATTACAGTCGCTTCAGAATCTGTTGATGCTTTGTTCAACTTGGTTGCCATTCCCGCCGTTAAGACCTATACGTCAACGATGGAAGAGACAGCCGCGATGGAACAAGCTAAGAGAGATTTTGAAAGCATGCTGAATGATTTTGTAAGTCAAAGCTTTAAGATAGGTAAAAAAGTCGGTGGTATGTGGCACCATTCCCCTGAAATGCCGATGATCTCACCAACTATGTAATATACTGATCCCTCTTCGGAGGGATCTTTTTGGAAACAATTATGAAAATAAGAGAACTGATGAACGAGAGTGAAATCGAGTTTTGTGTTGATATGTACAGAGCTTTAAGTGATGAAGACTTCATGCCTTCCAACAGAAAGAAAGCAATAGAAAGCTTAACCAGTTATAAAAACACAGGAATATTCATTCGTGTGCTTGAAGACAAGAACGAGATAGTTGCGTGGATCTGCGCGGGTCGAGTACGTTTGGGACATGTCGACCACGTCATATTCCAGCAAACGTACTACTGCTCGCAACTCACGGGCCTGAAAGCCGTGAAAGCTGTGAAGCTACTGCACGAAGCTATGTACCTTGAGGCGAAAAGATTGAGAATAAAACGGGTAGTTTCATTGGGTAGTCACTTGGATGAACACCACACCTTCGCACGAATACTTGAAAAATCGGGTTGGTTGAGACGCGGTTACTTGGCCACGAAGGTCGTTGTGTAACGCTGAGCATACGCAGTCACCACAAACTCAAGCATGCCTATACTGAGGCCATGGGGTCACTTTTCGAACTACGATAGCACCCTGTGAGCCACTCTGAATGGATTAAGATGCTCTCCACCTAACCATACACAACTGATCATAGACCCCGTTAAATTAAC
>Ga0315277_10005530_pt1 | contig 16621 bp, 13 predicted proteins | sample YL17G05_15_MG_FD_203695 | JGI IMG/M metagenome (GOLD analysis project Ga0315277, IMG submission 203695) | Sediment microbial communities from Yellowstone Lake, YNP, Wyoming, USA - YL17G05_15 | ecosystem: Environmental > Aquatic > Freshwater > Lake > Sediment | place: USA: Wyoming | collected... | reverse complement strand
CGCTTCACCTGCGCGAACCTGCAGCGCCAGGCGCTGACCCAGGCGAGCGGGCGGCTCCACTCGATGCCGACGATGTTCGCTTGCGGGTAGGCGGCGTGCAACTCGCGCAGGCCCGCGCCCAGGCCGCAACCGGCGTCGACGATGCATGCGCCGTCTGGCAGCGGCGCAACACCGGGCAGGCCAGCCAATGCGCCGCGCGGCGTGGGGAACAGCGGTGCGTCGTCCCAGGCTTGCAGCGGGTAAAGCGCCGCCAGCATCGAGAGCGGAATCAACCAGGTCCACGCCGGCAGCGCTGCGCACAGGCCGCTGGCAGCAAGCGACAGCGGAAACCCGGATGCCAGCAGAACCCGGCGCCACGAGGTTGCAGCGAGCGCCGCCCGCGAGCATGCGCAGACGCCGATCAGCGTTGCCGCCAGCGCTGCGGCCAGCGCAGGAACCGCGATCGAACTCAGCGCGGCGAACAGGGCCCAGGCCGCAGCCCAGACCAACAGCGCCGTGACAGGCCAACGCATGGCGGGCGAATTCGGGGGGCACGTCACGCGCGACGGGCCCTGGTCCTGCGACACAGGGGCTTCGCTATCCGACGCAACTGATGGATTGGGCCCGATGACCAGGTGCAAGCCCCATCGATGCTCATTCGCGTCGTGCGGATTTGCATCGGCGCCAACCGGCCGAAGATCCGCCTTCACTCTTCGAAGCCTCGGCGTCGCACGCCTAGTAGGAACGCAGCTTGACGCGCAGGCGCGCAATCGACTGGCTGTGCAACTGGCAGACACGCGACTCGGTGACCTTGAGCACGGCCGCAATCTCCTTCAGGTTCATGTCGTGCTCGTGGTACATGCTCATCACATACTGCTCGCGCTCGGGCAGGAGTTTGATCGCCTCGATGAGTGCTTCGCGCATGCGCTGGTCCTGCAGGCGCGCCAGCGGGTTGTCGTCCTCCGCACTGACATGGCGGTCCAGGAAGTCCTCTTCGCTGCCCGAGGCCGTCATGTCTTCCAGGTAGACAAGCTGGGTGCCGCGCACCCGGCCCAGCAGTTCCTGGTATTCGGCGAGCGACAGCTTCATCTCCTTCGCGATTTCGCTCTCCACCGGCGCGCGACCCATGCGTTGTTCGAGCCGGTGCACCGCGGCTTCGATGGCCCGCTGCTGCTTGCGCGTGCCGCGCGACAGGTAGTCGGTGCCGCGCAGTTCGTCCAGCATCGCGCCGCGGATGCGTTGCGTGGCAAAGGTTTCGAATTGCACGCCCAGTGCGGTGTCGAAGCGCGACAGCGCGTCGGTCAGGCCGATCATGCCGACCTGAACCAGATCGTCGAGCTCGACGTTGGCCGGCAGCTTCGCCAGCATCTGGTGCGCAAGGCGGCGCACCAGCGGGCTGTATTGTTTGAGCATCGAATCGACGTCGAGCTTGCCTTTGGCGGTGTACATCGTTGTCTCAGCTCCAGGAATCAATTCAGGATGTGGCGTACGGCCGCGCCGGAGGGGCCCAAAGGCCGCGTCGCCGCGCTCAGGCCAGGGCTGCTCAACCATTGCTGGGCCCAGCGCTGCAAGTCGGGCGGTGCAGGCTCGCTGGCATGGGCCACAGGATCGACGCGCATGGCATGGCGCACCGTCGCCTGCAAATAGAGTTCGGCACAGGCCGCGAGCCGATCGGCGATGCGCGCGGCGCGCGGCGACTCTGGCGCCGCACCCAGCAACACGTCGTGCACCAACAGCCCGGCGCGTTGCGCGAGGATCTTGAGCGCGCCGTACGCATGCGTCACGCTCGTCGGTCGGTCGTCGCACAGCAGCAGCGGATAGACGGCGCCCGTGGCCGCGTGACGCGGGTCGTGGCGCGCAAACATGCGGCACAGGTCGGCGCCAGGGGCATGCACGATCGCGACGTCGATGTCGCCGGTGGCGTCGCTCACACAATCGAGAAACGCCGAGGTGAATCCTTCGGCGTCGATGCAGCGCTGCGGCAGGCCGCGCGCGGCCAGGTAGGCGACTTGGGGCGACAGGTGCTCGATCGCGCTCGCCAGGTCGACGAGCACGGCAGCGTCGGCCAGGGTCGAGCGTTCGCCGGCGTCAATCACGAGCGTTCGCGCACCCTGGGTGCTGAATGCGGTGCACAGGCGCTCCAGCATCAGGCCGCCGATGCCGATGTGCGGGTTCGACACGACCGGCACAAACCGCGCGCGGTGCCCGGAAAAGAGCTGGCGCAGGCCATGCGCCTGGTCGAGCGGCATACCGCCCAGCATCGCGCTCGGCGCCGAGTTCGGTACCACGGCGGAAATGGAAGCCTTAGACATGGACCCCCTTCGTTTGGCTGGCGGCAGCGTCGCGCGACGTGCCTGGCTGATGCGACGTGCCTGGCTGATGCGACGTGCCTGGCTGATGCGACGTGCCTGGCTGATGCGACGTGCTGAAGATGAGAGGCACGTCTTCAGCATCGAAGCGGTACGCGCTCCACGCGGTCGAGCGCATCGCCAGGTGCACCAGCACATGCGCCGACAGGCGATGCCAGTCTTCCGGAACGCGTTGGCCGTTGGAGACTGCCAGCACCGGCAACTTGTGACGGATCACCGCGTCCAGGGCCGGCGCGAGCTTTACCGCTTCGTCCATCTTCGACAGGATCACGCCACGCGCCAACGGCCCGCGGTAGGAGACGATCACGTCCTCGATCGTTTCGCCCTGCCCCGCGGCATTGAGCACAAGCAGCTTGTGGATCGACTTGTGGTCCAGCATGTCCAGCAGCTCGGCAGTGCGCGCGTCGCGCTGCGCCATGCCCGCGGTGTCGATCAGCACCATCTTCTTCGCCGCCAGCAACCGCAGCAGATCTTCGAGTGACGCCTTGTCGTGTGCGGTGTGCACCGGCACGCCCAGAATCCGGCCGTAGGCGCGCAGTTGTTCGTGAGCACCGACGCGATACGCGTCCAGCGTCATCAGGCCGAGATGCGCGGCGCCATGTTTCGCCGCAAACGCCGCCGCAAGTTTGGCCGTGCTCGTTGTCTTGCCCACGCCGGTGGCGCCCACCAGCGCGTACACGCCGCCCTGATCTTCGAGCGCGTTCTCGCGCTCGCCGGTGCTGAGGTTGCGCTCCAGAATACCGCTTGCCCAGTCTCCTTCATCGGCCACGGCAGGGTTCATGTGTTGCGCGAGATTGCGGATCAGCGCGGCCGAGAACCCGCAATCGAGCAGGCGTTGCGTCAGGCGCGCGTGCGCCGGGTGGCGCTGCAGCTTGTCCATGAATGCGAGCGCGCCGAAACGGTCTTCGATCAAACCCTTGACCTGGCGCAACTCGGCCATCATGGCCCGCTGGTTTTGCTGGGCGGTGAGTTGTTCAGCGTTGCCGGGGGCCGGGCCGCGCGCCACCGGCGTAGCGCCGCCGCCCGGCGCAGGGATTGCAGGGGCGGACACGGCCGGCGGCCGCGGCAGGCGTTCGGGCAGGGGTTCGAACCACGCGGGGTCGGTGCGCATCGCCTGCGGCAGCGCCGCCGGCACCTCGAATTGCGGCTCGATCGAGCGCTGCTCCATGCCGTTCGCGGCTGGTTGCACGCGTTGCGCCGGCTGCGGTGGCGCTTCAGGCATGAGCTGGGCGGCAGCAGTCGCGCGGTGCGGCGCGGCCGGGCCGGGCCGGGCCGAATCGGCCGCGGCCGGCGCGCGCCTCTCAGTCGCCTCGCTGGCCTCGTCGCGCAGCGCGGCTTCGCGGCGCTTGAGCATGCGCTCACGCACATAGCTTTGAAATGACATCGTGCTCATGCCGAGCTGGCCCACGTCTTGCGCGACGCTCGGCGGCACATCGTGGCGCTGGTTGTAGGCCACCGGCGCGACCATCGGCGTCGCCACTGGCCCTTGGCGCACGGCAGGCGCGGCAGCGGCGATGCGCTCGAACTGTTCCAGGCTTTCAGGCGCCATCGCCACCACCTCGATGCCCTCGGTGCAAGGCTTGGTCGAGAGCACGACGGCGTCTTCGCCGAAGGCGTGGCGCACTGCGGCGAATGCGTCGCGCGAGGTGCGCGCTGTGAATCGTTTGACGTTCATGGCGCGGCTCGGTCTGGAGCGTGATGCCGACGAAAGCGCCGCGGCGTCCTTGCTTCGCGGTCGGGCTCCAGCCTCGTTTCCCGGCTTGCCCAGGGATGACGAAGGGGGTGATCGCGACTCATGAGGTGGCTCCAATCACACTGCCAATCCGAATCGAATGCGTTTCAGGAATCTCGCTGTGGCTGAGCACGCGCAAGCGTGGCGCAGCGCGTTTCAGCAGGCGCGCCAGCGGCGCGCGCAGGATGTCGGGCACCAGCAGGCAGGCCGGATGCCCCAGATCTTCCTGGCGGCGGGCCGAATCGGCAGCACTCTTGGTGAGCGTTTCTGCCACGCCGGGGTCCAGCGCCGCGCCGTTGGGCGAGTTCAGCGCCTGCGCCACCAGGCGCTCCAGTTCGGGAGCAAGCGCGATCACGTCGAGCTCGCGCACCGGCCCGTAGATTTGCTGCACGATGCTGGAGGACAGGTGAATCCGAATGCGCCGTGCCAGTTCCACCGGGTCGGTCACGGTGGAGGCATGCTCGGCCAGGCTTTCGACGATGGAGCGCATGTCGCGGATGTGCACGCCCTCTTCCAGCAGCAGTTGCAGCACCTTTTGCAGTGGCGCGATTCCCACCATCTTCGGCACGACATCCTCGATCAATTTGGGCGCCAACTTGATGACGTGTTCCACCAGTTGCTGGGTCTCGACGCGGCCGAGCAACTTGGCCGCGTGGAGCTGCATCAAGTGTGAAAGATGGGTCGCGACGACGGTCGAGCAATCAACCACCGTATAGCCGGCCATTTGGGCGGCTTCGCGTTGCGCTTCTTCGATCCAGGTCGCCGGCAGGCCGAATGCCGGGTCGGTGGTGGCCGTGCCGATCAGGCGCTGCGTGGCGTGACCCGGATTGATGGCCAGGAACATGCCGGCAAAGGCTTCCGCCTCGCCCATCACCGCGCCGCGCAGCGTCAAGCGGTACATGCTCGGCTTGAGCTCGAGGTTGTCGCGAATGTGCACCGGCGGCGGCAGGAAACCCACGTCCTGCGCGAACTTCTTGCGCACACCCTTGATGCGCGACAGCAGGTCGCCTTCACGAGACTTGTCGACCAGCGCGATCAGGCGGTAGCCCACTTCCAGTCCGAGCGTGTCGACCGGCACCAGGTCGTTCCAGCTTGCTTCGCCGCTGGCCGGCACGAGTTCGGTGCTCGGCGGCGGAACGGCCGCAGCGCGGCGCTGGCGTTCGCGCATCAGGTACGCTGCGTAGCCCATGCCCGCGGCGATGGCACCGAACACCAGGTGCGGCATGCCGGGAATCACGCCGAGCAACCCGATCACGCCGGAGGTGATCGCGAGCGAGCGCGGCGAGTTGAAGATCTGTTTCGCGATCTGCTGCCCGACGTCGCGCTCCTTGCCGACGCGCGACACGACCATCGCCGCCGCGACCGAGATCAGCATCGCCGGGATCTGCGCCACAAGCGCATCGCCCACCGCGAGCAGGATGTAGCTGTCGGCCGCGTCGCCGGCCGACAGACCGTGCTGCACCATGCCGATGATCAGGCCACCGACAATGTTGATGACCAGGATCAGCATGCCGGCCATCGCGTCGCCGCGCACGAATTTCGATGCACCGTCCATCGAACCGAAGAACTCGGCCTCTTCGCCCACCTCGGCGCGGCGCCGCTTCGCTTCCTTCTCGTCGATCAGGCCCGCGTTCATGTCGGCGTCGATCGCCATCTGCTTGCCCGGCATCGCATCCAGCGTGAAGCGCGCACCGACTTCGGCAATGCGTTCGGCGCCCTTCGTGACGACGACGAAGTTGATGACGACCAGGATCGCGAACACGATCAGGCCGACCGCGAAGTTGCCGCCGATCAGGAAGTGGCCGAACGACTCGATCACCGTGCCCGCGGCCCCTGGGCCGGTGTGGCCCTCGAGCAGGACGACACGCGTGGAGGCGACGTTCAGCGACAGGCGCATCAAGGTGGTGAGCAGGATCACCGTCGGAAACGCCGCGAAGTCGAGCGGGCGCAACATGTAGGCAGCGACCACCATCACCATCAACGCCATCGCGATGTTGAACGTGAACAGCAGGTCGAGCGCGAACGGCGGCAGCGGCAACACCATCATCGCGAGCACGAGAATGATGAACAGCGGCGGCAGCGGCGCCTTGATCGCGTTTGAGTTCGGGCCAAGCAGCCGTTGCAGCAGTTGCAGCACAGAGTTCATGGAGTGAGCCCCCGGCCTGCCGAGCCGTCATCAAGCATGGCTCCCTGCCCCGTATCTTGGAGCCTGGCGGGCTTTGGGTCGGACCCGCGTTGGGCCTGCCTTGGGGCGCAGGCTAGGCGCAAAGCGCAGCCGTGCCGAGCGGCACGGCGAGCATTTGCAACGACGCCTGCGCCCCAAGGCAGGCCCAACCCGAAGGGCCGGGGCGAATTGCGGCGCCACTCGTCGTTGCCGGCTCCTTGTGTGGCACGCCACACGGCGTCGCCGGCGCCTAGATTGGCGCCGCAATTCGCCCCGGCGCGAGCCGGCCTGGGCCCGACTCATCGGTCGGCGGCCACGAGCCGATCCGACACGCTCAGGATCCATGACACCCCCAAGCCCAGCGTCCAGTTCTGTTCCGACTTGACGAGGGGGCTGGGCGCAAAGACGGCCCCGCGCACGCTGTCGTAGCGGATGAAGGCGCCGACCCAGGTGCGCTCGAAGTGTCGCGATACGCCTGCGCGCGCGAGCCACCCGGCGTAGCCGGCGCGTGCTTCGAAAGCCGGGCGTTGCGCTGTGGCTTCGCTTGCGGCAACGCCATACAGATAGCTGTGAAAGCGCCGGTCACCGAAGACTGCGCCGGATTCCAGCCCCAGGTCCCACCCGCCTCCAATGCCGCGCAGGTCGAGGTTCAGGTTCGGGTTGAAGGTCCAGCCAACGCCGCGCGGCGGGTGCTCCAGCGCAACCGCGGCGCGCACGGGTGCGCGCAGTTCGGCCTTGTGGCTGCGATCGTCCGAGCGCCAGAACTCGATGTTCGCGCTCGGACCGAACTCGACGCGCAACGCCAGATCGGCCATGCCTTCGCGCGCGGCGTTGTGACGCGCCGGCGCGGCTGCGGCGAGGCTGAGGTCGACTTCGAGATGCTGGGTATCGAAGAGCACGGCGCGCGCGCCTTCACGATCGGCGCGCAGCCACTGCCCGCGATAGACGAAATAAGGCAGAGGCAAGGCGTAGTCGGTGGCTTGGTCGGAGCCGCGGTAGTCGGGCAGGCGCAGCGCAGCGACGCCGACACCCAGTTCCCACAGTGGCAGCTGTTTGGTGCCGGGCGCACCAGGCCTCGACTCGGCAGAAGCGGCAGTTGCCGCCAACATCAGTGCACACCCCAAGCTCGGTCTCAAACCGCGCCGCATGCGGGTGACCATGGCCGCAAACACGTCAACAACATCGGCATCAACTCGGCACCGGCAATGCGGTTGAAGCGGATCCGATCGCGGGCACGATACGCCGCCGATGCCTGCCGCGCGCTTGTTCGCCGCGGCCGATGAGCCGCAGCGCCGTGCCGCATTCGCTGCGCATCACTCGCCGAGATACGCCGCCCTCACCCTGGGGTCGCTGAGCAAGGTCTTGGCCGGCCCGCTCATCGTGATCTCGCCCGAATCCATGACATAGCCGCGCGATGCAAGTTGCAGGGCACGGCTGGCGTTTTGTTCAACCAGCAGAATCGTCGTGCCCTGGCGGTGGAATTCGGCGACGACTTCGAAAATCTTGTCGACCATGAGCGGGCTCAGGCCCATCGAGGGTTCGTCGAGCAACAGCACCTTGGGCCGGGCCATCAACGCGCGCCCCATCGCCAGCATCTGCTGTTCGCCGCCACTCAAGGTGCCGGCGAGTTGAACGCTGCGTTCTTTCAGGCGCGGAAACACGGCGAACACCTTGTCGACGTCGGCATCGATCTCGGTGTCATTGCGCACGAAGGCGCCCATCAACAGGTTCTCGGCGATCGTCATGCGCGCGAACACGCCACGCCCCTCGGGCACCATCACCAGGCCCTGCTTCACAAGGTCCCACGAGCCTTGACCCTTCACGCTGCGGCCCATGAAGCGAATCTCGCCGTCAGCCGCGGGTTGCGTGCCGGTGATGGCCTTCAGGGTCGTCGTCTTACCCGCGCCGTTGGCGCCGATCAGGCTCACGAGTTCACCTTCGCTGACCTCGAATGAAACGCCTTTGACGGCCTTGATGCCGCCATACGCGACTTTCAGGCCGATCACTTCGAGTAGAGGGTTCGCCATGGTGGTTCGGTCAATGCGCCTGGTGTCCTGCGCCGAGGTAAGCCTCGATCACCTTCGGGTCGCGCTGCACATCGTGGGGCGTGCCTTCGGCGATCTGCTTGCCGTAATCGAGCACGGTGACGCGGTCGCACAGGCCCATCACAAGTTTCACGTCGTGCTCGATCAGCAAGATGGTGCGGCCATCCTTGCGGATGCGGTCGATCAGTTCGCGCAGCACGACCTTTTCGGTCGCGTTCATGCCTGCGGCCGGCTCGTCGAGCGCGATCAGCTTCGGGTCGGTGGCCAGCGCACGTGCGATCTCCAGGCGCCGCTGGTCGCCATAGCTCAGCGTGCGCGACTTGTATTCGGCAAACCTGCCGATGCCCACATAGTCGAGCAGTTCCTGGGCGCGCTGCGCGATCTGCGCCTCTTCGCGCCTGAATCTCGCGGTGCGAAACACCGCGCCGATCAGCCCCGAATGGGTGCGGATGTGGCGGCCGACCATCACGTTTTCCAACGCCGTCATCTCGGCGAAGAGGCGAATGTTCTGGAAGGTTCGGGCGATGCCGGCCTTCGCCACTTCATGCACTGCGCTCGGTTTGTAGGTCTTGCCGCCGAGTTCGAAGGTTCCCGAGTCGGGAGCGTAAAGGCCTGTGAGCACGTTGAAGAACGTCGTCTTGCCCGCGCCGTTGGGCCCGATCAGGCCGTAGATCTGGCCTTTGACGATCGTCATGCCGACGTCGGACAAGGCCTGCAAGCCGCCAAAACGCTTGGACACGTTGCCGACGTTGAGGATGGTGTCGCTCATCGCGCTTCCTCAGCGATTCCTGGAAGCGGCCGGCACGGGCGCAGGTGTCGGCGCAGGCGCCGCCTTGGCATGTTCCGGTGAAGGCCACAGACCCCGCGGCCGCGACAGCATGATGCCGATCATCGCCAGGGCGATCAGCAGTTGGCGCAGGATCGATGCATCGAGCCGGCCGTCGGTCCAGGCCTGCAGCGGCCCGGCGACGTAGCGCAAGACCTCGGGCAGCGCGGCGAGCAGCAATGCGCCAACGATGACCCCGGGCAGGTGGCCGATACCGCCCAGCACCACCATGGCGACGATCATCACCGACTCGTTCAGCGCAAACGCCTCGGGCGTGATGAACGACTGGTAGGTCGAGAACATGACGCCGGCAACACCCCCGAAGGTGGCGCCCATGCCGAAGGCGAGCAGCTTCAGGTCGCGCGTATTGATGCCCATCGCCTTGGCCGCGACTTCATCTTCGCGGATCGCCATCCAGGCCCGGCCGATGCGGCTCGTCTCGAGCCGGTAGCAGATGAGCACGCTGAGCAGCACCAGCCCCAGGAACAGGTAGTAGTAGTTGACGACGTTCGGAATTTCCATGCCGAACAATTCGTGCTTGATCCCCATGTCATAACCGAACAGGCGCATCGAATCGATCGGGCCGATGCCCTTCGGCCCGTTCGTGATGTTGACGGGGTGGTCCAGGTTGTTCAGGAACACGCGGATGATTTCGCCGAAGCCGAGCGTGACGATCGCCAGATAGTCGCCCCGCAGGCGCAACGTCGGTGCGCCAAGCAGCACGCCCGCCAGGCCGGCGACGCCGGCGCCCAGCGGTATCGCCACCCACACCGGCGTATGCAGACCGTGAGGGAACATCGCAGCGATGGCCGGAAAATTCTCCGTCAGGTGCCCGCTTGCAAGCAGCCCGAACATGTACGCGCCCACCGCGTAGAACGCGACATAGCCCAGGTCCAGCAAGCCGGCATAACCGACCACGATGTTGAGCCCGAGGGCGAGCAAAACATAGAGCAGGGCGACGTCGATGATGCGCACCCAGGCGGTGCCGAATTGCTGCGCGATCATCGGCAGGATCAGCAGGCCCAGCGCGATCAGGCCGTAGCGGAGGGTCTTGTGGTTCATGCTGCGCCCCTGTTGCCGTTCACGCCCGGTCGGCAACACGTTCACCGAGCAGACCTGCGGGTCGCAACGTCAGCACCAGGATCAACACGACAAACGCGAAGATGTCCTGGTAGTGGCTGCCGAGCACGCCGCCGGTGAGGGCACCGATGTAGCCGGCGCCCAAAGCCTCGATCAAGCCGAGCAGCACGCCACCGACCATCGCCCCAGCCAGGTTGCCGATGCCGCCGAACACTGCCGCGGTGAACGCCTTCAGCCCCGGCAGGAAACCCATCGTGTGCGACGCCGTGCCGTAGTTCGCCGCCCACATCACGCCGGCCAGCGCGGCGAGCGCGGCGCCGATGACAAAAGTGGCCGAGATCACCATGTCGGGACGCACTCCCATCAGGCCGGCGACCCGCGGGTTCTCGGCCGTGGCGCGCATCGCGCGCCCGAGCTTGGTGTGGTTCACGAGATACATCAGGCCGGCGAGCGTGAGTGCCGTGGCCAGCAGGATCAGCACCTGCACCGTGTTGATGACCGCGCCGAAGATCAGAAACGGCTCTTGCGGCAACAGGATCGGGTAGGACTTGATGGTCGGCTTCCAGACGATCATCGCCAGCGTTTGCAGCAACAGGCTCATGCCCATCGCCGTGATCAGCGGCGCCAGCCGCGGCGCGCTGCGCAGCGGCCGGTAGGCGATTTTTTCGACCGCGAAATTGAGCGACGTACAGACCAAGATCGCGCCGATCAGCGAAATCAGGAGCAGCAGCCAACCCGGCAGACCGCTGTCGGCGAGTGCGCTCACGATGGTCCAGCTGACCAGGGCCCCGACCATCAGCACTTCGCCATGCGCGAAGTTGATCAGGTTGATGATGCCGTAGACCATGGTGTAGCCCAAGGCCACCAGGGCGTACATGCTGCCCAGCACCAGGCCGTTGATGATCTGCTGGATGAAGGTGTCCATCGGCTTTCTCCTGGCGGCCCGCACGCTCCACCTTCTTGCCGGGCATTTGCCTGGCTTGCGTCGAACCGCAGCCGATTCTAGGGTAGCGCTCGCGCCGTCAAGCCGGGGGCTTTCCATGGGTTCGCGGGCCAGACCCGGGCTCGGATCCGCTGCGCCGGGCCTCGCGACGCCGAGTCGGACTCAACCAGGCTTCTTCGCGGCCTGATTCTTGCGCCGCAGCTCTGTGAGCTTTTCGCCGATCCGGATTTCCAGGCCGCGCGCGACCGGCTCGTAGAAGCGCAGCGGACCGACGGCGTCGGGCCAGTACGACTCGCCCGCGGCAAAGGCATCGGGCTCGTCATGGGCGTAGCGGTAGTCGCGGCCGTAGCCCAGGCCCTTCATCAGCGCGGTGGGCGCGTTGCGCAAATGCAGCGGCACGTTGCGCGTGCCGTCTTGGCGAACGAACGCGCGTGCCGCGTTGTAGGCCTTGTAGATCGCGTTGCTCTTGGGCGCAACCGCGAGATAGACCACGGCCTGGGCCAGGGTCAGTTCGCCTTCGGGTGAGCCCAGGCGCTCGTAGGTATGGGCCGCGTCGAGCGCGATCTGCAGCGCGCGCGGGTCGGCCAGGCCGATGTCTTCACTCGCCATGCGCACGATGCGGCGCGCCGCATAACGCGGGTCGACGCCGCCGTCCAGCATGCGCACCAGCCAGTACAGTGCGGCGTCGGGGTCGCTGCCGCGCACCGCCTTGTGCAGCGCCGAGATCGTGTCGTAGAACTGCTCGCCACCGTTGTCGTAGCGGCGCAGTTGTTCGCCCAGCGACTGCTCCAGCAGCGGTTCGTCGATCTCCGCAACGCCGCCCGCCGTGCCCACCACCGCGACCAGGTTTTCATAGGCGTTGAGGAACCGCCGCGCATCGCCGTCGGCATAGCCGATCAGGCGTTTTTCGGCGCCACTGGTCAGCGGCGGCCCGGCCAACAAAGTGCGGGCGCGATGCAGCAGCTCGCGCAGGTCGGCTTCGTCCAGGCTTTGCAGCACATGCACCGTCGCGCGCGACAGCAATGCCGAATTGACCTCGAACGACGGGTTCTCGGTCGTGGCGCCGATGAACGTGAACAGACCCGATTCGACATGCGGCAAGAATGCGTCTTGCTGCGCCTTGTTGAAACGGTGCACCTCGTCGACGAACACCAGCGTGCCACGACCGCTCGGGCGCAGCGCCTGGGCGCGTTCGACGGCTTCGCGAATGTCTTTCACCCCGCCCAGCACCGCCGAGATCGGAATGAACTGGGCGTTGAACCCTTGCGCCATGAGGCGCGCCAGGGTGGTCTTGCCCACACCCGGCGGGCCCCACAGGATCATCGAATGCAGCCGGCCCAACTCGAACGCGGCGCGCAGCGGCTTGCCAGGCCCGAGCAAGTGGCGCTGGCCGATCACCTCGTTCAAGGTCTTGGGGCGCAGCCGCTCGGCAAGCGGCGCGTCGGGCTGCTTCACTGCTCGATCACATCGGCACCGGGCGGCGCCTTGAAGACAAAGGCATCGGCCTTCAGCACGGGGTTCGCCTCGAACTGCGAAAACTGCAGGGACGAGCGCTGGCCGAAGCTGTCGACGATTTCGACCGCCGCCAGGACTTTGCCGCGAAAGCCCACCCGCACCGACTGGAATGCCGACTCCGTGGGCAGCGCACGGCCGTCTGAAGCTTGCTCGACCCCGGGGGCCACCACGGGGCCCTTGTGTGGCCCTTGAGGCAGGCGCTGCGCAGCGCCGGCCTGGGCGGGCTCGGTGCCTCGCGCGGTGGCCAACACCCACGAAAGACCATCTTTGTCGGGCTGCGGCGCGAGCACGAAGTCTTTCGTCAGCGAGCCCCCCGCGAGCAGCGCCGCGGGCGTCCCGCCGAGCGCGCTGGACAGCCTGCGCGAACTCACCTGGTTCAGGTCGGCATCAAAAATCCAGACCTTGCTGCCATCGGCGACGATCGCCTGCTCGAACGGTTTGGTGTAGGCAAAACGGAACCGGTTCGGCCGCGAGAATTCGAAGCGCCCGCTGGAGGTTTTGGTGCGCGCGCCGTCAGGGGAAGTGACGGTCTGGGTGAACGCCGCCTGACCCGTCTTCACATCGCGCACGAATTCTTCGAGCTGCTCCACCGCGCCGGCGTGGGCGGGGTGGGCGAAGGCGCCCAACGCGACGAGCCAGAGCAGCGCTTTCATTCGGCGTGCGCCGGCACCAGGATGTCGCGGTTGCCGTTGCTCGACATCGCCGACACCAGACCCGCTTTTTCCATTTGTTCGAGCAGCCGCGCAGCCCGGTTGTAGCCGATGCGCAAATGGCGCTGCACCAATGAGATCGACGCGCGCCGATGCTGCAGCACCACGGCCACGGCCTGGTCGTACAGGGCGTCGGATGCGCTACCGCCGGCCGCGTCGCCGAGTGCGATATCGCCGCCTTCGCCGTCCAGCGTCCCGCCTTCCAGGATGCCTTCGATGTAGTTCGGCTCGCCTTTGCTCTTCAGATAGGCGACGACGCGGTGCACTTCCTCGTCGCTGACGAACGCGCCGTGGACGCGGATCGGCGGGCCGGTTCCGGAAGCCATGTAAAGCATGTCGCCCATGCCGAGCAGCGCTTCGGCCCCCATCTGGTCCAGGATCGTACGGCTGTCGATCTTGCTGCTGACCTGGTAGCTCAGGCGGGTCGGGATGTTCGCCTTGATGAGGCCGGTGATCACGTCCACGCTGGGCCGTTGCGTCGCGAGTATCAGGTGAATGCCGCAGGCGCGCGCCTTTTGCGCCAGGCGCGCGATCAGTTCTTCGATCTTCTTGCCCACCGACATCATCAAGTCGGCGAGTTCGTCGATCACGATCACGACGAAGGGCATGCGTTCCAGCGGCTCGGGGGCCTGCGGCGTGAGGCTGAACGGGTTCGTCAAGGGTTTGCCGTGCTCGATCGCTTCGGTGATCTTCTTGTTGTAGCCGCCCAGGTTGCGCACGCCCAGCTTGCTCATCAGTTTGTAGCGCCGCTCCATTTCGGCCACGCCCCAGATCAGCGCATTGGCGGCCTGCTTCATGTCGGTGACGACTGGGCACAGCAGGTGCGGAATGCCCTCGTAGACGCTCATCTCGAGCATCTTCGGGTCGATCAGGATCATGCGCACGTCGCGCGCTTCGGCCTTGTAGAGCAGGCTCAGGATCATCGCGTTGATCCCGACCGACTTGCCCGAACCGGTGGTGCCCGCGACCAGACAATGCGGCATCTTGGCGAGGTCCGCCACCACTGGCGCGCCGACGATGTCCTTGCCCAGGCCCAGCGTCAGCAGCGACTGCGCAGCGTTGTAGACCTGCGAGCCGAGAATTTCCGACAGGCGGATCGTCTGCCGCCTGGCGTTGGGCAACTCCAACGCCATCGTCGTCTTGCCCGGGATGATTTCGACCACGCGAATGCTCACCAGGCTCAGCGAGCGCGCCAGGTCCTTCGCCAGGCTCACGACCTGGGCGCCTTTCACGCCCGTCGCAGGTTCGATCTCGTAGCGCGTGATCACCGGCCCGGGCGAGGCTGCGACAACGCGCACCTCGACGCCGAAGTCGCGCAGCTTCTTTTCGATCAGACGCGACGTCATCTCCAGCGAGTCGCTCGGAATCGTCTCCATGCGGCTCGTCGATGCATCGAGCAGATCGACCTGCGGCAATTTGGTGTCGGTGAGTTCGACGAACAGCCGCTGCTGGCGCTCTTTTTCAACCCGCGCCGACTTGGCGACGTCGAGCACCGGCGGCTGGATCAGGATCGGCGCATGGTCTTCGAGCAATGCATGTTCGAATTCGACGACATGTTCGCGCTCACGCAAGGCCTGCACGCCCAGACGCTGGTCTTCGAGGCGCTCGATGCGGTGGGCACGGCGCTCGCGCAGGCCTTCAATCCAGGCGCCGATTCGCTCCGCCAGGCGCAGCCAGGAGAAGCCGAACGCCAACGCGACGCCAGCCACGCCTGCGGCGATCCAGAACACGCCCGAGCCGGCAAAACCGAGCAGGGTGCTGCTGCTCGTTCCCAGCGTATGGCCCAGCGCACCTCCGGCGCTGCCACCCGCGACCAGGTTCTCCCACTGGTAAAGACGGGTCCACTCGAGCGCCGTACTGGCACACATCAGAAGCGCCAGGCCTGGCCATGTGGCCCAGCGCGCGGGTCGCAGCTCAGGGTCGGCCGCAGCCGGGCCGCCACGCAACTGCCGGGCCAGCGCACCCAGCCAGACCCGAGCCGCAACCGCGATGGCCCACCACGCCGAGTAGCCGAAGCAAAAGTAGGCGAGGTCGGAAAACCACGCACCGAGCACGCCCACGAGGTTGCGCACCGCGCCGCCATGGCCTGAAGTGGTGAACGCGGCGTCAGCCGCGTTGTGGCTGGCAAGGGCCAGCACGGCAAGCCACCAGAGCACGGCACTGAGCGCGATCCACGCGCCGGTGACGAACCACATCTTGCTGCGCCAGGGGCGCTGACTCGCCGACGCCGGGCCGGCAGCGGTGCGGCCCGAGGTGGCATGCGGCACCGGGCCTTCAGTGCGCAACGAACCCAATGGGAAAGTCATGCGCGGATTGTCGGCGATCGGGGACCGCGCACCCGCCCGCCAGGCGCGGACGGCGAGCCCGGGTCAATCAGCGGTTCGCCAGTTCCTTGATGACAACGAAGCCGTTTTCCTGGGTCTGCACCATGCCGCGCTCTTCCAGGTCTTTCATGACGCGGCTGACCATTTCGCGCGACGCGCCGACGATCTTTGCCAAGTCCTGGCGCGACACCTTGTTGCGGATGACTTTCTGGTCACCATCGACCTCGGCCATCTCGAGCAGGGTGCGCGCCACGCGGCCGTACACGTCGAGCAGCGCCAGCGACTCGATTTGCCGGTCCGCACTGCGCAACCGGTGCACCAGGCCGCGCATGATGGCGTACGACAGGCTCGAGTTCTCGGGCAGGCAGCGCGCAAACTCGGCGCGCCCCAGGATCAACATATCGGTCTGGACCTCGGCGCGCACGGTCGCCGAGTGCGGCTCGTTGTCGATCAGGCTCATTTCGCCGACGTAATCGCCAGGCTGGAGCACGGCGAGAATCACTTCGCGGCCGCGCGAATCGGCTGTCAGCACCCGCGCACGCCCGGTGAGCAGGATGTACAGCGCATTCGACTTCTTGCCGAACTCGACGATGATTTCGCTGCGCCGATAGCGCCGCTTCACGACGGCATCGGCGATTCCTTGCGCCTGGTCGTTGGTGAGCAGGGAGAACAGTGGGACACGCCGGATCAGGTCGAGATTGGAGAGCATCGCCATACGGAATCGCCTTTCGTTATTGGGGTACAGATCTCACTCAACAGACTGCGGCCACCGCGATTGTTTAACATTCAAGCCAAAATCGAGCCGCGTTACGCGGGCGAGGCCCTGGCCCTTGCCGGCCGGGTTGCGGCCAGGGTGGGCAATCTTACGGCGCCTTGGCGCACTCACCAAGAACTTCCGCAGTCGATGTTGACGCGCTGCCACTGCACCCGAACC
>Ga0315277_10005529_pt1 | contig 16623 bp, 10 predicted proteins | sample YL17G05_15_MG_FD_203695 | JGI IMG/M metagenome (GOLD analysis project Ga0315277, IMG submission 203695) | Sediment microbial communities from Yellowstone Lake, YNP, Wyoming, USA - YL17G05_15 | ecosystem: Environmental > Aquatic > Freshwater > Lake > Sediment | place: USA: Wyoming | collected... | reverse complement strand
GCATGGACTTTCAAGCCATCAAACAGGAGTTCGGGGAGAGGATATGTTTCCATGGGGGCATTAGTATCCAGAAAACACTCCCCTTTGGCGCTCCCGAGGATGTGTGCAACGAGGTGAGGGATCGGGTAAAAAAACTGGCTCCAGGCGGCGGTTACATTTTCTGTACAGCACACAATTTGCAAGCCGACACCTCGCTCGAAAATATCAATGCCCTCTTCACAGCATACAAGGAATTCGGCACCTACGGATGATTCCCCTTTTAATGAAGCCATTAATCAAAGCCTTAACGGCAATGCCTGAGTAAAGCGGGAAAAACGTCTCCACAGGGAACATTTGGGGGTCAGGAACATTTGGGGGTCAGAACATTTGGGGGTCAGTTTATATATTTATATACTAACAAAATGATAGATATTTGAAAATCCTGCATTTATCGAATTAGTATATAAGTATATAAACTGACCCTCAACTGGGTGTAAAAAAAGGCGAAAAATTTCGCTTTTTCTCTTGACGCGGACAATGCCTAGTGTTTATCTAATGGCGAATTTTTTCGCTGATGGTAAAAAAATATCAGACTTTTTTCGGAGGTTTTTCCATGGCACGACGAAAATCCAAGACTCTTACCAACCTCGAACTCCTCATCATGCAGATTCTATGGAATCATGAGGAACGCAGTGTTGAGGAAATCCGCCAGGATCTCAAAAAACAGGGGAGAGATCTGGCTCTTCCCAGCGTTCGCACCATGCTTTCGATTCTGCAGAACAAAGGGTATGCAACGCGCAGAAAGATCGGCCGCGGTCACATTTACAGGGCAATCGTGCCCCGGGAAAAGGCAAGGAAAAACATCCTCAGAGACCTTGTGGATCGCGCCTTCGAAGGTTCCGCCATGAATCTGGTCGCAGCCCTGGTGGACACCAGCATGGTTTCGGAAAAGGATCTGACAAAAGTCAAAGCCCTGATCAAGGATTATGAAAAGGAGGGGAAACAATGATTCGCCCTTATTGGTGGTTATTACTTGATCATATGGGAATTGCCTTAATGCGCTTTTTTCTATCAAGCCTGTGGCAGTCCAGCCTGCTTTTTGCCACAGTCCTGGTTATACTTTTTGCCCTGCGAAATCACAAGGCTTCCATAAGGCATAAATTATGGATCCTCGCCCTTGTTCTGACTCCGATTCTTCCATTCATGACATCTCTCGCGGGTCGCATCGGGTCCCCTCAATTATCTCTTCCCGTGCTTCCCACATATCGGGATTCTTCCCCAGTTCCTTCTTTGAATATTGATGTTCCTCGCGAGATTCCCCCTGAAAATGTAGATATTCCTCAACATGGATTTTCATCAAGAAGAGATTCCAACGCGTCCCCAAATGCCGGTTCTGTTTCCCATCCTTTTTCCATTAAAGAATATCCCTGGGCTGTGGCAATGATGGTTTATGCCGGGGGCGCGGGATTCTTTTTATTATGGTTCCTTATCGGCCGCTTGCGGATCCGGCGCTGGAGATTGGAATCTCTTCCCTTAACTGAAGAACGGGCGCTGGATGTATTTCATCAAGCAGCCCAAAAGCTCAACCTGACAAGAGATGTCCTTGTATTGGAAAGTCGTCTTGTTCCCGCGCCGGTTTCCATGGGACTGTTTCGTCCGGGTATTCTCCTGCCCAAAGGTTTGGCGAGCTCTCTATCCCTCAAGGAATTGGAATCTGTTGCGCTTCACGAAATGGTTCATATCAAACATCATGATCCCATTTTTCTCGGCTTGGCCGCTTTTATGCGCGCCCTCTTTTTCTTTCATCCCCTGGTCTGGCTGGCTGCGCGCCGGATCTCACATCTGGCGGAGATATCTGCGGATGACAAGGTTGTTGAAGCAATCGGGGAGCCACTCGGTTACGCTCGGCTTTTGACCCGGCTTGCTGAAAATCTCTTGAAGCGCCCCCTGGGCACGGAAATGGCAACAGGTCTCCTTTTTAATAAAGGCGCATTTCTGAAACGGGTGGAAATCATTCTCGGACGCCGCTCGCGCCTCGCCAGACTTTCGCTCCTTGCTTTGATCGGAGTCATCTTTGCAATTGTGGTTTCCCTCCTTTTATCCCTGTCTCTGCCTTTGCGGGTTGCGAGCCTTGAGCAGGAATCCCGGGCGGAGGAATCCACTGCCCCCATACAGAAATCACCTCTTGCATCCCCGGAATCTGAAATCTGGAACAAGCCTCTCAGTCATTATCAAATAGGCGGCGTTCAAAGAGAGGCGATTCCTGCAATTGATCTGTCCGCATTGGATCAGGACATCTGGATTAATCCTGCTGATTTTGGCTTCACCCTGAAAGATGCGCCGGAGCAAATTTTCGAGAAGGCAGGAAAAGGAGACTTGTGCGTGCCGGAGGAAAATGTGCTTTTAACTCTTCGCGGAACCCGCATGGCTCCCCTCAAGATTCCCGCCCCAATCCGCCCCATGGAGCCTTTCGAGTTGCGCCTGAAGCGGATGACAATGGAACAAGTTGTGGATCAGATACAAGCCCATATCTCTGCCAATCCTCAAAGCGAGAATGATCGGTTCAAGGTTGTTCCTGATACTCACTATGCCTTGACGCGGCCCGACGGTCTTCTCGTTTACCTTGAAATATTCGGACCTCCCGAGATGCTGAGCGTACGGTTTATTCCACGCAAACCCGACCTCAATATTCAAGAGGAAGAACAAAGAGAAACACCCGGAAGTCACCCCAAAGGGGCGGGGCGGAAGGATGAATCACAAACAATCCCCGGGCTGCGGCTCCAGTTCCGTCTTGTGTCTGACAAGGAGATTCCAGGCGAGACGGATTCCTTTTCTTTCACTCCAAAAAGAGGAGAAGAACAAACAATCCATCTCTTTAAACAGATCCTTTTTGGCGAATCGGACATACAATCCAGCGAGATAAAAGCCACATTCTTGTATGAAGATCCTTATTACCTGGAACTTGTGTTTACACCCGAGGCTGCTTCAAGATTCGCCCGGGTAACAAGAGAGAATATAGGGAAGGGATTGGCCATTGTCCTTAATAATATTGTCCTCGCAGCGCCGATTATCAAGTATGAGATCCCCAATGGCAGAGTTGGCATCCATGGCAACTTTTCTCTTTCCGAACTTGTGACTTTCAGAGAGATAATAACAGGGATCCCTTACAAGAACAGGAATGAAAAGTTGCAGGAGCCGGAGTGGGGAAAGGAAATCCAGGGGGTCAAGGTGGAACTCGTCAAAAAAGGACCGATCATCCTTTATACTCCCCATGGTGAAATCACGCTTCACATCGAAAACAGGGGAGACGCTCCTATAAATGTATATTATGTTCTCCCGTATCGCGATCTGCCGGAATGGGAATTGAAAGGAAGAGGTCTTGAAGTGATCAATAGCCAGGGAGAATCCGTTGCCGCGCGGCTTTTAATTCTTGAAGGACAAGCCAGAGCCATTCCAGCAAAAGAGAATTGGGAATTTACGAGCATTCTGGATCATTTTTATTTCGATTTTCCGGAGCCGGGACGATACAAAGCCCGCGCCCTCATCAGGGTTGAAAAGGGAGAGACGTCTTTCCTCGTGGGATCCAAGTGGCTCGAATTCGATGCCCAATTAACGGGACGTCCGCCGGAGCCTGTCTCAAGCGGCTATTGGGACCTCCAGGAAGCCCTGGCTACCGAAATTGTTTTATGGAAGCATCAAAAAGCCTCCCGCCAGGCGGTGATGGACAAATATCTCGCTCTGCCTTTGAAATTTTCGAACTCCAAATTCGCCCTGGAGGGATATTTCCGGGCCGGCCGCCTGGCTTCAGTATCTCATCCCCAGCTGTACCAGGATACAGGGGACATGGCCCTTTCCAGGAAATATTTCCAGGAAATCGTCAAGCGATGGGGAGACGTTGTCGCGGATTCCACGATTTTTGCGAGAATGCACGCGTTTTATCAAACCCCGGATTTTGAGAAATCAAGGCAGGATACCCTCCAGTGGTTGAAAAGTCTCACTGAGGATCAGAAAATCAGGAGCATCAGGGAATATTTTATTTTCCCCAATGATGAGAAACCGAGTGAAGAAACAATTCAAAACTGTTTAAAATCCTTAAACGAAAACATCGCAGCTCATATACAGAGTTTGGAAAGACAGACCCGTCAAAGTGAAGCGAAACAGGGAGCCTCGGAATCTCAGACCATTACAGGCGTGGATCAATCTCTCCAGGGAATGGTGAGCAGGGAGGATGGACGTGCCCTGGAGGGCGTGAAAATTGTCAACTGGTTCCCATTCGGATCAAATCCACAGGAAACATGGACGAATTCAAGGGGAATCTACTATTTCAAGACACGGTTGGGATATGTGGTCAAGGCGGAGAAGGCGGGCTATGCCCCGGCATTTGAGGAATTCCGCGACACGTATAACAGTTCTCAGGCGCAGGAGGAGCCCCTGTTTGCCAACATAACAATGACCAGGGGCGGAACCGTTACGGGTCGGATCATGGACAAATCCTCCGGCGAACCTCTTTCCGGCGCAAAGGTCCTGGTAGATCGCAAGGCCAAAGATCCCCATGTGGGCAATCTGCCTTATGACATCTGGACAAGCGAACAGATAACAACGGATAACGACGGCGGATTTCACATGGAACTCGTTCCAACGGGATTGGTAAAAGTCAGGGCGGAGGCGGATGGGTATAAATCTGAAGAATCCGGTTATCTGGAACTTGAAATAGGTAAAACAAAGTCTTTCGAGATTTCCCTTGTGAAAATGACGTCTGAAGAAATCCGGGCGGAAAAGATCGAAAAGGAAAAACAGGAGAAAAGAGATCGCTCGCTGAGCGGAGTTGTGAAAGATTCATCAGGTAAATCCCTTGACGGAGTAAAAATCTCCAACTTTTTCCCCAATGGTTCCATGCCCCAGGAAACTTTCACCGACTCAAAAGGCGAGTTCCGTTTTGACAGGGAACGGGGATATGTTGTGGTTGCAAAGAGAGAAGGTTTTGCCCCCTCTTTCCATGAGTTCAAAGACAAATATTACGAGATTCGCCGAACCGGAAAAGACCCTCTCCAGGTGGAGATAACCCTGACGCCTGGCGGCATGATTGATGGAACAATCAGATCCGAGGAGGATGAAAAACCTATTCCCCATGCCGAGGTTTGGCTGGATTGCTGGGCGAAAGATTCAGATGTGGGAAATAATCGGTACATCATCTGGACTGGAGAGCCTGTAAAAGCGGATGCAGAGGGACGATTTCTCATTGACCATGCTCCAGAGGGCGCGCTCCGGCTTCACGCCAGGGCGGAAGGCTGGGCGGAAAATATCTCTCCGGAATTTTCCGTGGCCACTGGAGAAAGTAAAATTGTGAACCTGGCGCTTTATCAGGGCATGAACCTTAAAGTCCAGGTCCTGGACAAAGATAATCTGAAACCGATACAGGGAGCTGAGGTCCGTATCTACCAGCTCGGATTCAAACAGTCGGACAAAGACGGAATCTGTGTTTTTCAATATATGGCCATTGGTTCTTACAATCTTCAATGTCGCAGCCAGGGCTATCATGAATTGACTGGGGAAGAAATCAAAATTGATCGGAAAAAGGGGGAAAAGAATCTGCGCATCCTCCTTGTTCCAATCTCGAATCCCTGAAGGCATTCCTCGCCATAAAAAAATGAAAATGATGTTTCACTTGACATTCCACTGTCAATGATCCAGAATGTATATATAGTTTTGTATAGGTGGTCGTGGAATGTTTGTAAAAACTAAATATATTACCGGTGACTTTATATTATTGAAATGTTTGTTCTTTCTCGTGTCTCTTGTGATTATCCTTTTAATGCCCCTCCCGGGTTTTGCCCAGTTCAATGTCTTTTCCTGGAATAATTTTGAAGACGGGGTTTTTCCGGAAAATTTAAAACGGGAACACTCTGCCAATGTGGACAATGTCAATATCTTTGATTTCAGTTCACCCCAGGCCCCCGCGGCTCTGCTCGAAGGCGTTGCCAAAAGCGAGTGCGGACGTTACGGACTGAGATTTCTGGTTTCCAGAGAGGGAGTGTATATCAAGGTTGCCAGTAATGTCACTCTGGACCGCAAGAATCTGGGAACCATGGGGAAAGCCCTGTATCAGGCGGATATTTATCTCTCGGAAAATAGCGCCGATCTTCCTTACAGCGCCGCTGTCATGGCTGAAATGCCGAACCCGGACCCCAAGAAAGCAAGTTACAGTTTTTACCGGTTTGGCATCCAAAAGGGCGACTCGGTCTTTTTCTCCTATACCAATAATACCCCGCAGCCTCTGATCTATAAACTGGTCAAAATTGATCAATTGCAGCTCAAACGGCCGGGATGGCACAGGTTCCAGATCATCTTCGATGGGCAGGAAAATATCATATGCGCCGTTGACGGCAAGGCAACGAGCTTTTCCCCCATCCAGGAACCCACCCTTGATATGCTGAGGGCGGGATTTATGGTGTCCTCCTCAACAACAGGATCCGGAACTTGTTATGTGGATAACCTCTCCATCCAATGGACGAACGAAAACATCGAGCTTCCGGATTCCCCCTGGGCTCCCCCCCCGGGCGGGGAGGACGCAGGGCAGACTTCTCTCCCAGCACCCCAGGATTCCAGTGCGCCACCTCTCGGTTCCATCGTCGCCCCTTTGAGTTCCACACCTTCAGTATCAGATCTGAAATGGACGAGCTCCCCTGAAGATGCGTGGCAGATGAGCGCCTCCCAGAACCGCCCCTTTCTGATTCTATTCTATGCGCCGCGCGTCAATGCCTATAAAAGCCTGGAACAGTTTCTTGGCGCGAGCCAGCCTGCCCGGGCGTTCCTCAATCAGTTTTTCCTTCTCCGTCTGGATATCAACCAGCTCCGGGGCGGAACCATTGCCCAGCAGTTCCAGGTGAATAAAGTACCGTGTTTTGTCCTTGTGGGTAAAGACGGGAAAGAACGCGCAAAGGAATATTTTCGATCAGAGGCGGATTGGAACGCCCTCTCTCAAAATCTCAAGAAGGCATTGTCCCAATAAGGAAATTATCTACGAGAAGATACAAAATCCCAAGTCTTAAGACTCAATAGAAAAACCAGAACAGTCCCCTGGAATCCAGGATTACGGGGGGAAGATCGAAGTACTCGATCATGGCAAGAGCCATGGCTTCTCCCAGCTGATGATAGTCATAGTCCGTAATCCATTCCTGATCCGTGATGCGATGATAAAAGTGGCCTTCATGGGTCATGGCCATCACCGCCTCGCCCCAGTTGTTCCAGAAATAAGATTCGATAAAGATCGTGGAATTGAGCTGGCTGGTTTGCAGGGAGAGGTTGTCAAAGAGATTGGTCGCATGATTCACTGCGTCGATGTAACGCTGTTGGATGGCTTCAAAATTTGTTGTCACACTTGGATAAAGGTGTTTGTAGAAAAACGTGTCCTCGAAGTTTCCCACAGTGGAATGCATATTGAGAGCAACCTCAATGGGATTTTCTCCTTCCATGAATTCATCCACTGCCTTTTGGATATTCTCAGTTTCCGGGATCCGGGATGGATTTCCCCATTGCCGCTCGGGATCGATCCCCTGCGAATCCCAACGGGTATGACCCAGAAACACCCCATCCACATTTTGCAGCGGTAGCACGTTGAAGATGCAGTAACGGCGGAGATGCCTTCCTACAAGCGAATCGGTAGTAACTGCATCCAGAAATCCGAGCATGGCAAGAGTGCCTGTCGCCTCTCCTGCATGGGCGCGTGAATGCATCCACACCCTGTGCTTTGCGTCGTCCGGAAACTCCGGATCAGTCGCCGTTACCAGAACCATGTCCCTGCCCTGGAAGCTCTGGCCGAGAACTTTTGAGGTGGCGCTGTCGCACCTGTTCACATATTCCTGCACACGATCGTAAGTCTCTTCCACGCCTGAAGGGTAGAAAAATGCCAGCTCCGCATTGTTCTGCCCGGAATCGAGGGATAGAATGATTTTACTGCCCGAAGGCGCTTCCATAGATGTGAGACGTCTCCATTTCTTTCCATCCAGGCTGATCACAGGCCGCGGATTCTGAAAATGATCTATGTTGAGTGTGATGGACATTCCCCCCACTCCGGATAATTTGAATCGAAACCAGTATTTCTTCGGGCCCAGTTCCCCGGGTTCCTCGTAAATGATGCAGGTGAAGATGTCTGTCCCCGCTTCCATCACATCGGCAAGGCTTCCATTGTCATAATTCGAATCAAAGGTTATGCCTTGCAGGGTCTTGGTGATTTTCTGGGGAAAGGTTTCTGTTAACACACGCGAGGGGAGAATCCCCAGCATTGCCCCAGCCAGAAGAAGGATGAGAAGGTATTTTCTTTTGCTGCTTTTCATTGTTATTAATGTTTGAATCGAATTCCTGCCGCTTAATTCACAAAGTAATGAAATCTCCTATCTGTGAATCAATCATCCATCAAGTCAAAAATAATGTCTCACCCCCTTCAGGTTTTATGATAGTTATTAATTGACCTCTGCTTCATCATACATTTATTTTTAAAAAGGTTTATTGAATTTGGGGGATTTTCTTTTATGAAAATATTTCGTATGATAATGGGATTCTTCCTTGTATCCCTTCTTATGTTTCCCTGCCTTTCCGACGAATATTCGATCAGGGATCTTTTTGTTCTATCGGATGGTGACAAAAAGGAGATCGAGATACGATTCCGGATATCTGAAGAGAACATCGCCCTGTTCCTGGATGCCGATATCAATGTTTCCATAAGCGGTCCTGGGGGATGTGCGGTCAAAAGGTACGGAATAAAGATGCCTTCCATCGGCAAAGAAGGCGCCGTCTCCTTCAGGGTGGGAATAGATCCTTTATTACCGTGGCATCCCAAAACCCCGAATCTTTATGAACTCCGCCTCGAATGTCATGGCAGGGGAGGCGCGATCCTTGAGACGGCTTATCAACGCTTTGGTATGAGAAAGCTGGAAACGCGAAACGCACGGTTTTATGTGAATAACAAACCCTTCTTCATGCGCGCCTGCGGCGGGGAAGGCGGGTGCGGCTGCGATGACCTTTCCCGCGAGGAAATAATGAAAAGACTCTCCCAGATGAAAAATTTCGGATTCAACGCCGTTCGCCATCATTCCCATGTACCCAAAGAGGAATACATGCAGGCAGCGGATGAAGTCGGGATTTTCATCCAGATGGAGATTGGGGGCAACAAGGTCGGAAGTGATCCGAAGTCTCAAACCTTCGAGGAATGGAAACGGAAATGGATCGCCATGATCAAAACGGCCCGCAGCCATCCCTCCTCTTTCATCTACAGCGTGGGCAATGAAATCTATCTCATTGATCCGGGCCTGGTTCAATGCCTTGATATCCTGTATGACCTGGCAAAGGAACTCGATCCCTCAACACTTGTTTTGAACCGCTCAGGGAGCAATCCCTTTAACGATGATTACGGGAAGTTTGACCTGATCGAACGCCCCATTGGGGAATATGAACACGTGGCAGAGTTTGCCCGCGAGGCGTTCATGCTCTACCTCCGGAGTGATCGCAAGGGACGCAGCGACCTGTTCCCCATCATCGCTCATGAATATCCCCTTGTCGCTTCCTATCCCAATCCGGAACTCTCATATAAATACAAGGAGGAACCGGAATGGATCAGGGTTGCCAGGGAAAACGCCCAAAAAAACGGCCTGGAACACCTTCTGCCTCTTTATGTGAAGAATTCCGAAAAGATCCAGGCCCTGTGCCGAAAGGAAATGCTCGAAGAGGCGCGGAAATTTCCGGAACTCGATGGATACTCCATGCTCCGTTTTGTGGATTGCGGCAGTTACGTCTCAGGCGTGGTGGACGATTTTTCCGATCCAAAGAATGTGACGAGGGAGGAATTCCTTCGTACCAACGGGGAAACTGTTCTGCTTTGCACCTGGAAGGAACGCAGTTATTATTTCGGAGATACGCTTGAAGCCGCACTCGAAATTTCCCATCATGGACAGGAACCCTTCTCCGCGCCGCGATGCAGCTGGTATCTGATGAATGGCCCCCGGATTCTCTCAGAGGGGTTTTTCGACAATATTGCCGCGAGTCCTGTGGCTGTGGCGCCAGTTGGGAAGATCATCTGTGCAATCCCGGATCTGGATGCCGCCTGTAAGCTGACTTTGCGCGCGATTTTGCCTGATTCGCGGCCTTTGATTGTCAATGAATGGTCCTTCTGGGCCTTTCCCAGGGCAAAAGTGGGGAAAAATATTCAAAAGGACATCTTTCTATGGGATCCTAGGAAAAGATTGACCATTTACAGGGAAGCTTATACAGCCATGGATTATTCCGATGATCCAGATTGGATGCCTGGAGACAATGCCAGTCGCCTTGTTATCACGGATTCCTGGAAGGAGGAGTTCTATCAGTTCCTGGCACGGGGGGGGCGCATTTTCCTCGTCTCGGACAAATCCTGGCCCTGGCCCGAGGAGATCGGGATTTTCGGACTCCACATCACGCGCATTGATCCGGCTCGATGCGCGCCTCCCGTGTTTCCCGAGCTGGATGAAAAGCTCACCAACTGGCTCACCATCTGCAGCAATAATCCCCAAAGGTACGGCAATAGCGGCACGATCATCTATCCCCATCCTGCCTTGAAAAATTTTCCCCATGAAGGATTTTGCGATCTCCATTTCTGGCCCATGATCTATCGCGCCAAATCTCTCCGCCTTGAGGATTTTCCTCAGGGAACTCAGCCGATCATCCGCACGATTGATAATTTTTATCGCGGAAGAAGCAAGGGATATATGGCTGAGCTCCGTGTGGGGGAGGGCGGGATTCTGATCTCCACCCTCAATTTTACCCAAAGCTACGGCCGAGACAAGGCTTCGCAATATATGTTCGATCAGATCCTCTGTTATGTGCAGGGGAGGGAATTCCATCCCCAGGTCAAGATAACTCCCGGGGAGCTCAAGACGATGCTTGAGAAGTTTGCCGGGGAAATCCTGGAGAATCCGCCTGAATCCCTGAATGAAATGGGCGCCCGGTATGACGTCATCTGGAAAGCCCGGCTTTTCTCAAAAGAACTGATCGTTCTCTATCCTTATGAAGCCAGAGGCGTGGAACAAAAGAAATTGGATATTCATTATGAATATGCCCAAACCCTCTGGTTTTATAATGCAACGCCCGGGGACGAGCTTTCCTGGGAATTTACAAGCAAAACCCAAGGGGATTTCGATGGCACGATTTATCTTGCAAGCCCTCTGAAAGGCGTTAAATTCCTCCTGCGAGTTGATGATCATGAAATCCCGGAATTGGAATTCCAGCCCGCATCCCAGGGGCAGGATTTCGTTCCTGTTTCCTTTAAGCTTAAGGGCTTACAACAGGGCAAACATTCTTTCACAATAACGATCCCTCAAAGCGCACCGCAAAGGGAGGGAAGGACGATCCGGATCCGGGAAATCGAGATCAGGAACAGAAAAGACGCAAATTCGGGCCTTTGAAAAAATATGATTTTTCAGGAAAGGTATTACCATGCCATTTGTCATGATTGTGGTCTTTGGACTTCTTATTGTCGGCATGATCGTTCTTGGTCAATACTTGTCAGCCAAAAGGCGGAAGGAACTCTCCCAATGGGCGGCGTCCCGGGGATGGAGTTTCTCCCCTGATCAGATAAGCGGCCTGGACATGCAATATCCAGGATTTCAGCTCCTGAAACAGGGGTCAAATCGATATGCCTACAACATGATTCGCGGCGCCTTGAAGGATCTGAACGTGCTCGCGTTTGATTATCATTATGAAACTCATTCCACGGATTCCAAGGGTCACAGACAGACTCATCATCACCATTTTTCTGCCGTGATCCTGGAGACGCCCTATTTTCTTAAACCCCTCTTCATCCGCGCAGAGGGATTTTTCGACAAGATCACGGAATTTTTCGGGTATGATGATATTGATTTTGAATCTGCGGAATTCAGCAGGAAATTTTATGTCAAAGCAGAGGATCGCCGCTGGGCTTATGATGTGATCCATACCCGGACCATGGAATTCCTCCTTGATTCCCCCAGGTTCACGATTCAATTTGACGGCCGCCACATGTTCGCAGCTCGTTCTGCAATATTTAAAATCACGGACTTTCAGGATGCCATAGGAGTTTCGAAGGGAATCCTCGACCGGTTCCCGGATTATCTTACAAAACAGCTGAAAGGAGAGTCATAAATGGATCCTTTCCCTCTCATTATTCTGGTCATGATTGTTTTTTTTCCCCTTGTCTGGGTCATTGCAACATACAATGGCCTTGTCCGCCTTCGCAATCATTGCCAGGAATCTTGGTCCGGAATAGACACGGAACTGAAGAGGCGCTATGACTTGATCCCCAACCTGGTGGAGACGGTAAAAGGATATGCCAAACATGAACGGGAGGTTTTTGAGCGAGTGGCAGAGGCGCGGACCAAGGCTATCGCCTCCACCGGTTCCCCCCAGTCCCAGGCACAGGATGAAAATGTCCTTGTCGGCTCCCTTCGTTCCCTTTTTGCGGTGGTGGAAAAATACCCGGATCTCAAAGCAAGCGCTAGTTTCCTGAAGCTGCAGGAGGAATTGACAGATACCGAGGATCGGATCCAGGCTGCGCGACGCTTTTACAATGCCAATGTGCGCGACCTCAATGTCCGAGTCGAGGTGTTTCCCTCCAATCTGATTGCCGGTCTTTTCGGATTTAAGAAAGAGGAGTTCTTTGAGATTGAGCGGGCATGCGAACGTTCCGTTCCCAAAGTGGATATAACAACCAGCTGATGTGCAAATCCCTTTCCTAACGGTATTGAGATCATTCATGACATTCATACTTGAATCAGTGAGTCGGGAAGAGACAAACAGGATATCTTCAGATTTTCCTGGCCCCAAACAGCATGACCGGGGAGCGCGGGGGATTCCCTTTTCCTTTAGAGAGGCTGCGTTTCCAAGCTGTGTCCTTGTCTTGAGTCTCGGATGGCACGCCTGGCTGTTTGTGACAGGGCGCTGGTTGCTGGATGGGGATGAATGTTATATGGCGCTCCAGGGGCTGGAGATTCTGAAAGGGGCTCGGCCGGTCTTTTTTTACAGCCAGTATTACATGGGCTGCATCGAGGCGTATGTGTTCGCCTTGTTCCATCTTCTGACCGGCGCAAGCACACCTCTCACGGTCAAGCTGCAAGCCGCAGTGCAGATGCTTTTCTATCTTATCAGCTCTTATTTCCTTATCCGGCGATTTTTCGGATCCCGGATTGCCCTTTACTCTCTTTTTCTTCTCGCCTTTCCTCCGAATATGCTCTCCCTCTGGTATGGGAAAATCCGCGGATACATGCCAGCGCTCCTTTTGGGGAATTGTATTTTATACGCCCTTTTTTGGCTAGAGGAGCAGGATAATACAAGGCCAATAAACACGATATTTTGGGTATTGGGGCTTTTCATGGGTCTCGCATGGTGGGCAAATCCTGTCTCTATGTATTATTGCGTTCTGGTTTTGGTTCTGGCGATTTTGTCGCGAAGATTGCGGAGAAATATATGGCACGGCGTGTTTGATTCCTCATCTGCGCTTTTTTTCAATGGGATTATCCTCTTTGTTTTGATGATTCTTGTTTCACGCTCTATTATGGATATGCGAAGGCTGCCAATCCTTCGCATGCTTTATGAATATCGCGTCTTTGTCCTGGGGTTCCTGATTTGCCTGCTCCTGGCCGCTTTGCTTGTTCATCATAGACAGCGGGGACTGAATATCAAGCCCGCCCTGGTGTGCCTGGGATTCATTCTGGGAAACGCTCCCATGCTCTTTGTCTATTGGACAAAGGATTTTTTAAACCTGAAGCAAAGTATTGGAGGATGGTATAACTTCTGGTATAACATGACCCTTACCCCCGTGTTCGTCTTTCCCATTATATCGGGTTTGACGAACATCACAATGCAAATCCCCCCGTTGATATTTCCAGTCATTCCCGTGGTGTTTGTGATCATGATTTATATCTGCATCCTTTATGGGGCGATTCGCCTTGCCATCAAAACCGAACCGACTCTTTCAAAGGTATTGATTTTCTTTTTCATTGTTCTTCTTGTTTTCTGGGCGCAAAATTCTCTTGCCTGGCACCATGTGCGTTATTTGCTCCCCCTGTATCTGCCCCTTTTTATTCTGATAGCCTTCTTTTTTCGCGATCTGGATCGCCTGGTTCGCGGACTGGGGAGCATCGTCCTGGGGTTAATGCTCCTGATCCATTTGGCAGGAACGGCGCGACTTCCTTCGGTAAAATTGGTTTTGCCCCAAGGCTTCTATCCGCATGAAAAGGCCATTTTATCCTTTTGCAGGAATCGAAATCTGAAAGAGGTTTTTATCTATATACCAGAGGGCGATGCCATGCGACTCGCCTATTTTTCAGAGGGGAAGATTATATTTCTGCATACTCAAATATATTCCAACAGAATCCCTTTATATGAACAAAGATATAAGAATCTTTCTCATGTTACCCTGATTCTGCCCAGAGGCATAGGGCCCAAGTATCGTCCGGATCAGCCGCCGGATGAGAGTATGGATCATTTTGATATTTATTACAATGTGACCAAAGAGAAGATTGAAAAATTGTTTTATCTCTTGTTCTATAATCCCGAAATCATCCCTGCTCCGTAAGCTTGGATTGACATTTTCCCCTGAGAAGGCACATGGATTAAGACCATGAAACCCATGATCATAAATGGCATAACCAAAAAAAATCTCGATGAATTGAAACACTGGTTTCTCGAGTATGTCAGGATCCTGAAAGACAAGCATCCTGATTGCCGGCAAACCCTGGAACTCAAGGAGGAGCACACCTTCCGCGTCTGCGAAGAGATCGCAGGCATAGGCGGGGAACTCGGGCTTCAAGGATCGGATCTGCTCCTGGCGGAAATCTCCGCGCTTCTGCACGACCTTGGACGGTTCGAACAATTCGCCTTTTACCGCACCTTTGGCGATCACCGCTCCGTGGATCACGGGGAACTCGGAGTGAAAATCCTGAAAGAGAAAGGCGTGCTTAAGGCGCTCGACGATTCGGCCAGGGATCTCGTTTTCAAGTCTATACAGTATCATAACCGCTCCGCCATTCCGGAAGGGGAGACGGATCCCGGCCTTTTTTATTCCAGACTCCTGCGCGATGCGGACAAACTCGACATCTGGCGGGTGATGTCCGAATACATCACCCGCAGCCGCACACCGCGAAGTAATGTGATCGAATACGGCCTGCCGGATACCCCCGGCATTTCCGATCCGATTTATCAAAACCTCATCAGGCGAAAATTGGCGGATATCCCCCAGCTGAAAAACCTGAACGATTACAAACTGCTTCTCGTGGGACTGGTTTATGATATTAATTTTCTCCCGACATTTAAACGCATTACGGAGAGAAGATATCTTGAAATCATCAGGGAATCTCTCCCCCCGGATGAGAAAGTGAAAGAAATCTTTGCAGTTGTTGACTCCTTTTTGGATGAAAAACTGTGCTCGATCTCTGTTGTGGTCCTGGAAGGCATACAATAGAAATGGCAAAAAGAGGCATTCAGATAACCGGGGTTGATCGAACCCCTTTCCTTCTGCAAAAGGCAAAAGAGCACGATAAAATAAAATGAAAAAAAATAAGTCCTCAGAAAAAAGCCCTATCAGAAACATCGTTTTCGATCTGGGCGGCGTTCTCCTCGAGTGGAATATTGACAAGATCTTATCCGTTGTCTCCGATTCGCCGGAGGCGAGGGCTGCAATCAAAAAGGCGGTATTTCTTCATCCGGATTGGCTCGAGCTCGATCGCGGAACCCTGAAGGAAGAAGACGCGATAGTCTCCTTCAGAAGGAGAAGCGGCCGGCCGCTTGAGGAAATGAAGAAACTCATGCACGTTGTAAAGGAGTCCCTTGTTCCTTTGCCGGATTCCATGAAACTCCTTGATGAACTCAGGCAAAAAGGATTGGACGTTTACTGTCTCTCCAACATGCATGAAAAATCTTGGGAACTCATTCGTACTCGTTTTGATTTCTGGGATAAATTCAAGGGAATCGTGATTTCCTGCACCTTGAAAATGGTCAAACCCGAACCGCAGATTTTCGAGTACCTGCTTTCCACATATCATTTGGATCCCCGGCAAACGATCTTTATTGACGATCACGAGAGAAATATTGTGGCTGCGGAAAAATTCGGCATTCACGGCATCTTTTTCACCTCTGCAGAGGAGTGCCGCAGAAAGATCGAAGAGATAATCCATGAATCCTTTTGATCCCTGGGAGATCTGTCCATGAAACCCGGTACCTGTTCTATTGAACACATCCATCCGACAGTTTGTTTCAAGCGGATTTCCGGCCGTCTCTATCAATCTGTGGATATCAGGATCAAAAATTCAGGCAAAAGCTCCAATGTTTTACTTAGGGTTGTTTCCGATAGGATGAACGAGGAATTCTGTTTTGAGAGGATCAAAACGGGAATAACCGATATTCGTATTTTCCTCCCGGATGTGAGAAAGAAAATTGATGCCCTCTTTTCCATCATATCCGATCGCGGCATAACGTCTGTGGAAAGAAAGACATGGATCCCAGCCCGCTATTGGAAAGTCCATCTGTGCCAGGCAGCACATTTCGATCCGGGATACACGGATCTTCCCTCAAATGTGATGCGGGATTACCTTCATTTTCTGGATCAGGTTGTCGCATGGTGTGAAAAAACGACAAAGAATCCAAAAC
>Ga0315277_10005528_pt1 | contig 16624 bp, 14 predicted proteins | sample YL17G05_15_MG_FD_203695 | JGI IMG/M metagenome (GOLD analysis project Ga0315277, IMG submission 203695) | Sediment microbial communities from Yellowstone Lake, YNP, Wyoming, USA - YL17G05_15 | ecosystem: Environmental > Aquatic > Freshwater > Lake > Sediment | place: USA: Wyoming | collected... | reverse complement strand
GCAACATCCGGAAAATCAGCGCCCCTACAGCCTGTGCACAAAGGCCAAAGACCATGCAGGTCAACCCAGCCGCCCAAGGTTCGGAAACAAAGAAGACACAGGCCGCGAGGATCAAAGCGCAGGCCACTAACCCCAAGAAGAGGGCTGCGCGCAGTGGCACTCCATGGACTTGGAGGCCGCTGGGCCGAAACTGAACACGGACACCCTCATGTAGAGAATCCAGCCACACGGCTGGACCTTGATTCCCGCTCGGAACGGTTGTCAGCAGGGTTACAACAATACGTTGTCCACGGTTGAGCACTGGAATTACGTACTCACGAGAATGATTGTAAAGGTCGAATTGCTGCGCTGAAGGAGTTTGGCCGCTGGGGACGCGCAGTCGATTCTGAAACTCATCCGTCCACTGGAGGAGATATGTGGTTCCAACAATCTCGGTTCTTTCAGTGAGCAGACACGTGTCGCCAGAATAGATTTTGACCTTCAGGTTAGTGAAGTCTTTGCTCGTCTGATTATCCAGCACGAGTCTTGTCGAAAACAGGTTCGTGACATTGTTGCTCTGCCACGTTACACGGATTGAGCCGAAGACTGCATCCTCTGCTGAGAATCCGATACGGTCATGGTTGACAGTGTATTCCAGCGTTTTGACACGATTACGCAGAACAGTGAAAAGACTTCCTGCGATACCGCCAACAACCATCGAGAACAACGATACGAATAGCTTGCTATCAAGTAACTCGGCAAAGGTAGGTAGGTTCATTGGAGATGGCCCAAGTGCCCCTGAGCGTGATGGTGCGGTTCAACACGAGCTTGCCGGGCGCGCTGTACTTATCGAGCGCGCACCAGCCGCATTTGTCCGTTCTCGCCGAACACGAGCGGCAGCCCGAGCCGTGCGTTCTCCGCGCGAAGCTGGCGGGCGACGCGTCGAAACGCCTTCTTCGCCGGAGCGATGAAATCGTCCTTCTTGCGCTGACCGTTTCCGTTCTTCTTCATGGCATCCCGACTATAACCTGCAACTGGGCTGGCGAACAAGTTTCAGATTCAGCCAGCAGACGGGGTGGGCTGGTCTGGTTGTCCCAAACGGCCCACCGGTCGGTGAGCGGCGCGTAGGCGGAGACGAAATGTTGCTGGCTGCGGTAGAAGCGCCGACGGATATCCGGCTCCGGAACGTCGTGCCCGCCTTTCTTCACGCGCTCCCGAACGCGGGCCAGCGCGAGGGCGACATTGGGCAGCCAGAGGTAATGCAGATAAAGCCGAAAGCCCCGGGTCTTGGCACGGTTCAGCACGCTGATGTAGGTCTTGCCGCTGAGCGTGCTCTCCATCGCGAAGGTTTCGCGCTTCTCCACAAACACGTGAAACTCCCGCAGCAGGAGCCGCCCAGCCTTGAGGGCCGCCGCCCCTGTGTTGAGCGGCGACAATCCCTGCGCGATGAGGTCGGCGTTGAGAAAATTCAAGCACCGGGCCTCGTTCGGGAGGAAAGATTTGGCAAACGTGGTCTTGCCCGCGCCATTGCAACCGGCGATGACAAAAATCGTTGGTCGAATCGCTGCCATTCAACTCTTCTGCGCTTCCTTCGCCCAAGTGTCCCTGAGCGTGATGGTGCGGTTGAAAACCAATTGATGGTTGTTGGTTGAGAGTTGAGCGTCCTTGTCCAACGCGAAGTAGGCGAGGCGCTCGAACTGGTAGCGCTCGCCGGGCTGTGCATCCCTCAGGCTCGGCTCGCATTTGGCAGTGACGACTTCGAGGCTGCGCGGGTTGAGGTGTTGCTTGAAATCGCCGCTGGCGTCCGGTTCGGGCACCGTGAAGAGGCGGTCGTAGAGGCGGCACTCGGCGTCAATCGCGTGCGCGGCGCTGACCCAGTGGATCGTGCCCTTGACCTTGCGGCCCGCGGTGGCGCCGCCGGTTTTGCTGTCGAGGTCGGCGGTGCAGCGCAGCTCGGTGATGTTGCCCGCGGCATCCTTCACCACCTCGTCGCACTTGATGATGTAGGCATACTTCAGGCGCACTTCGCCGCCGGGTTTTAGCCGGAAGAACTTGGGCGGCGGGTTTTCCATGAAATCTTCGCGCTCGATGAACAGCTCGCGGCTGAATGGAATCTTGCGCTTCCCCGCACTTTCGTCTTCCGGGTTATTGACGGCGTCGAGTTCCTCGGTCTTGCCCTCGGGATGATTCGTGATGACGACTTTGGCCGGGCGTAGCACGGCTAGGCGGCGCAGGGCGCGCTTGTTCAAGTCCTCGCGAATGGCGAACTCCAGCACGGCGACGTCAGTGATGCCGTTGTATTTCGTGATGCCGATGTTGTAGGCGAAGTTGCGCAGCGCCTCCGGCGTCACGCCGCGGCGGCGCAAACCGGAGATCGTCGGCATGCGCGGATCGTCCCAGCCAGAAACGAGGTTCTCGTTCACGAGCTGCATGAGCTTGCGCTTGCTCATCACCGTGTAGCCGAGGCTCAGGCGCGCAAACTCGTATTGGTGCGGAAGTGGGCGCGGCAGGTCGAGGCTTTCGAGAATCCAGTCGTAAAGCGGGCGGTGCACCTCGAACTCCAGCGTGCAAATGCTGTGCGTGATGCCTTCGATGTAATCGCTCAGGCAATGCGCGAAGTCGTACATCGGATAGATGCACCACTTGCCGCCGGTGTGATGATGCTCGGCGTGGCGGATGCGATAGAGCAACGGATCGCGCATCCAGATGTTCGGCGAAGCCACGTCAATCTTGGCCCGGAGCGAGCGCTTGCCGTCCGGAAATTCGCCGTTCTTCATCCGCGTGAAGAGGTCCAGGTTTTCCTCGGCGCTGCGATTGCGGAACGGGCTTTCCTTCGCTTGTCGGCGGTATTCGTCCGTCTCGTCCGGCGTCAGGTCGCAGACATAGGTCTTGCCCTTCTGAATGAGCGCGACGGCGTATTCGAAGAGCTGGTCGAAATAGTCGGAGGCGTAAAAGGGTTCGATGCTGGATGCTGGATGCTGGATGCTGGATGCTGGCGGGAGACAGAAGTCCGGCTTGCCGTTGCTCGTGACCAAATCCGGTGTTTTGCCCTTGGGCTTCAGTCCAAGCTTGTCGTCGGCCCAGGCGCTGATGAGCCAGTTCACGTCTTCCTGGATGGAATCCACGTACTCGACGTCCTCCTTCGTCGGGTTGGTGTCGTCCATGCGGAGGTTGCAAATGCCGCCGAACTCGCGCGCGATGCCGAAATTCAGGCAAATGCTCTTGGCGTGGCCGATGTGGAGGTAGCCGTTGGGCTCTGGCGGAAAACGGGTGTGAATCTGCGAGTAGCGACCCTCCGCGACGTGCTTCGCCACGATGTCGCGGATGAAGTCGGACGGGGCAGGTGTCGCGGCGCCGGGTGCTGTGTTTCCCATGCTCATAAAATCGCGCGCAGGCTAACAAATGCGCTTGCGCTTGTCCAACGAGGCAAAGTGGGCGACAGAACGCGCTGGTGGAGTCCGCCGCAGGCAGCTGTGTCGGGCTTCCGCTGCCGTGTCGCGCGCATGCGCCTCGCTCCGTGCATTGACCTGAGCTGCCGCCATCCGCAACACTGCCCGCCATGAACCGAGCCTTTCTTCGATTGGTCCTTTTGGCGGCGACGACGTCGGCTCCAGCACTCCAGCTCGATGCAGCGCAGTTTCATATCGCGGGGAATGGCAAGGACACCAATCCCGGCACGAAATCAAAACCGTTCGCCTCGCTCGACCGCGCACGCACCGCGATTTGCGACTTCAAACAGCGCGCGGGCATTCCGCCGGAAGGCGTCACGGTCTGGGTTCATCGCGGGGAATACCCGCTCGCAGCAAGCTTCGAGTTGACGGAGGCCGATGGTGGCGAACCCGCCGCACCGGTGGTTTACCGCGCCGTCGAGGGAGCGGAGGTTCGACTGATCGGCGGCAGATGGCTTCCGGCAAACGCTTTTCGCGCGGTCACAGCGCCGGACGATCTGGCGCGTCTCGACCAAGGCGCGCGGAAACACGTTCTGGTGGCTGACCTGCGGGCACTCGGCATCACGAATTTCGGCACGTTTCCCGACCAGTTCTCCGGCGCCACGCTCGTGCCGGAGTTATTCTTCAACGATGAGCGCATGACCCTGGCCCGCTGGCCGAACGATGGCTGGGCGGAGTTCACGAACGTCGTCGAAAGCGGCGCCGCGCCGTGGCGAAATTATGCTTCGGACAAACCCAGCGCCTTCGCTTACGAGGGCGACCGTGCCGCGCGCTGGTTGCGAGCGCCGGCGGTCTGGTTGCAGGGCTACTGGTGCTTCGATTGGAGCAGCGAGACGATCCGCGTGGCGGCGATTGACCCGGAGGCGCATCGCATCGCGCTCGCCAAGCAGCATCACTACGGCCTCGGCAGCGGCAATCCCGGCCCACGCCGGTACTTTGCGCTCAACCTATTGGAAGAACTCGACCAACCAGGCGAATACTTCCTCGATCGCGATTCGGGCCAACTCTTTTTTTGGCCGCCTAGGCCGTTGCGCGGGGCACGCCTCATTCTCTCTACGCTCACAACGCCGGTCATCACGATCCGCAACACAACCAACCTCACGCTGCGCGGTTTCACCATTGAAGCATGCGCCGGAAACGGAATCGAAGTGAAGGACGGCCGAGGCGTCAGCATTATGGACTGCCGCGTCCGCAACACCGGCATGGACGGCATCGTTGTGGAAGGTGGGCGCGATCACCGCGTGTTAGCCTGCGACATCTTCGACACAGGCACGGCGGGTTTGAAGATGTGTGGCGGAGAGCGGAAGACCCTCTCGTCCAGTGGCCACGAGGCGAGCGACAATCACATCCACCATATTTCCTGCCGGCAGCGCACGCACGCCTACCACGTGCATCTCGGCGGTGTGGGCGTCCGGCTTACACACAATCTGCTCCGCGACGGACCGCACCAAGCCATCGGTCTTGCAGGCAATGACCACGTGATCGAGTTCAACGAGATTCACCATACCGGCATGGAGACGGACGATTGCGGCGCGTTTTACATGGGGCGCAATCCCTCCGAGCGCGGTTCGGTGTTGCGCTACAACTTCTGGCATCACATCGGCAGCACGCGGCGCCACGGCAGTTGCGCGGTCTATTTCGACGACGGCGCGGGCGGACAGACCGTTTTCGGCAACGTGTTCTATCGCGCGGCCGGCGGCAGTTTCGGCGCGGTGTTTTCGCACGGCGGCCACGACAACGTCGTGCGCAACTGCATCTTCATCGAATGCCCGCTGGCGCTTGGCAGCGCACCGTGGGCGGACAAGATGTGGAAGGAATGGCTCACGGGTCCCCTTTGGCAAAAGGTGCTGCTCGAAGACGTAGACATTTCGAAACCGCCTTACCGCGACCGCTATCCAGACCTGAAGGGATTCTTGGATTTCGCCGGCGAACCGCGGCGCAATCACGCCTCGGGAAATGTCGTCGTCAACTGCCGCGCCGTGCGGACGGGAAACTGGGATGTACAGAACACCTTTGTGACGGAAACCGATCCAGGGTTTGTGAATGCCGCCAAACTCAAATTCCAACTACGCGGAAGTTCAACCGTGTTCACAAACGTGCCCGGCTTTGAGCGGATTCCCTTTGAGCAGATTGGACCAAGACGGGCGGGTCGCGCTTCTGGTTCTCCTCCTCGGCGCTAACCGACGAGAGTCTTGTTCTTCGCCCGTGATTCCTCGGCGAGCTTCTGCTTGAACTGCTCCAATTTCCTCTGCAGCGCCATGTCGGCGGTCGCGAGGATTTGAACGGCGAGCAGCCCGGCATTCTTCGCCGCGCCGACACCGACGGTGGCCACTGGCACGCCCGGCGGCATTTGCACGATGGAAAGCAACGCATCCATGCCGTCGAGCGCCTTGCCTTGGATGGGCACGCCGATGACCGGCAGCGTCGTGAACGCCGCTGTCACGCCGGGCAAATGCGCCGCGCCGCCCGCACCGGCGATGATGACGCGCAAACCACGTTCACGCGCGGAGGAGGCGTAGGCTTCGAGGTCACGCGGCGTGCGGTGGGCGGAAATCACTTTCGCCTCGGTCGCGACGCCGAATTCGGCGAGCACATCGGCGGCGGCTTTCATCGTCGGCCAGTCCGAATCGCTGCCCATCAGGATGCCGACCTGGATTTGCGTGTTCTTGCTCATGCGTTGGTTCGTTCGTGTGGCGGAGCGATATAGGCCAAGCCTGCCGCGTTGCAATCCAAAACCGCGCGACTACGGCCCGACGCTGAAGACGCGGATTTCCGCCGGCTGATTTTCGCGGCGCGGGACGGCGAGGAAAAGCTGGCTCGACACCTCTTCGAACAAGCAGGTGCGCGCTCCCCTGGCTGTGGCGAGACGCGGCAAAGCCTGGTAGTGGTCGGCATCCGGCGCCGCGACGCATTCGAGGAACCCTTCACCGCAGGAAGCGTAAAGGCGCTTCCGGCGTGCGTCGTAAAACAAGTTGTCCACGTCGCCGGCGGTTTCCAACTCGGCCACGCGTCGCCCTGTCTTGGTGTCGAGCACCACCAATCGCGGCGGTTGCCGGCAAGCGACGAACAAACGCTGGCTGGCCTCATCGAGCGCCATCGAAAAATTCGCGGCGTTTGTGCCGGGTGGCCAAGTGGCAACAACTTCGCGGCTCAGGCGCTGGATTACGGCGATGTGCCGCGCGGCAGGCACGTTCACGAAGATGCGTTCGCCGAGCGATTCAATGGCGAAGCCTTCCGGGTGCCCAGCCAGCGGAATTGTCACGGTCTGCACGCCGGTCTGCGCGTTGATCATCGCCAGTGCACCGTCGCCGTAAGCCACGTAAATCCGGCCCGCCGGCGCGTCGAAGCGGAGGTTGTCGGCGTCCGGCAGGTGACCGATGGTTTTGATCGGCCGTTCAGCAGCGCAATCGAACACCTTCACGCAGCCATCTGCACCGGACGTGACGTAGAGCAGGTTGGGTTTTGAGAGCAGAAGCGCGTCGTGCGGTTCTTTGACGGGCAGCGGATCCAGCGCCTTGCCCGCCGGCAAGTCCACGACCTCGACGGTGTTGTTGACCGGGGCAGTGACGTAGAGCCGCTGGCGCGGCGCGTCGAACGCTAGGTGGTCAAGCCGGCCGGTGACCGTGGGCAAGGCAATCGTGCGCGTCAGCTTGAGCGGCGAATCGGGCTGCGCGACGGCGCCGATGGAAAGAAGCGAAACCAGAACGGAACCCAGCGCGTTCTTCATGGCGGCAGGGTACTGCAAGCTGAGGAAAAGTCAGCCCTGCGTTTTGCCCCGGCGCGTCGCACAAGCACCGCCAGCGCCGAGTCGGAGACCAGCGCTCCGAATGCGCGTGGCGATCACTTGGGCACGACAAGCTGCCGGAACGTGCAATTGCTCCGCCGAGGAATCCCGGTAGTTTGGCTGCAATGAATGCCTTGCGGGCGCTCGCGAAGTTCCTGGCGCTGCGGCGGAACACGTCGCTGCTGCTCGTGGCGCTGGTGCTGGCGGGCACCGGCGAGAAGCTCTGGCTGGGCTTCGCGCCCAAGTATCTCCAAACGCTCGGCGCGGGCGTGTTCATCATCGGATTGTTTGACGCGCTGCAAACGTGGCTCGGCGCGGTTTACGCCTATCCGGGCGGCTGGCTGACGGATCGTTGGGGGCAACGGCGCTCGCTGCTGCTGTTCAATGCGATCTCACTCGGCGGCTATCTGGTCGTGCTTTTCTGGCAACACTGGATTGCGCTGCTCCTCGGGTCGTTTCTGTTCCTTGCGTGGAGCGCGCTTTCGTTGCCAACGACGTTTTCGGTCGTCGCCACGTCGCTGCAACGCCACCAGCACACGATGGGCATCGGCGTACAATCCATGGTCCGCCGCGTGCCGATGATGCTCGGGCCGCTCCTCGGCGGCTGGCTGGTGACGCGCTTTGGCTGGGCCGACGGCGTGCGGCACGCATTGGCACTGTGCATTGCGCTGAGCCTGCTGACGATGGTGTTTCAATGGTTCATGCTGGAACCGGCGGAACGGAGCGCGGACTTCAGTCCGCTTCCCGTGACGAAATCCACCGGAGGCGGAGTGAATTCGGCGCTCCCGTCCGCGCAACCGACCTTTCTTTCCGTCGTCCGCTCTTTCACCCCGGCCCTCCGCGAACTTCTGGTCAGCGACATCCTCATCCGCTTTTGCGAGCGGATTCCGTATGCGTTCGTCATCCTGTGGGCCATTGACCACGGTGGCCTGAGCGCGCAACAGTTCGGTTACCTCGTCGCGTTTGAGATGGTCACAGCGATGGTCTGTTACATTCCGGTGGCGCACTTGGCGGACAGGCACGGTAGGCGGCCATTTGTGCTGGTGACGTTTGTCTTTTTCACGCTGTTTCCGGTGACGCTGCTGTGGGCGACGAGCTTTGGCGGGCTGGCGTTCGCGTTTGTCGTCCGCGGACTGAAGGAATTCGGAGAGCCGGCGCGCAAGGCGTTGATTATTGGCGAAGCAGCGCCCGAACTGCGCGCCCGGACCTACGGGGCGTATTACCTCATCCGGGATTGCGCGGTGACGAGCGGCTCCTTCCTCGGCGCCTGGCTTTGGCATCTCGGCCCGCGGGTGAATTTTCTAGGCGCGGCTCTGTGCGGCGCGCTGGGCACCCTCTGGTTCTGGTGGTTCGTTTACCGGAAGGCTGACAGACCAAAACGTGACGGGTGACGAGTGACGGGTGACAGGATTTCCCGGCGTCTGATTGCGACTTTTCTCTTGTCACCCGTCACCTGTCGCCTTTCCTTTTGAGCAGGCATGACGACCGCCAACAAGATCACCATCCTGAGGATGTTGTTGATTCCGTTCTTCGTGGTCGAGGTGCTTTACTACGTAAGAACCGGCAACGAAGTGCATCGGCTGGCCTCGCTGTTGACCTTCACGGTGGCGGCGATTTGTGACGGTGTGGACGGCTACATCGCGCGCCGTTATGACCAGAAGAGCGAACTTGGCGCCATCCTCGATCCGCTGGCGGACAAGCTTCTGCTGGTTTCCGGCGTGGTCCTGCTGAGCTTTGACCACGCGCCGCATCTCGAACAAATCCCGCTCTGGCTTACGGGCACGATCATCGGCCGCGACGTTCTGCTGCTGGCCGGGTCGATTGTGATCCATTTGACGGTGGGGAAAATGACGGTGCGTCCGCGCTTCCTAGGCAAGGTCGCCACGGTTTTGCAGATGGTCATCGTGATTTGGATTCTGCTAAAATGGCACGACGCCTGGCTCGCGGCATTCATCATCGGCGCCGGCGTATGCACCGGCGTGTCGGGGTTGCTCTACGTCTGGGACGGCGTGCGGCAACTCAGCGCCAGCCCGAGCAGCTCGCCGACGGGCAAGGCGTGAAGGGCGGAGTCGCAAAACTTGAGAGACGGCGAATCGGTGGAAGGTGGCAGCATGGGCAAGTCAATCGAACTGAAACTGAGAGAAGGCGACGTAGCGCCGCCTTTTGCGGCGGCAACCAACGGCGGCGGCCAAGTGTCGCTTGCGGATTTCAAAGGCCGGCATGTCGTCTTGTTCTTCTACCCGAAAGACAGCACGGCCGGCTGCACTTTGGAGGCTTGCGCTTTCCGCGACAAATTTGCGGCGCTCAAGGCGGAAGGCGTGGTCGTGCTTGGCGTGAGCGTGGACCCAGTGAAGTCACATGACAAATTCGCGGCTAGGCACAAGCTCCCGTTCCCGCTGTTGGCGGACGTGGACAAGCAAATCGTCCATGCCTACGGCGCGTGGGGTGAGAAACGCTTCATGGGGATGAAGTTCATGGGCACGTGCCGCGTGACTTTTCTCATCGGTCCGGATGGCCGGATCAAAAAGATTTGGCCCAAGGTGAAGCCGACAACCCACGCGCAGGAGGTGTTGACCTTCTGCGAGTCACGACTCGACGGCTGACACCGGAAAGGCTTCGAGGTTCATCATGGAGGAGCACCAACCAAAGTGCCGATCACGCAGCGGCGGCCGGCCGCCGAATTTGGATTTCTCTCCCTCCAAGCCTTCGGTTCTGTCGGTTTATCCAGTCCTCGCACTCTTCAGCGCCGTGTGTCTGGCGGCAGCATCGCCAGGGCGAGATCCCGACGAGCCATTCCAGCAAGAGGTCAGCTCGTGGAAGAACCGGACGATCGGTTCGGATTGGGGCCGTGTCTCATCCCCTGGCGCCGCAGCATCCACTTCGCTGGTCATCACGAAAGACGAGAACGGCCGAATGGTATTGTCCGGCACGGCCTTGTGGCCCGGATCGGACGAGAAAACACGTTCACCAGTGCAGGGTCCCGAAATTGAAATTCCGCTGGGCTTCGACCGCCTCTCGCCTGAAGCGCAAGCCCTCAGTTTCCCGCTGGACCTTCCAACCGGCACGCCGCGGTTCTACTTCGAGTTAACCGACGCACAGAGCGGCGCTCACCGCTCGGTGACTTTCCGCCGGCATCCCAACGATGTGAATTGTACCCGCTACACGCTGCTCTTCGCCGACTTGGAACCACCGCTTCGGCCCGAACAGGCCGGCCTTTCGAAGCTGAAAATCTGTTTTACCAACTCGCCGACGGCGAGATCGGTCGCCTTCACGATCGGCCCGGCCCTGATTGCACGCGGATGGCCCAGCACGCCGCCGGCGGGTTGCCCGTGGAAACCGTCGCGCGAATTTGCCGGCGTCGCCTTCTCCGGCAGGCAGGCCAGTTACACGCGGGCCGACACGTGGTATCCGTCGTGGGCCGCTGACGGCAACCTCTACTCGCCTTACACCGACGGCAAAGTGGGCGAGGTCGAGAGCATCTCGGACGGGACATGGAAGAACCAGGGCACGCAGAACGCGACCACGGGCCAGGCGGTGATCAGAGGAGATGACCCGCTTGCGCTGGCGGTCGAGAGCCTCGGGGTTTGCAGGGGCGACTCCGCGCCTTACACCGGGCGCTATCCTTGCGGCACGCTGGTTCACAACGGCGTTTGGTACTATGGCACGTATTGCCTGGGACCCAAGCCCAAGGTGCGCCGCGACGGGGTCGAGTATAACTGGGCTTGGCTCGGTCCGTTCGTCGGATTCCGCTGGTCAACCGATTTCGGCCGGACATGGACGGACTGCCCGCACTCTCCGGCCAAGCCGATCTTCGGAGAGGAAGGCCTGGCGGGTGAGCCGGTCAAAATCGGGTCGCCACATTTTGTGGACTTCGGGCGGAACCTGGAACATTCGCCAGACGGCAAGGCTTACTTGGTGGCGCATGGCGCGTCGCGTGGCCTCACTGGCCGGCGCTTCGCTTACAACAGTTGGATTACCGGTGACGAAATCTACCTTCTGCGGGTTCGCCCGGGCATCCAAACGATCAACGATCCCAGCGCGTACGAATTCTTCGCCGGCCTTGACACCGCCGGCAAGCCCACGTGGGTCTCCGATTTCAAACAGATTCAACCGGTCCTTCGCTGGGAAGACCATCTCGGCTGCGTCACGGCCACCTACAACGCCGTCCTGAAGAAGTATCTTCTGTGCGTCACCGACGGCCACACCACCGGCAGCGCCTACGACACTTCGATTCTCGAAGCGGACGCACTCACCGGCCCCTGGCGATTGATCGCGTACCTGGAGGCCTTCGGGCGGAATGCCTACTTCTGCAACGTGCCGTCGAAGTTCATCGCGCCGGACGGGAAGACGATGTGGCTTTCGTACTCCGCCACGTTCACGGGCCACACCGCCAATCCCAAGGACAGCCGCTACGCGCTTTGCTTGCGTGAATTCAGGCTTGTCCCGGCGCACCAGCCGAACTGAACAAACCGCGTGCCGGACGGGCGAATCCGGCGCTCGCGCCGCCGGTTGACACGCAACGCAAGCTGGACAACCTTCTGCCCCGTAGCTTTTGACCCGTTAACCATCAACCGAAAGAAACTGATCATGGCAATTGCAGTTGGAACCAAAGCGCCGGATTTCAGCCTCAAGTCCAAGCAGGCGTCCGGTGTCGTGGACGTGAAGCTCAGCAACAATCTCAGCAAGAAGAACACGGTGATCCTGTTCTTCCCGCTCGCTTTCACTGGCGTGTGCACGAAGGAAATGTGCGACATCACCGCCGGTTTGTCGGCCTACGCCGGGCTGAACGCGGATGTCATCGGCATCAGCGTGGACAGCCCGTTCGCGCAGGAGGTGTGGGCGCAGAAGGAGAAAATCGGCATCACGCTGGCCAGCGACTTGAACAAAACCACCGCCAAGGCCTACGGCACATTGCTGGACGATCTGGCGGGCCTCGGTTCGGTGAGTGCGCGCGCGGCGTTCGTTGTGGACAAGAACGGCGTCATCCAATACAGCGAGCAGACGCCGACGCCGAAGGAGCTGCCGAACTTCGAAGCGGTGAGAGCCACTTTGGCGAAGCTCAAGTAGGATCAGGAACAAATCGCCAAATCGGGACGCCGGAAACGGCGTCCTTTTTTGTCTCCCCACGACGGGATGACAGGAACATGGATGACAGGGAAATGAAAACCCGGCAGCCATATTCCTGTCATTCACTTTCCTGTCATGGCTTCTCCCCAGAAAGCGCGGCTCAAGGTTCGGTGCGATTGTTGTCCTCGGAAAGCTCGAAGCTGAAGACGTAGTTTCGTTGCCGGACCAGCTCTGTATGTCCGTCGCAGAACGCGACATTGCCGCCAATGGCGCCGTGATTGTCGCCGGCGTCCGGGTAGTTGCCGATTCCGCCCGTCGAGGCATCATCCGCGTCCAGCATCAGCCACACACACGCCGGGCCGGCGACGACTCCTTGAAGCCCAAACGCATTGTTGTGGTGCGCGTACGTCCGGACGGAGTTTTGAGTCTTTCGGAGTAGGTCAGGCTTCATTCCGCGGAAATAGCCAAATACTTCGTAGCTGGTGCCGGGCGAGGTTTTGCTTTTGGCGTTGTCCAGCAAGTCATACACCTTTCCCCCAGCCGTCATGTTCGTCCGGATGAAATGCTGCGTGCTCGGGCAGGTGAAACTTCCCAAGGTCCGGACGTAAGTCGGATAGAGCCAAGTCAAATCGTCGTCGGCGATTGACGCGGTGTTTGAAAGCGCTCCTTTCTTGTCATCATCGGAGTAAAGCTGACTGCCCAAGCCGAGTTGTTTAAGATTGTTCAGACAGGCAATCCGATGCGCCCGTTCCTTGGCCTTTGCCAGCGCCGGCAACAGCAGCGCCGCCAGGATCGCGATGATGGCGATGACGACCAGCAACTCGATCAGCGTAAACGCCCGGCGGCGAAGTGCGCGGGGCGTTGCTTGATCGGAAGCTCCGGGTCTCATGCCAGTGCGCGTGTTGTCGTTCAGGATTCCGGCCTACCCTACGCGTCGCTGGACCAAGCGCAAGCCCGCTAAAGCCCCATACCCCCGCCAGCGCTCGGCGATGCTGGGCTGCCGGGAATGAACGAAATGCTCCCACCGTGCGTTTTCGTTCGGGGGTCGTACTGGAAGAATCACACTTGAAATTGTTTCGCTGCGCGCCATTCTCGGCCCTGCGTATGACGACAGATGCTCCCAACCTTCTCGCGAGCGAGGTTCTTCTCCCTCAGCCATCCACACGCCGCCAGCTTGTCCGCGCCCTTCATCCTGCCCTCGGGCCTGCGCGCCGCGGCGCTGAATTCCAAGTTGAACCACGCTTCCATCGGCGTCGGCGGCATGGGCTGGGTGGACTTGCAGCAATTCAAGAAGCATGAGCGCGTCCAGATCGTGGCGATCTGCGACGTGGATGCAAACCACCTGAAGAAGGCCGCGGAGTTTTGTCCGGAGGCTCGCACGTATTCCGACTGGCGCGAGTTGCTCGAAAAGGAGGGCGACCGGATTGACTCGGTCAACGTCACCGTGCCGGACCACACGCACTTTGCCGTCGCCTACAGCGCGATTCAGCGCGGCAAACACGTGTATTGCCAGAAGCCGATGTGCCATGACGTCGCCGAAGTCCGCGCGCTCACGGAAGCGGCCGTGAAGAAAGGCGTCGTCACGCAGCTCGGCACGCAAATGGCCGCCGGCGCGAAAGACCGCACAACCGTCGCGCTCCTGCGAGCGGGCGCCATCGGCAAAATCAAGCACGCCTACCTTTGCGCGAACCGCCCGGGCGCCGTCGAGAATTACCGTCTCAAAGGTCCGCGCCCGGCGCAAGGACAGCCGCCGCCCGATTCGCTCAAGTGGGATTTGTGGCTCGGCACGGCGCCAATCCGGCCCTACGCGCCGGAGATTTATCACCCAGTCAAGTGGCGCGCTTGGCAGGATTTCGGTACCGGCTGGTCTGGTGACATTGGTTGCCACACGTTCGACGCGGTGTGGAAAGGCCTGGAACTGAAGCCCGCGCATTCGGTCGTCGCCGAAGCACAGGAGTCGTGGAAGAACTCGCCCGAGCGCCGCGCCGATACCTGGCCGCAAGGCCAGCACATCACGTGGACCTTCGGCGGCAACGACCGCATCGAGGGTAAGACGCTCACGCTCGAATGGGTGGATGGCGACTACTTCCCGCCCGACCACATCCGCAAACTGTACACGTCCGACTTCAAGGAATACCCGACCGAGTCCGCCATGCTTATCGGCACGGAGGGCGCGCTGCTCGGTGCGAGCGGGAACACGCCGATTCTGCTGCCGGAGGAAAAGTTCAAGAACTACCCGCGGCCCAAGATGACCGAAGGCAACCATTATCACTTGTTCGTGGATGCCTGCCTCGGCGGCGCGAAGACGGAATCCCACTTCGCGCAAACCGGGCCAATGACCGAGGCAATCATTCTCGGCACCGTGGCCATCCGCGTGCCCGGCGTGACGTTGGGGTGGAATTCCAAGCGCATGGAGATTACAAACCACACCGACGCAAACCGCTTCCTGCAACGCCGCTACCAGTCCGGCTGGCACATCGGCAAATTCTGATTCCCGCTCCATTCGTTCAGACACCAAAACGCGAACTCACTCACATGAAGCACACTCCTCTTGATTCCAAACTTTCCCGCCGTCGTTTCCTCGCGCTGACCAGCGCCGCGGTGGCCGTGCCCACGTTCATCCCCGCCAGCGCGCTCGGCCGGGGCGGCGCTGTCGCGCCCTCCAATCGCATCACCATGGGCGTCGTGGGCTGGGGCATGCAGGGGCCGAGCAACACACGGGCGTTCCTCGGCAACGCCGATTGCCAGGTCGTGGCCTCTTGCAACATTGACAAGAATCATCTGCAAGCCTCGCTCGACACCATCAACGGCCACTACAAGAACCAGGACTGTCAGCCGTACAAGGATTACTGCGAGATGATGGCCCGCAAGGACATTGACACCGTGATGATCGCCGTGCCCGATCACTGGCACGCCTTGATTGCGGTCGAGGCGGCGAACAACAAAAAGGACATTTACGGCGAGAAACCGCTCGCCCGCACCATCGCAGAACAGCAGGCCATCGTGCGCGCCGTCCAGAAAAACAAGCGCATTTGGCAAACCGGCTCGTGGCAACGCTCGGAAAAGAACTTCCACTACGGCGCGGAGATCGTCCGCAACGGATTGATTGGAAAACTCAAGCGGGTGGAAGTCGGTCTGCCCAACGGCCACACCGATTTCGCCCGCACCGCCCCTGCGTTGATCGAGAAGCTGTCCACGCTGCCGGACAAGCCCAAGGACCTGTCGAAGATCGTTCCCGGCACGCCGGCGTGGGACCTCGCGGTCACGCCACCGCCGCCGCAACTGGATTATGACCGGTGGATCGGCCCCGCGCGCATGGAGCCGCACATCCCGCAGCGCGTGTTCATGAACTGGCGCTGGAACTACAACACCGGCGGCGGCCAGTTGCTCGACTGGATTGGCCACCACGGCGACATCGGCCATTGGGGCATCGGGAACGACGACACCATCGGCCCGCTCGAAATCGAGGGCGCGGGCGAATTCCCGCCCAAGGACGCCATCTGGAACACCTGCACCAAGTATCGCATCACCGCGAAGTATCCGAACGACCTCGAAGTGGTCATCGCTGGCGGGCATGGTGACATCCAGAGCGGGACGAAATGGATCGGCACGGACGGCTGGGTGCGGGTGGAGCGTGGCAATGCGTTCGAGTCGTCGAACCCGGCTTGGGCCGAATCCCGCCGCCTGCCGGAGGACCAGCGCAAGGTGAAGCTTTACGAGTCCAACAACCACTGGCGCAACTTCCTCGACTGCGTGAAATCGCGGAAGCCAACCATCACGCCCGTCGAAGTCGCACATCACTCGACCCTCCCCGGCCACCTCGGCCTCATTGCTCTGCTCGTCGGCCGCAAGCTTAAGTGGGACGCAAAGCGCGAGGTGATTCTCGGTGACGCGGAAGCGAGCAAGCTCATGACGCGGCCCTACCGCCAGCCGTGGAAGCTGGCGGGCGTTTGATTGGCATGATCCCGGCCCCTCCCCTCCAGCACGGATTTCAAAACTTCTTCGGCATGCGCAAGGGGCGACAGCTTTAGTCTGGAATTCTCCAAACCTTCGCGCCAGGACGTAACGTGAACCGTGAGTGGCCGAGAGCCTAAATGCCCCCGCCGCCGGCAGCATTATCCGTGAGTGAACTCGTTTGCCGTGCGCACCATCCGATCGCGAACTGCATAGCCGTCGAAGCTCGCCTGTTCCATGCTGAGCAGGATCGCGCCCACCACAGGCGGACCGGCTAGGAGTCTGTCGGACTTAACTCAAGGCTGCGGTGGGGCGACAATGGCAGCGGTTTCGCGGGCTGGGGTAACGAGGTTGGGCCAACCGACAGGGGGATCAAGTTGGCGGTGCTTGC
>Ga0315277_10005527_pt1 | contig 16625 bp, 9 predicted proteins | sample YL17G05_15_MG_FD_203695 | JGI IMG/M metagenome (GOLD analysis project Ga0315277, IMG submission 203695) | Sediment microbial communities from Yellowstone Lake, YNP, Wyoming, USA - YL17G05_15 | ecosystem: Environmental > Aquatic > Freshwater > Lake > Sediment | place: USA: Wyoming | collected... | reverse complement strand
GAAAATTGAGGATATAGACGAGCGGAGCGACATCTGGGGCTTGGGCGCGGTGCTTTACGAAATCCTCACCGGGTGTCTGCCTTTTACCGGAACCACCGTCTATGAGGTAATGGGAAAAATAATCACCGACCCGATCGTGCCCATTCAAGAGGTGGAGCCCAAGGCCCCGGCTGAGCTTTGCGCCATTGCCGAGAAATGTCTTCAAAAAAATCCCAAAGACCGCTATCAGAGCGCGGAGGAACTTGCCGAGGACCTGACCAATTTCCAGGCCGGAGGATTGGTGGGCGCGTTTGAATATCCGATCTGGAGGCTGATCGGGAGATGGTTCAAACGGCATTGGCCTCAACTCGCTATTGGGACAGCCGGTTTCGCAGTGGCAATTATTTTGATCTGCTGGCTTATTCCCACCATTATTTATCAATTCCTGCCCAAGAAAAACATTTCGCCCGAAGCCCTGGAGGCCATCAGCCTTGTGAAGGAGGACGCCCGTTTATCCAAATTTTTCCCACTGCCTTCAGGCCCGGGCAATGCCGCGCAGGATCTGATGCAGGCCAGCCATCATAGTATTTGCTTCGTCGGGGGATGTAAACCGCGTTTGCCTTATGATTGGATTGAACAAGTTAAATACGAGCTGGTGAAATCCGATAAGCCGGAGGACTGGAAAAAGCTCAGGGAGTGGAGCCAAATCCCGGAAGTGGATATTTTCCGCGGCACTGCGCAACGGGGGGGCTATCAGATGTGGGGAGTGGAAATTTTTCCGCAACCCGGAGTCCACTGGATGGAACAGCACATCCCCAATTTCCTGGACTTTCTGAGGCTGGCCCGGCTGGGCATGGTCCGGGCCAGAATCGCGGAAGAGCAAGGGGATCTTGCCGGCGCCTTGGCATGGTATCAGGACCTTCTCCGGATCGGAAATATTCTGGAAGGGGATATGCTGATCGGGATGATGATCGGAATTGTGATCAAGACCGAAACTTCCGAGCAACTTGCCCTGTTTTATGAACGGCAATCCCATCCCGAGTTGGCCAAGCAGTGGAGGGATTACTTGGAAATCCAAAAACAACGCCGGAAATTGATCAAGGAAAATATCATCCATATTCTGTACTTGATTCCGGAACCGGATCTGAAAAGCGTGATTGATAATCCTGAAATTTCACCGGGGATACGCTCGGAGTTATACTGGTGGCTTCTGATGCGGATGAATTACTCCACGCCCAGGCGCTTTTTCCTGGGACCCAGCCAGGAGGATCGGGAATATCTGTTTGGAGACCATTTTGACCGGCCGGAACTCAAGCTCTGGCAGTTGGTCGCAGTCACCGAGGTGGAGAAGGGTTTTATTAGCAGGATGTTCAGCGGCGGAAAAGTTATATATGTTTGGATAAAAATGGCCCCGTTTATAAAATAAAACGCTTTGGGAAAATAGGGACTGTCCCTATTTTATTTATTTTATTATATCCGGCTTTTCCAGAGGATGATGATGGGATAGGCATTTGGTTGATTCTTGCCGGAGAGCGGAATCGCGCTCTGGACCAGGAGGTCATAATCTTTGCCAAACTGAATCTCTATTTCCGGCTTGAGCTCCCAGAGATACCAGTCATCATTCAGGCCTTGGCCTTCCAGCTTGTTTTCATCCTGTTGAAGATACTCCAGCCCAACCCCTGCGACCAGCTTATCCATCACTTGATAAAGAAAATCAACATTAAAGGAAGAGCTTTCGCCCGGATCAAATTTCGCCACATCCTCTAATGATTCCATCCCGGTTTTGATCTCACCTTCCAGCCGGTAGCCGTATTCCCATCCAGCCCGCAGGGCGAATTTTTGGAAAGTCCATCTTCCGAGCAGTGCGCCGAAGAAGTCCACATTCGGATCTCCGGTTCTCAGGTTTTCCTGAAAATATCGCTTCTTTTCCAGGGCCATATCAATATCCGCGTCTCCGATGGGAAAGCTGGCCTTAAAGTCAAATGCCAACTCGCGGGTCTTTTCCTGGTTCTGCAGGATTTTGAATCGGGTATATGCGTAAAGGTCTCCCAGATTAGCCCCTTCCGCCTGAAAGATTTTTCCGGAATAATAAGGAATCCCGGCGCCCACCTCCAGAAATTCAAATAACCCATATCCGATCTCCAGCTCTGCAATTAAAAGTCTCCATTCTTCCGGGTCTTTCAGGTTCACTGATTCCCCGTCCGCATCAAAATATTTTTCCGCGTCAAAGTAGGAAAGCCCGACCCGGAGTTCAGACACCTCAACCGGCAAAACCAGGGGCCGATCAATCTCTCGGAGCGGATACCGGCTGGGTTCTTGAGCTTCCTGGCCCCAAACCCGGAGCCCGATCAAACCGAAAGCGATCAATCCCAGTCCCGCCAACCTCCGGTACAATTTCACTTTTTCAACTCCTCCTCAACTTTGCCTTTAATCACTTCGGGTTTGTATCCATAAAAATATCCGTTAACGAACACGCTCGGGGTTGCGGCCACCCCGACTTTCCTTCCTTCCGCAATGTTGTCCTTCATAATTTGCTGATAGGTATGACTATCCAGCTCTTTCTGGAACTGGTTGACATTCAGCTTCGCCTCCCGGGCCAGGCCAATCAGTCTTTCTTTCAATTTATCCTCGCCCTCTTGAGCCAGCTTGGTCAGCTCCATCCGGTTCTGGAACAGCAAATTATGATATTCCCAGAATTTGCCCTGGCTCGCCGCGGCCATTGCGGCCTCGTGCTCCATAACCGCGGTTTCATGCACCACGAAGTTTTTAAAATAAACCGCGATCTGCTTCGGATTCCCCATTTGAATTTCCTCTAAAAAATTCCCCATCTTCTCGCAATACGGACACTGAAAATCACTGAAAATTACCAGCTTTACCTTGGCGTCTTTGGGGCCTAAGACCGGCGCCGTGGTCAGGTCAAAACTAAATTCCTTGCCTTGCGCCGGCCCTTGCGGCTCCTCGCCTCCGCCTCCACCTTTCGGCCCCCGGGCCAGCGCCTTTTTCAGATTCTCTATCTTTTCATCCATCTCCGCGAGCTTCGCCTCTATGCCCTCGGCCTTGACTTCTTCCTTTGCTCCCTCCGCTCCCGCCGGCTTTTGCCCTCCTTCCAGGATCCTGGCTTTAATGTCTTCCGGGTTAAATCCGTGAAAATATCCATTGATGAACACCGAGGGCGTGCTCATAACCTGGTTCCCGGCCGATTCCCGGTCTTCCTCATCTATCTGCGGCCGGTATTTATGGCTTTCCAGATCCGCTTTTAATTGATCCACATTCACCCCGGCCTGACCGGCAAATTCATAAATCTTCTCTTTTAACTTATCCTCGCCTTCCCCGCTCAGCTTGAGCATCTCCGCCCGATTCTTAAAGAGCAGATCGTTCATTTCCCAGAACTTTCCCTGGGCATTGGCGGCCAGGCCGGCCTCGTGCTCCAGTAAAGCGCCGGAATGAACCACCTTATTCTTGAAATAAAGCGCATACTGATCCGGATTCGCCCGAACCAGCTCCTCCAGCAGACTCTCCATCCGCTCGCAAAACGGACATTGAAAATCGCTCCAGACCACAATCTTCACCTTCCCATTGGGATTGCCCAATACCGGCGACTTTTCCAGATTAAATTTATATTCCTTGCCTTCCTCAAGCCCGCCCTTTCTGCCCGGCTTGGTGATCGCTTCCAAATCCGCCAGTTTCTGGTTGATCTCCGAAAGTTTTGTCTCCAGGGTCTGGCCCGATTTCAGAACCACCTTTTTCTTGCTCAGAGGGCCTCCAACCAGCTGCCCGACCAGAAACCCAACCAGAAAAAGAATCACCGCGCCAATTATGATGCCAACCTTTCCTTTCATTTTCCGAGTCCTCCTTTTTAAAGAGATATGACTAATTCTGAGCAAAAATGCGCGCTTGTCAAGTAATGAGGCCGGAGCTTTCATTTTCAACTATTCGCGCCTCCACCCGCCTGACCTTTGAGCAGCGGCCGGGAAATTTGACAGGCTTGAAGGGAGTGGGAAAATAAAAGCAAGGACGAACTTGCTGGTATGGGGATTTGATTTTAAATTCAGTTCCAGCTCAGGAAGGGAGAAAAAAATGATTGGAGATTCTGGAATTTACGGAGCTCAGCAGCCAGGACCAATGGTTCCCGGGCCTCAGCCGGTAGAGCCGAAAAAATCTTCCGGATTACTCAAAGGATGTTTAATCGCCGGCGGGATTATGGCGGTGGCTGCGGTTTTGGTTCTGGGGGCGGGCGGATGGCTGGCCTGGAATAATAGCGGTAAATGGATGGCTGCCATTCTGGAAAAGGGGAAGCCGGAATTTATCGGGTATCTGAGCGAGGATCATACCCCGGAGCAGCGCGCGGAGGCGGAACAGGTTTATGACGCGATGACCCAGGGAATAAGAGAGAGCGGATTGATCGCCACCATGAGCAAGCACGAGAAGAGCTGGCGGATTATGCAGGCGATCGCGGTTGACCAAAAAATCACGCCGGACGAAACCCGGCTCTGGATCAATGAATGGTATAATGAAATTGGCCAGCCGGTTCCGGAAACTCCAGGGCTGGAAACCCCTTCTTCGGAAACTGCCGCCCCGGAAACTACCGCCCCGGAAACCACCGCCCCGGAAACTACAGAGCCGGGAGCTATGGAGGATGAAACTGCTAAGCCGGAAACTGCTGAGCCGGAAACGCCGGAGCCGGAAACGCCGGAGCCGGAAATCCCTCCTTCGGAGTGAGGTTTGGCTTAAAAATTATTGAGTTGAAAAAGAAGGGCGGGCAGATCGCCGTCCCCTCCAACTGCTCAGGCCGGCAAGAAAATCCAGAACCGGCTCCGGGATCAGACCCAGAGGCGGAATCTGTCCCTTGCGGAGACTGTTTATTATTTCTATCAACGGCACCGGAAAATCACCTGCTTTTTTTGGGATTGACTTTCAATAGGTCAACTATCGGAATATATTCTTGCCAAGTCAACTGGCCGATTTGGTCAACCTGGCTAACTGGTCAAGCTGGTCAACTTCTCTAGCTGGTCAAAGAGGGTGAAATTGGTGGAAGCTACCATCTTCACCATCTTTACCTTCTTCACCTTTTCCACCTAAAAGATTAAATGAATTTGCGAAAGATTGGTTTCACTACCCTTTTACCGCAAAGGCGTAAAAGTCGCAAAGAAATAAATTGGGTCCAGGGTCTGCGACCCTGGCCACAGAGAACACGGAGCGCATAGAGAATTTTTTGGAATCTGAACTTTGAGATCTGAGATTCAGCGCATCGCGCTGACCCGGGAGAGGGGGATTTCTTAAACACAACGATCACAACGATCACAAAGAACCTCTTCCCGTCGTGGCCGTCGTGCCCGTTGTGTTTAAAATTTAATTCGGGGTTCGGAATTAGGGAACGCGGAACCATGCTTCGTTCAAATAGAACTTCGCATGGCAGGCCCGGAACCCTGAACTCGGAACCCATTTTCATCCACCGAGGACACCGAGAGCGCAGAGAATTGCAGGCATTTTGAAAACGAGCGTCAACCTACATGTTGTTTAGGACATATAAAGTTAAGATTATTTTTCGGATTTTTTAGCGGGAGTTTGCTTTTCCTTAGCTTTTCGGTGCCAGAAAGAGAATCCATGAGCCACTTTAATTTCGACCGGTCTATTGTCGATTTCCATATATTTGGGATCATCCAATTCTGACCCATACAATTTTGTTAAGTATAGATACACTATATCTGGATCTACAATATTAGAAATCCAATCATATTGCCTTTTATCGATATTTCCCTTTGTAGGCAAACCAGATTCCATTCCCCATCGACTTGGGACAAAGCATTTAAGAAATTTAAGTACATTGTAAGGATCTTGTTCAAATGTATCTCTAAGGTAATTGTCGGTTTCTTGTCGTGACCCCCATAAAGCCCATGCGCCCAATAAATTTGGCGCGTCACGTGGTGAATTTATATAAATGGGAGATTTGGAGGCAATTTTAACAATTTTGCCCAATAGAATTTTAGCTAGTTCAACTTCTTCGTTTTTAGTTAAAAGTTGATCGCTCTCCGCAGATTTATCATCGGGTCTCATAAATTGAAAAATCTCAAAAGCAAAATTTAAAGGTTCCGAAGCAGCAAGTATATCTTTGGCGCGTTCAATTCTCCCATCCTGTCTCGTTATCTTTTTTAACAGGTTGCCGACCAATATTGCTGCTCTATAAAATGGATTTGCAAATGGAAACCATGATTCGGGATTAGGGAAAATATCCCCGCATTTTGAAAGAGAAAGAGCAATTTTGACACTATCTCTTTGAGATAATTTATCAACTTTATCCCATAATTTAGAAATAAATATCTCCGCATTTAATGAAGTCACATTCCGTTTAATATCATCGATTATTTCATCCGATGATTTATTGCTAACTTGAGATAAAAACATCTCCAATTTTATATCTGAGAAATCTTTTATTGAGATGCTATAGGAAAAATAGTGATCAAAATAAATCTCCGAAGATATCATTCTTTCTTTTGCCCACTGTTCGTCCCAGCCCGGTCCATAGATGGTATTGTCATATACATGATGCAATCTCGGAAACATGTCTTTCAGTATTACTATAATGCTGTTTCTTTCGTCCTCTGTTAGTCCACTTAGACATTGATCAATGACGGCCTTAATTGGAGCTTTCAAATCATCTATTTTTGCATGTTCCGAGGGATATCTTAGAGATAAAGCTAAAAAGTGATCTTTGTTTTCCCTAATGGCATTATATAGATTGGGATACAAAACCTTTATTCCTTCTATTAAAAGCAAGTCTACTATATTCACCTCCCCTTTAACAAGAGGTAGGCAAAATATTAACGAATTAAGATATAATTTAATAACTCTAATATTCTGAATCTTCCTTGATAAGGCACTATCGAAAGATCTTATAAAGCGCCTTGCATCGCTTTCTGAAATCTCGATTGCCGAAAGTTTTAAGACCTTCTCGATACCTTCTAAAAAGATTTGCCTTAAGGAAGATTCATCGGCTTTAGGCAGTCTCAAGGGAACCTGAATAATTTTATCAAGAAAACTTTCGCCAGCATCCGCTTGTCTCTCCCCATACCTTTCTCTCATGCAATCGGCAACCATTTCATAGTCAAAAGAAAGAACATAGCTGACAAATGGAAGGTCTCCTGTTAATTTGACCAATCTGAATATCATATAAATTTCATCTTTATCAAGTCGATCTATATCGTCCATGAGTACGACGACTCTTATTCGTTCTTTTGCCAGAATATTTTCAATTCTCAACTTTAATTCTTCCAAAGTAGTATGTGATAATATGCTGCCAAAGCCCGCCACGACGTCACCTGTAGGAATACTTACTGGCGAATCTGGAAATGGTGAAATGCTTAGATTGAGCATGGAGGAATATTTGATCATCAGATTTCCAAAATCTTCTTTTGTTGTTCTTAACGATTTGCCGATTGCCCTGGCTAGAAGGGAAAAATAATCGTTTATTAATTTAGATTGATCAGTAAAATACCACGGATTAAACCGGATGATAAGAATTCCCGGATAGTCTCTTAAATTTTGATCAATAAAATTCAAAACCGAGGTCTTTCCCATCCCCCATTCACCGAATATTCCGATTATTATACTGCGAGCACCTTTTTGGGATGCTATTGTTTCAGCAATTCTCTTCGCAAATGGCCATCTATTTAGTCTATCGGAATCTCTTGAACTTTTTGGGGTATCTGGTAAATACCCTTTGCTAAGATAATCAATTTCATTTTCCACAAGTTCCGCATTTGGAATGCTGACTTCGGCGGTTTCCGGCGGCTGAACAGGAACTGCTCTTCTACACTTAATCTTACGTAAGATATTGAGAATAGTGTCTTTCATCAATAAAGCCTAGGGTTCATCCCCATCCCTGCCCCATTTCCCGCAATTTTTACTCTGAGAGCCGGCATAAAATTCAATTTCCTCCTCTTTCCATCGCTTCGCTCTCCTCCCCCGTTTCAGGGGCTTTCAAATTTACTACTTTATAAAATAACTGCTGAGAGAAATTATGCCGGCATTTCTTTAAGTTGTCAAGTGAGATGCCCGAGCATGAAGCCCGAACAATCGCGACTAAAGTCGCTCGCACGAAGATGATTTTTTCGATATTAACATTATTGATTTGACCAGAACAATAAATGCCGAAGAATGAGATCAATGGGATTTGAGATCAAGAGGGGATCGAAGCGGCTGCGCGAGTTCAGGTTTTCCTATCCGTTCGCCTTCTACCATGTAAGCACGGCCAAGGCAGCCGGGGCGTGCCAGCTGGACGATCCGGTCTGGTTTGAGGTGGTGGGGGAGGAATTGAGCCAGCTTGAGGAGGAAGGACTTTGGCAATGCCTGGCGCTGGTGCTGATGCCCACTCATTTGCACATGATCGTGCGCCTGGGCCGGGGCGGAGATTTGAGCCGGGCAATGAAGCTGTTCAAGGGCAGAACCGCGCACCGGATCAACGAACTCAAGGGTGGCTCCGGCAGCATTTGGTTCAAAGGCTTCCACGAACGGCTGATCCGCGACAATGAGAAACTTTCCGGCTATTACAATTACATTTTGAAAAATCCCGTGATGGCTCATCTCTGCGCCACCCCTGCCGAATATCCCTACTTCCGAATCAAGCCCGAAATTCAAGAATTTCTCTAAAGAAAGCTACAACAAGACAACTTCGTGCGAGCGACTTCAGTCGCGATCTTCGCTTTTCACCGCAAAAATTAGATTAGAAACGGGTGTTTTCTCCGGTCAGGCCAAAATATTTTTTTGAGGCATAACCTATTGATTCAGCAGGCAAATCTCGCGCTTGTTTAATTAAACCAAACGAAAAGTTTTATTATAAAATTATTAGAGAAAATGACATTAGATTTTATTATCAATGGGTTAGGGGCAAATATCGGGATTTCAAATATACATATATAGGGGGACCTTGCGTTCGGAGAACGCCAAGGTCCGTTTTAAAGTTTCGGAGTTTTGAAGTTTTAAAGTTGGGGCAGCCCGAAGAGGAGGTGATGGTGGAGTGGGGCGCTGGATTCAAACTTCTAAACTTATAAACCCGAAACTCCGAAACGATGCTCTTTATCAACTTGTTCAATCCCGAGCGAATCGGGAAAGACCCATCCGGCTGGATGATCGCGGCCACGACTCATGTGCTCATCGTCATCACGCGCGGCAGAGCCAAGGTAACGGCGGTAAAAGGGTAAATGGTAAAGATGTAAATGGTAAAAGGAATGCGAAATCGTATTCCCCAACTACCAGGCACAAACTACCAGACCCTGTTCCTGGAACCCGGTAGCCAAGTCGTGGAACTCGGAACCCGGAGCATGGAGCCCGGAACCGCTTAAAAGCCTCAAGGACCATTAGATTCAGCTTTGAATAACTTCTATGCATCAATGATGCCGGAGTTCAGCAAGGATGAGGGACAACAACCATGGCACAGCTTGCAATAAGCCGCAGATGTGAATCTGCGCTCCGAGCCGAGGCCATGTGATATGCGAGTGGTTCTTTGACGAGTGCGTCCCACGGGAAGGCCGGAGGCCTTCACCTAATCTAAAAGGGACAGAGAATTTTTTGTATTGGATTTGAATTCTCTGCGTCCTCGCCTACTCCGCCGAAGTAGCTTCGGCTACGAAGGCTGGATGCGTCTCCCTGTCCTGCGTAGTCTCTTGTCATCCGTAGCTTTAGCAGAGGATGATGACGAAGCAGGATGCGGTAAAAAATGGATTGGGGCTTGCGTGGGTAAATTTCAGCGCGAGCCGGACGATCAAGAGGTCGGTGACACGAGGCAAAAACGCTCCTGAGCTGAGCTTCCTGCTGCCGCCGCAGACCGAAACTACAGGGGTCCGGCGGGTCCAAGGGAATTACAGATTACAGATGGAATGCAAATTCAAATGGCGAATCCGGTAATCTGGAAGATTTCGGACTTTGACAACAAAAAAATAATTCTGCCAATGGCCTGGGAAGGCCGCGACGTTAGTGGTGTATGCTGAGCAGGACGGCGACTGAAGTCGCCTGCACAGAAAGGTATCGCGCCTGAAGGCGCTCGCACATCCAGACACTCGCGAGAAGCGAGTAAATGATTGAAATATTTTTATTGTTCGCAGGTCCCGCTTTAAGGCGGAATGCCCGCGGCCCCTAGAATTCTCTGTGTTGCTCTGTGTTAATCGGTGGATAGCTGAATTTCTTAGCGTTCTTGCCTACTCCGCCGTAGTAGCCTACGGCTACGAAGGCTGGATGCGCCTGGCGGTGAATATTGATTGCGACTAAAGTCGCCTGCACAGCAATGAATCGCGCCTGAAGTCGCTCGCACATTCAAAGCAGTAAAATTATCTGCGTTAATCTGTGTGAATCTGCGGATAAATCTGAGTGAAATTCTCTGCGCCCTTTGCGACTTTGCGGTGAAGATTGATAGGAGGATCTAAATTTCAGCGATTGACAATTGCCGACAGATTTTCTTGGCTAATTTATTTGGAATCTCAGTATGACGGGGGACGGTTTCAACCTGGCCGGTTTGGGGGTTACCAGAGAGAATGAGAGCGGCCTTCGCGTTTGAGATAGCATCCCTTCCGCCTCAGATGCCTCAGAAGGGCTTCTCTCTTCATGAGACCGTGACTACCTCACGAATAACATCTTCCGGAATACCCCTTAAGGCGTCCTCCCGGCGGTCCTCAAGAATCAGGACGATTGCTTCGGACAAACTTTTAAGGCTTTCTTCTTTTGTCCGTCCCTGGCCGTTTGCGCCGGGAATCTCAGGGCAGTAAGAAATAAACCATTCGCCGTCCTTCTCGATAATTGCCGTGAATTCATTGTGCATGGAAAAACCTCCTCTTTGATCTCTCGTCATTAAATTACATCACGCCACAAGATATTTCAAGTGATGGCGGTGATGGCGGGGTCAGGTCTTTAGTTGAAAGTTGACGGGATTGAATCGCAGGAAGGAGTGGCTGCGGCCACTGGCTACTGGCTACTGGATGCCGGCTACTTCTTGGGGGCTTGTTTGGGGCGGATCATCGGTCATAATAGCAGGAGCCAAAGATGATCAAGTTGATTGAAGTTACCATTTCTTTCGGAAGCGATCCGATTCTGGACCAGGTGAGCTGGATGCTCGGGGACCAGGATCGGGTCGGATTGGTGGGAGAGAACGGCTCGGGAAAATCCACCCTGCTCAAAATTATGGCGGGAGAGATTTCTCCGGAGCGCGGGGAACTGGAGGTTCCGCGCGGACAGCTGATCGGGTATCTTCCGCAATCCGGGGTGGTTCATAAGGGATGCACCCTGGAAGAGGAAATGCGCCGGGCTTTTTCTTGCATCATCGCGCTGGAGGAGGAATACAAAAAAATTGAGCAGAGACTGGCGATGGAAAAACTCCAGGAAGATGAGCAGGCGCGTCTGCTTCATCGGATGACCGAGTTGATGGATCAGTTCCGGCATCGGGGAGGCTATGAGCAGGATGCCCGGATCGGAAGGGTGCTGAAGGGACTGGGCTTCACGGAGTCGGAGTGGCAGAGACCGGTGGACGAATTTTCCGGCGGATGGCAGATGCGGATCGCGCTGGCGAAACTGTTAATCTCTGAGCCCCAGGTTCTCTTGTTGGACGAGCCGACCAATCATCTGGATTTAGAGGCGCGCAACTGGCTGGAGGAATTTTTAAAGGCGTATCCGTTTTCCTATCTGATCGTATCCCACGACCGGTATTTCCTGGATGTGAGCATTGACAAGATCGTGGAAATTGAGGGGGGCAGGCTGACCAGTTTTTACGGCAACTATTCGTATTATTTTGAAGAAAAGGAAAAACGGGTGGATGCGGCGCAGAGGGCTTACGAGAGACAGCAGGAAGAGATTCAGCGGGTCAAGGCCTTCATCAATAAATACAAGGCGGACAAGAAGCGGGCCGGCCAGACCCGGGACCGGGTGAAGCGGCTCGGGCGGATGGAACTGCTCACGGCTCCGAGAGAGACCAGGCCGATCCGGTTCAAGTTTCCGGAGCCGCGGCGCGGTCCCAATGAGATGCTTTTGCTCAAGGATGCGGTGGCGAATTATGGCGATTATGTGGTTTTCAACGGAGAAAATTTGTTGCTGGTGCGGGGGGAAAAGGTGGCGATGGTCGGCCCGAACGGCGCGGGAAAATCCACCTTGATGCAGATCCTTTCCGGCAAGAAGCCGCTGGATGCTGGCGTCCGCAAGGTCGGGGAAAAAGTGGAGATCGCATATTTCGGTCAGGACGCGGGCGATGATCTGGCCCCGGAGGACACGGTTTATGAGGCGATTATGAAGGAGGCTCCGTTTGATCTGATCCCGAGCCTGCGCAGTCTGCTCGGGGCGTTTCTCTTCAGCGGGGAAGATATTGAGAAGAAGGTCCGGGTGCTTTCCGGCGGAGAGAAAAGCCGGCTGGCCCTGGCGAAACTTCTGCTCAAACCGGCGAACCTTTTGCTCCTGGACGAGCCGACCAATCATCTGGATTTGCGCGCCAAGGAAGTGCTGATCAACGCTTTCCGGGATTACAAAGGCACTCTGGTTTTTGTCGCCCACGACCGGTATTTTATGGAAGACCTTCCGGACCGGATGGTGGAAGTGAATCATCATAAAATCACCAGCTATCAGGGGGATTACACGGATTATTTATTTGCCCTGGAGCGGGAAGCCAAATACGCGATTGAAAATGCAAAAGCCGTCCAGGTTCCCGCCTCAGCTCCAGTGCCGGAGCAGAACCAACAAGAGCCGAAACCGGAAATTTCTCCGGACAAGGCCGAGCGGATGAGGAAACGGGAGGAAGAAAAAATCAAGGCCAGGCGCGCGCAAAAGCTGAAGCGAAGGCTGGCTGAACTGGAAAACCTGATCGCAGAGGCCGAGGCAAACATCAAGAAGATAGAAGAAGAAATCTATAGCCCGGCCGTGGCGACCAATTACGCCAAGATTATGGAACTGACCATTGCCAAAAAAGACCTGCAGCAAAAACTGGAATCGCTTTACCAGGAATGGGAAAAAGTCCAGGCCGAAATCGCCCGCTTGCCCGCGCCCGAGATCATCCTGAAAAAATCAGGATCGTCCTGAGTTATCTTTCAGCCAAGACTCAACCCTGCCATTTCAATTTAAATCCCTCTCCGGTCACGATCTTGCGGGGGACTTGGGGGACTGTGCCGGATTCGGGGAGCACGATTTTCATGGGACAGGATTGGAGGATGTCTTTCTGGATGTCCACTCCGGGCATCACTTCCATCAATTCCATGCCGCGCCGGGTTAAATGGAAAATGCCGACATTGGTGCAGTAAAAAACATTTTTGCCGAGCTTGAGCGCCTGCCGGCCGCTGAGGGTGATTTCATCCACCTGGTCCACAAATTTGCATATACCGGTCTGGATGATTTTCAATTGTCCGTTTTCCAGCGCCATTTTGGCGTTGGCCATCCAACTACCCACGAAAATCATGGTCTTGGCGCCTGCGGCCAAATCCGGCAGACCGCCCCCGCCCACATAATTGATCGGGCCTTGCCCCCGCTTGCTGACATTGATGTTTCCTTCCGAGTCGGCCTGGAGCAATCCGAGCACGGTCACATCCAGCTTTTCATAGCAGAGATGAAAAATCCGGGCCGAGCTGAGCATCTGTTTCGGGTTGATCGCGGCTCCGAAAAAGATGCCCATTGCCGGCAATCCGCCAAGCGCGCCGGTTTCCACCACAAAGGTCACCTCCTTGAGCAGGCCCCCTTCATAAATCAGCCGGCAGACTTCCTCCGGCAAGCCCACGCCGATGTTCACATAGGCCCCGGGCCGGGCGATCCTGGTGAACAGGTCCGCGGCCATCCGGGCGAGCGCGTTGTCAACCTCAGTGCGGACCGGCGTAATCTTAAGAACATTATTTGCGAACTTCAGCCGCTCCACCGCGTCCTGGATATCCACCTTGGCGCCCTCGGTGAACATCTCCCAGTATTTCCTTTGCGGAATTGAGCCGGTCTGCTCATTGCCGGGATTGACCACAATCGCGTCAACCTTGTCCGCGGCCACCCGGATATTCTTCTCGTCCTTCGCAATAATGTCCGCGACCGCGACCAGGACCTTGCCCTGATTCGCCTTGGCCGCCAGCGTGGATTCATAAGCCTCGGTGAAAGTGGACATATTCTTGAAATAGATGTTCCCCTCCTCATCCGCGTAGCTCGCCACAAACAGCGCGACATTGATCCTGGGGAAACAATAGCGGAGCCGGTCGCCCTCCACGGTGATGAAACTTTCTCCCACACCCTTCACCACCGGCGATCCGCGGTCAACCCTCGGGTCCAGGGTTGTGCCCGCGCCGGTGTCCGTGATAATGCAATCCTCCCCGCGCGCCTGAGCCTCAAGCAGGAAAGTCTCAATCCCCTGGGGCAGGCGGTGGATTTCCAGCTTGCCTTCTTGCGCCAGCCGAAGCTGGGCCTTGAAGGTCTCCAGATGACCGCCGATCCAGCGCTTGATGATCCCATCTATGCCGATCTCTTCCATCGTGCCCGGAACTCTCCCGCGCGAGCCCTGCGCGCCGACGGTGATCCAGGTCAAATCGCGCGGATGACCGGTCTCCAGAAACAATTCCTTGATCGCCCAGAAGAAAATGGAACAGCGGGCGTTCGCGGCCATTCCGGAAGAGATGACGCAATCTCCGTCCTGGATCATTTTCACCGCGTTCATCGCGGAGATGAATTTCGGGTTTGGCAGATCAGCCGGCCGGTAGTTGCTGTCATGCCGGTTCCAGGTGAGCCGCCAGCGGATGATGTGGAACAGCAGTTCGGCTTTGGTTATCAACTTCATGGTCTCTCCTCCGTCCCGAAAAACCTTTTCCGATTTCCAGAAGCCCATTTTATAGGCCAACCCCGCGATGATCAAACGGGACCGGCACCATCTGTTACCAAAGCCATGGCCGGTTTTACAATTCCCTGTTCCGCGTATATTATTGATTTAGCCGAGAGGAAATATCTCTGGGAAGGAAACATGAGAACCAAATGGGCATGGCTGTGGGCGATTTGCCTGATCATGAGTCTGACCGGCTGCGGGACCGGAGATGAGCAAAGCGGCTGGGGCGGCGCCGACCGCTATGAAACTTCCACCTCCTCGCTCAGCGTTCAGGATTTCGCGCCGGATACTCGCCTCAGCCGGTCCGGACTCCCGCCCGATCCCTCTGATTCTTCCCAGGCCTTTTTCAAGTTCTCCTGCACCACCCTGATTTGCACCACCCTTGATTGCCCGCCCCCCTGCACTTTTGAGTGCAAGCTGGATGACCGGGAATGGCGGAGTTGCTCATCCCCGAAAACCTATCAAAATCTCGCGATAGGCGCTCACCTTTTTCGGGTCCGGGCCATCAACCCCTTGGGCATGACCGACCCCACCCCGGCGCAATACCGCTGGACCATTGACTTCTGCCCCTTCGACCCGGAAAAGACCGAACCCGGAGTCTGCGGTTGCGGGGTCGCCGATATTGATACAGACTTCGATGGCGCCCTCGACTGCCTGGACGATTGCCCCACCGATCCGCTCAAGACCATACCCCAAGTGTGCGGATGCGGCACCGCTGATACCGATTCGGACTCTGATGGCACACCCGATTGCATGGACAACTGCCCCAGCGACCCGGACAAGATCTCCCCCGGCGTGTGTGGATGCGGCATTGCGGATACCGATTCGGACTCTGATGGCACACCCGATTGCATGGACAACTGCCCCAGCGACCCGGCCAAGATCCTCCCCGGCGTGTGCGGATGCGGCACCGCTGATACCGATTCGGACTCCGATGGCACGGCTGATTGCATGGACAACTGCCCCGCGGACCCGGCCAAGATCTCCCCCGGCGTGTGCGGATGCGGCACCGCTGATACCGATTCGGACTCCGATGGCACGGCTGACTGCAACGACCTCTGCCCCGCGGACCCGGCCAAGACCGCAGCGGGTGTTTGCGGTTGCGGCTTTCCCGATACCGATAGCGATGGCGACGGCGAGCTCGACTGTACCGATGGTTGCCCCGACGACCCGAACAAGACTGACCCCGAAATTTGCGGCTGCGATGTTCCCGACGATGATTCCGACGGCGATGGCTCGCTCGACTGCGAGGATAACTGCCCCTTAGACCCGGACAAGACTGACCCGGAAATGTGCGGATGCGGCGTTGCCGAGACCGATTCGGACTCTGATGGCACACCCGATTGCATGGACAACTGCCCCAGCGACCCGGACAAGATCTCCCCCGGCGTGTGCGGATGCGGCACCGCGGATACCGATTCGGACTCCGATGGCACGGCTGACTGCAACGACCTCTGCCCCGCGGACCCGGCCAAGACCGCAGCGGGTGTTTGCGGTTGCGGCTTTCCCGACACCGATACCGATGGCGAGGGCATGCCCGATTGTATTGACCTCTGCCCATACGATCCGCTCAAGATCGAACCCGGAATTTGCGATTGCGGCTTTCCCGATACCGATAGCGATGGCGACGGCGAGCTCGACTGTACCGATGGTTGCCCCGACGACCCGGGCAAGACTGACCCCGAAATTTGCGGCTGCGATGTTCCCGACGACGATTCCGACGGCGATGGCTCGCTCGACTGCGAGGATAACTGCCCCTTAGACCCGGACAAGACTGACCCGGAAATGTGCGGATGCGGCGTTGCCGAGACCGATTCGGACTCTGATGGCACACCCGATT
>Ga0315277_10005526_pt1 | contig 16626 bp, 14 predicted proteins | sample YL17G05_15_MG_FD_203695 | JGI IMG/M metagenome (GOLD analysis project Ga0315277, IMG submission 203695) | Sediment microbial communities from Yellowstone Lake, YNP, Wyoming, USA - YL17G05_15 | ecosystem: Environmental > Aquatic > Freshwater > Lake > Sediment | place: USA: Wyoming | collected... | reverse complement strand
ATGCTCTGCCAGCTCTCCCGCGGCGGCTTGGTTCGGGTCCGGGTGGACATGCTCTCGAACCGCCCCCACTTGATGCACTACTACGCCCTCCAGGGCACCCGGGGCTGCTTCGAGGCCGCCCGCGGCATCGGCGACGTGGACAAGGTCTGGCTCGCCGACCGCTGCGACGACCCCAACGCCTGGCGGCCGCTCGAGGACTTCGCCGACGAGTTCCTCCCCGAGAGCTGGCGCAGGTGGGGCGAGCAGGCACGCCGCGCCGGCCACGGCGGCGGCGACTTCCTCCAGGTCATGGACTTCCTCGCCGCTGTCACAGAGGGCGCTTCCCCCGCGGTGGATATCTTCGCGGCCCTCGACTTCTCCCTCCCCGGCCTGGTCTCACAGGAGTCCCTCCTCCGCGGCGGCGTCCCCCTGCCCGTTCCCGACTTCCGCGCCATGACCCGCTTCCCCGACGACCTCCCCGAGGAGCTCAAGCGCGCGGAGATCGTCCGGCTCGCCACTCCGGACGGAGAGCCGGCCTGGCTGGAGCGGAGCTAGCCGATGCGGCAGCTTCAGACCTTCGGCGTCGGGATCATCGGCTTCGGCTTCATGGGCCGAACCCACGCGTACGGCCACATCAACCTCCCGCTCTTCTACGACCCACCTCCCTGCCGCACCCGCCTGGTCGGGGTCGCGACCTCCCGCCCGGAGACCGCGGAGGCCGCGCGCCACGCCCTCGGCTTCGAGGTGGCGACGGCCGACTGGCGGGAGCTGATCGCTCGGCCTGAGATTCACATCATCCACATCTGCACCCCCAACAAGCTCCACCGCGGCCAGGTGCTCGCCGCGCTCGCCGCCGGCAAGCACGTCTACTGCGACAAGCCTCTCTGCATGAACCGCCAGGAGGCCCACGAGATCGAGGCCGCCTTGCCCGCGGCCCGCGTCACCCACCAGATGGTCCTCCACAACCGCTTCTCCCCGGCCGCCATGCGCGCCCGGCAGCTCGTCGAGGAGGGCTTCGTCGGCGACGTGCTCTCCCTCCGCGCCGCCTATCTCCACTCTGGCAGCGCCGACCCGGCCGCGCCCCTCAAGTGGAAGCTCGACTCCGAGCTCAGCGGCGGCGGCGCGCTCCTCGACCTCGGCTCCCACCTCCTCGACCTCGTCCAGCACCTGGTCGGGCCGCTGCGCCTGCTGGACTGCCACACCCACATCGCCTACCCCCAGCGGCCGGCCCCGGGAGAGGGCGGCCGCATGGTCCCGGTGACCGCCGAAGACGCGGTCCTCCTCACCGTCCGCACTCAGAGTGGCGCGCCGGGCCACCTCGAGGCCTCCAAGATCTCCACCGGCGCCGTGGACGAGCTCAAGTTCGAGATCTGCGGCGCCCGGGGCGCGCTCCGCTTCGACCTCATGCACCCCAACTTCCTCTGGGTCTACGACCAGACCCAGCCCGCCGCTCAGCGCGGATGGCGCGCGCTCGAGACGGTCCAGTCCTATCCTCCGCCCGCCGCGTTCCCCCCTCCGAAGGTGGGCTTCGGCTGGCTGCGCGCGCACGCGGCCTGCCTTCACAACTTCCTGAGCGCAGTCGCCGACGGCCGGCCGGCCGATCCCTCGCTCGAGGTGGGCGTGCAGCTCCAGTACCTCATGGCGGACGCCTATGACATGGCCCGGCGCGACTGACCTCCTCCTCGGCCTGGACGCCGGCACCACCCTCCTCAAGGCCGCCCTCTACACCCCCGAAGGCGAGCTTCTGGGCCAGGGCGAGGCCCCCCAGGGCGTGCAATCCCCACAGCCCGGATGGGCCGAGCAGGACCCCCGCACCTGGTGGCGGGGAATGCTGCGCGCGGTGCGCCAGGCCCTTTCCCGCGCCGGAGTGTCGGGCGACAGGGTCACCGCCATCGGCCTCTCCACCCAGGGCGGCACCCTCGCGGTGTTCCACCCTGACGGCCGGCCGAAGGGCCCGGCCCTAGTCTGGAGCGACTCCCGCCAGCGCGCCCCCGACGAGGACAGCGGCGCCCTCCGGGACGAGCACTTCCGCATCACCGGCCTCGCCCATCGCGGCATGACCCCGGCCGCCCTGAGCTGGCTGAAGACGCGCAGGCCCGAGTGGTTCCAGGACCCCTATCGCATCGGCTACGTGCCCGACTACCTCACCTTCCGCCTCACCGGGCGGTGGGTGTCGGACCACACCAACCTCGCCATCTCCGGCCTTTGCGATCTCGCCGCCGGCGACATCGGCCTTCCCCTTCTGGAGCGACTCGGCGTGCCCCGCGCCGCCTTCGCCGCCACCGCGCCGCTCGCGGCTGCGCCGCCCGGCCAGGCCGCGGGGCCCCTCCTCCCGGCCGCCGCGCGCGCCCTCCGTCTGCGTCCCGCGATCCCGGTGGCCGTCCCGGTCCACGACCAGTACGCGGCCGCGCTCGGCGCGGGCTGCACCGAGCCCGGCGACCTCCTCCTCTCCACCGGAACCGCCTGGGCCCTCCTGCTGACGGCCGACAGGCTCATCGCCGACCGCACCGCCTCCTTCTGGCCGAGCCGCCACCTCCAGGAGGGACGGTGGGGCCTCATCGGCGCCATCTCCAGCGGAAGCATGACCCTCGACCGCTTGGTGGACTTCACGCTTCGGCGGCGCGACTGGGAACGGATCAACGCGGCCGCGGAGTCAGTCCCCCCGGGCAGCGACGGCCTCCTGGTCATCCCCCATCTGGTCGGTCGCACCCTCCCCACCTCCGACCTCACCGCGAGAGGGGCCATCCTCGGCTGGTCGCTCGGCCACGGTCGCCCCCATCTGTGGCGGGCGGCCATGGAAGGGCTGGCCTTCGAGACCCGCGCCGCCTGCGAGTACCTGGGCCAGGCCGGCGCGCGCGTCGAGGCGATGCGCATGGTCGGCGGCGCCGCCCGCAGCCCCCTCTGGCCTCGCATCGTCGCCTCCGTCCTCGGGGTCCCCCTGAACGCCTGCGCGGGAGAGAACCTGGCCGCCCGCGGCGCGGCCTGTCTGGCGGCGCGGGCCCTGGGCGCGCCTGCCCTTCCCCAGGCCTCCGGGTGGGCCCGGCACGATCCGGCCCCCGAGTGGCGCGGCCCCTACGAAGAGGCCTACCGGCGCTACCTCGAGGCGATCGCGCGCCTGGAGCGCGCCTGACATGACCGGCCGCGAGCGCGCCCTCCGCGCCCTCCGCATGCAGGCCGTGGACTATCCCCCGGCCTGGGCTCCCATCATCTGCAGCACGCGCAGCATCGAGGAGATCCTCGGCCGCGCCGACATCTGGGCCGATCCCGCCCAGGCCTACCTGGCCGCCTACCAGGCCCTCGAAGTTGACATGATTAACCAGTTCCTCCCCTACCGCCCGGGCGACTTCTCCGCGCGCACCGCGGTGGTGGATCAGCGCCTCCCCCCTATGGAGCCCGAGGAGGTGGCCGACCGCATGCGCGAGAAGCGCTCCGACCTCCGCCGCTCGGCCGCCGACCTCGACGAGACCCGCGTCGGAGACGCCTTCGCCCAGCAGGCCGCCGCGGGCCAGGCCTTCGCCAGCGAAGACCTCCTCTGGGTCCAGTACGACGGCGCCTTCTCCCTCCCGGTCATGCGCTACGCCGAGTTCGGCTACGAGAGCTACTTCGCGTTCCTCGCCACCTACCCCGAGGTCCAGGAGGAGATCTGGGCCCTGGAGGGCGACCTCGCGCTCCGTTACAACCGCGCCATCGCCGCCGCCATGGATCGCCACCGGCTCCCCAGGGTCGTCCGCCTCGACCACGATATGACCGACTCCCGCGGCTCCATCGTCCGCCCCGACCTCCTCGACCGCATCTACTTCCCCCACCTAAAGCGATCCCTGGCCCCCTTCGTCGAAGCCGGTGTGCGCCTCGTCTGGCACTGCGACGGGAATGTGAACGACTTCGTTCCCCGTTTGCTCGACGCCGGCGTGAACGGCTTCCAGGGATTCCCGGAGGAGTGCGGCGTTGACCTCGACGCCATGTGCCGCCTGCGCGATCACAACGGCGACCCCGTCATGATCTGGGGCAGCGTCTCCGTCACCCGCGTCCTCCCCTTCGGGACCCCCGATGACGTCCGGGCCGACGTCCGCCGCTGCTGGCGCGCCGCCCCCGACCGGGGCTTCGTCCTCGGCGCCACCAGCAGCATCTGCCCCGAGGTCCCCACCGCCAACATCATCGCCATGTTTGACGAGCACACTACATGCCGCTACCGTTGACCCGATCCCGGCGAGGCCGTCGCGCCTCGGCCTGTAGGGGCCATCTCCCATGACCTCTGAATTCGTGTACGACGAGATAGACGAGAGGGTGTGGCGGGACGAGTTCTCCGACCGCCTCCCCGCGCGCATCTACGACGTCCACAGCCACTCCTGGCGGGCCGAGGAGTACCGCAGCGTCGAGAGCAGCGACCCCTCTCTCCCCTCCGTCGTCGAGGAGTATCCCCTCGAACACCTCCGCGCCGCGCACCAGCGCCTCTTCCCCGGCCGCCAGGTCGGCGGCCTCGTCTTCGGCCTCGGCGCGCGCGACACCGACTACGAGGCCCAGAACCGATGGCTTGCCGAGCACGCCCCGCGCCTCGGCTACCAGACCCTCATGTTCGCCCGCCCGGAGTGGGATGAAGGGACCCTCGCGCGCCAGCTCGACCGCGGCCACCTCGGGTTCAAGCCCTACTGGTTCCTCGCCGGCGATTCCCTCGACCGCGTGGACCTCTCGGACATGATCTCGCCCGCCATGCTGAGCGCGGCCGACCGCCGCGGCCTCATCGTCATGACCCACCTCCCCCGCACCGGCCGCCTCGCCGACCCGCGCAACGTCGAGGGCCTCCGTCGTCTCTGCGCGGCCGCCCCGAACGCGCGCTTCGTCCTCGCCCACCTCGGGCGGACCTACTTCCCCGAGGTGATGGGCAACCTGCGCGAGATCTGCGCCCTCCCCAACCTCTGGGCCGACTGCTCCATGGTGCAGGACTGGGAGGTCTTCGCCCACGCCTTCTCGCTCTTCCCCCGCGACCGCGTCATGTTCGGCCTAGACCTGCCCATGGCCCAGGAGAAGGGGAAGCTCATCTCGGTGAACGGGCAGCGCCACTTCTTCACCGCTCGCCCCCACCGCTGGAGCGTCCACCCCGAGCCCGGCGCCTACGAGGTCCGCTGCACCCTCTTCGCCTACGAGATCGTCCGCGCCCTCCTCAAGGGCGCCGGCGCCGCCGGCCTCTCCCGGGCCGAGCTCGATGCCGTCTTCTGGGACAACGCCCACAGCCTCATCGCCTCGGTCCAGGAGGGCCGCCATGCCTGAGCCCCGCCTCGCCCTGCTCCCCTTGATGCTCGAGCAGTATGACGCCTGGGCCCCCGGCCTCCGCCCGGCCCAGGAGACCTTCCTGACCTCGGCCTCCGAGTTCCTCGCGCGCTTCGGCTCGGTCAGCGATCCCGGCATCTGCAACACCCGCGCCGCGGTTGACGCCGCGGTCGCCGCAGCCGAGCGCGGGGGCGCAGACCTCCTCGTCGTCCTCTTCCTCTCCTATGCGCCCAGCCTCATCGCCCTCCCCGCGCTGGCGCGCACTCGCCTGCCCCTCCTCCTCCTCAACACCACCCCGCGCGCCGACATGGGGCCTGACATCCAGGCGAGCGATTACCTTGAGAACCACGCCATCCACGGAGTCCAGGACCTCGCGAATGTGCTCCGCCGCGCGGGGAAGCAGCACGGGATCGTCAGCGGACACCTGAGCGACCCCGCCGTGGCCGCCGCGCTGACCGAGTGGGCGGCGGCCGCCCGCGCCCTTCGCCTCTGGCAGACCCTCCGGGTCGGGCGCATGGGCGCCACCTTCCCCGGCATGGGCGACTTCGCCGTGGACGCCACCGCCCTCCTCGCCTCCGGCCCCGAGATCGTAGACCTGTCGCCCGAGGTGTTCAGGCAGGCCTGGGAGCGCGCGGACGCGGAGCGCGTCGCCGCGCTCGTCCAGGAGTACCGCTCGCAGTACGACACCTCCGCGATGTCCGAGGAGGGCCTGCGCTCCACCGCCTCCGCCGAGCTTGCCCTGCGCGCCGTCGTCGAGGAAGCCCGCCTCGGCGCCATCGCCTTCTCCTTCCTCATCTTCGAGCACCTCGCCGGCCCCACCATGCCCTTCGTCGGGGCCTCCCGGCTTTTGGCCGAGGGCCTCGGCTACAGCGGCGAGGGCGACGCCCTTGGCGCCGCCGCGGTCGCCGTCGCCCACCACCTCACCGGCTGCGCGGGCTTCACCGAGATGTTCTGCCCCGACTGGCGCCGGGACGAAGTGCTGATGAGCCACATGGGCGAGGCGAACCCCAGCCTCGCGGCCGAACGCCCGGCCATGGTAGAGAAGGACTTCCTCCTCGGCGCTGGCGCGCGCCCCGGCGTGCTGCTGTTCAGGTGGCAGAGCGGCCCCGCCACTCTCGCCAGCCTGACGGTCGGGCCCGAGGCGCACCTCCGCTGGGTGGTGACCGAGGGCGAGATCGCCGACAGCCCGCGCTACCCCGCCCTCGACGCGCCCCACTGCAAGTTCCGGCCCCATCTCCCGCTGCCCGACTTCCTCACCGCCTACAGCGAGGCCGGCGGCAGTCACCACCTTGCCGTCTGCCCCGGGCGCGTCGCCTCCCGCTTCCGGCGGTTCGCCGATCTCGCCGGCCTCTGCTGCCTCCAGGTCTGACCGGCCCTCCGCGACCCCGCCCAGAGTCCCCGTGCCAGAGACCGAGACCCACAACCTCCGCCAGATCGAGGCCCTCAACCAGCGAGGGGGACGCACCCTGAGCATTGTGGACCTCATCCTGGCGGACACCATCACCGCCGAGGCCGCCGCCTACGTCGGCGAGGCCATAGGCCGGGGCGCATCGTTCCTCACCGCGGCCAACCCCGGCGGCGCCGGCAAGACGGCCCTGCTCGCGGCCCTCCTGGCCTTCCTCCCCGAGGGCGTGCCCATCGTGACCGTGGACGGGCCGGACGTGCTGGAGCCGCCCGACCCAGGCGCGGCCCCTTGCTGCTGCCTCGCCCACGAGATCGGCGCCGGCCACTGGTACGGCTACCTCTGGGGAGAGGTGGTGGCCCGCTACCTGCGCCTCGCCCGCGGCCCCCACTCCATCGCCTCCTGCCTCCACGCCGACACCCGCGAGGAGCTGCACGCCGCCCTCCTGTCCCCGCCCCTCGCCGTCTCCCGGGACGACCTCCTGGCCGTGGACTTCCTCCTCTTCATGCACGTTGACGCCGTCCGCGGACAGCTCCGCCGCCGCGTCTCCGCCATCTACCAGACCGTCCCGCCGGCGGGCGAGCACCGCCTCATCTTCCGCTGGGACCGGAGCGCGGATGCTCTCCGCGCGGCCGGGTCCCTGCCCCCGCGCCCCGAAGCAGCCGGCCTGGCCCGCTTCCTCGACGCCAGCGCCCGCGCCGGCCTCCGCGACTTCTCCGCCTTCCGCCGCGCCTACCTCGCCTTCCGGGAGGATCGCGGCCCAGGACGATGAACCGGACATCAAGGGCAGCGCCCCGCGCCGTCGGGCGCAGGGGGCCGCGCTGCCGCAAGGAGGGGAGCGTGACGCGAGTGAGTGTCTGGCTCTTGCCGTTCTGCTTCGCGCTGCTGTTCGCGGCCGCCGCCGGTTCAGCCGGTTCCGGCGCGGCCCTCAAGCCGCGCCTGGTCCCCGACCGCTACCCGCACGTTGACCTCTCGAACCGCCTCGTGCGGATGACGGTTCTCCTGCCCGACGCCGAGCAGGGCTACTACGCCCTCCAGCGCTACGACTGGTCCGGGCTGATCGCCCGCGCCGAGCACGCCGGCCACACCTTCTTCGGCGAGATCATCCCGCGCGAGGACCCCTCGGCCAAGTACTACGCCATCGGCCCCGCCGAGGAGTTCCTGGCCCCCGTGCCCCCGGGCTTCGCAGAGGCGGGCGCCGGCGACCCCTTCGTCAAGATCGGCGTCGGCGTCCTGGAGCGCGACGACCGCCCCGACTACGACCAGTTCGGGGACTACCCCTTCGCCACGCCCGGACCGTGGGAGGTCGCGCACGGCCAGGACTGGATCGAGTTCCTCCAGGAACTGGACGGTCCCCGCGGTTGGGGCTACAGCTACACCAAGCGCATCGCCCTGACCGCCGATCCCCCCGGCTTCACCATCTCGCATCGCCTGAAGAACACCGGCTCCAAGCCCATCGAGACCCAGCACTACAACCACAACTTCGTCATCATAGACGATGACCCCATCTACCCCTCCTATCGCCTGAAGCTCGCCTTCGCCGCGCCCCGACCCCAGCCCATCCCCGGCGGCGACCCCCAGGCCCCTCCCTACGCCGAGTTCCGCGGCAGCGAGATCATCCTCTTGCGCGATCCCGGCGGCGACTACATGCTCGCTGACCTCCAGGGCCTCCGCAAGTCCATCGCCGACAACGAAGTCCTCGTCGAGAACACCCGCACCGGCGCCGGCCTCCTCATCAAGGGCGATCTGCCTGTCGCCAAGCTCAGGTTCTTCGCCGTCAGCGCCACCGCGTGCCCCGAGCCCTATGTCGAGATCAACCTCCCGCCCGGCGAGCAGAAGGAGTGGGCGATCACCTACACCTTCGTCGTGAAAGGAGACGCCAGATGAACGTCGGCCGCCGCGACTTCCTGAGGCTCACCGGCCTCGGCGCCATCGCCGCCTCCCTGGGCCGGATCAGCGTGGCGGAGTCAGAGAAAGGAGATGTGAGTATGAACCCCGAGTTGTCCCCCGCGGTGCAGATGCAGTTCATGCGCCCCGGCCAGTTGGAGGCCGCCGGCCGCAAGTTCCCCGTGGCCTACGTCCCCTTCGGCCCCATCGAGTGGCACGGCCGCCATCTGCCCCTCGGCAACGACGCCCTCAAGGCCCATGCCGTCCTCGTCAAGTGCGCCGAGAAGTTCGGCGGCGCCGTCCACCCGCCCATCTACTTCCACGCCGGCTTCGACCTGAAGCACCTCGTGCCCCTGCTTTCCCAGCTCTTCCAGCGCCTCAAGGACACCGGCTTCCGCGCCATCATGGGCGTCTCCGGGCACAATGTCGAGGAGCAGATCACCATGATCGAGGACGCTCTCAAGCCCGTGGTCGCCGATGGCACCGTCGCCGGCATCGGGATCTGGGAGGTCACCCTCAGCTTCTCCGAAGAGTCCAACACCGACCACGCCGCGAAGTGGGAGACCTCCAACATGATGTTCTTCTACCCCGACCTGGTGGACATGTCGGCCCTGGGCACTGCCCCCATGAAGCTCGACATGTCCCCGCCCGATGGCATCGGGGGCCTCGACCCGCGGGAGCACGCCTCCGCGGCCGTGGGCAGGCGCAACGTCGAGCTGGCCGCAGACGCCATCGGCAAGAAGGCCCAGGAGCTTCTCGCCTCCCTGCCCGAGGACCAGCGCGCCTTCCGCTCACAGGGCATCGTGCCCGGGAACTGGTGGATGATCTGAGCCGACGGCTGCCGCACTCCCACCGCCCCGAATCCCTCCGCGCCCAACCGAGGCTTGCCGGCAGGCTGGCCGCCGCCGGCCGCCCCACCCAGCCCCGGCCTGACCCCTCGTGGTCACGCTTGCCTGATGAGCGGGCAAGAGATCGCCCATCTCTCGCCCGGATTCCACCCGCCGGAGGCACCCCCACCCCCAGCCCGCAGCCCCTGAACGCTTGACTTCACGCCAGATCGCTCGTATGATATGTAGGGCACTAACCGAGCGCCCCTTCTCTGTCTACGGCGGACCTCTGGCGACTGGCGGGACTGCTCGTTCCGCGACGGGTAGGAGATGAGCAGGGTGGTACGGTGACACCGAGGCACCCCGAGCTGGATGTCGTGGTGGTCGGCGCAGGGCCGGCCGGCTGTGAGTGTGCCCGTCGCCTGGCGGACACCGGCTTCTCGGTGATGGTCATCGAGGAGCACGCGCGGCCCGGAGAGCCGGTCCACTGCACTGGCGTCATCAGCGCCCACGCCTATTCGGCCTTCGATCTTCCCCCCTCCGCCATCCAGACTGAGCTGAACGCCGCGGAGCTGACCTCCCCGGGCGGCATCGCCCTCCGCGTGCACCTCAACGGCAACCGCGCCTACACCGTCGACCGCACCGCCGTTGACGTGGCCCTCGCCGCCAGGGCGCGGCAGGCCGGCGCCCTCTTCCGCCACCACATCAGGGCGCGGGAGATCAAGGCCGAGGGGAACGGGGTCACCGTGACCGGGGTCCGCGGGCGCGAGCCCTGGCGCGAGCGAGCGCGCGCCGTCGTCCTGGCGACTGGCGCGAAGAGCGGCCTGCCGCGGGGGGCGGGCCTCGCCGCCGCCAGCGAACACATGCACGGCGCGCAGGCCCAGGTCCCCGTCGCCAGTCCCGATGCGATGCAGGTCTGGCTGGGCCGCGGCCTCGTCCCGGGCGGGTTCGGCTGGGTCGTCCCCGGCCCGGCCGGCTGGAGCCGCGTCGGCGTGCTCACGAACGCGAAGCCGCGGGAGGCGCTGCGCCGGATCGCCCGCCGCGCCATGAACGGCGCGGCCGAGGCCCTCACCGACACCGACATACGCGTCCATCCCATCCCCGCGGCCGCTCGCCATCCCACCTACGGCGACCGCATCCTCTCCGTCGGCGACGCCGCCGGCCAGGTGAAGATGACCACTGGCGGAGGAGTCTACTACGGCCTCCTCGCGGCCGGGCTCGCGGCCGACGTGCTGGAGCAGGGCCTCAGGCGCGGCCGGCTGGGAGCCCGCCATCTATCCCAATACGAGAGGCTCTGGCTCGACCTGCTCGGGCCCGAGCAGCGGGCCGGGCAGAAGCTCCGGCGGTTCGCCTCCTCCCTGTCGGATGAGATGCTCGACGAGATGTTCAGGGTCGCCGACCGCCGCGGCCTCTCGCAGTACCTGCTCGACCTCGTGGACTTCGACTGGCACGCGCGGCCCGGCATGGGCCTCCTGCTGACCGTCCTCGCCGCCGCCCCCGCCGGCCGCGGCCTGCGGTGGCTGAAGCGCCTCGTGCGCTAGGGAGACAGCAGGACGTGGACCCCCATGGGCCTGGATACCAATGGCGAGACACGCTCCCCTTCCCCGGGGTGAGGTGCGTGACGCCGGGGGAGCCAGCGCTGATCGCGGGAGTCAAGGTGCGCCGGCTCCCCGCGCTCCCGGATGAGCGCGGCGTGCTCACCGAGATCCTCCGCTCCGATGATCCCGAGTTCCCCGGCTTCGGCCAGGTCTATATGACCACGACCTACCCCGGGGCCGTGAAGGCCTGGCATCGCCACCTCCGCCAGACCGACATGATCTGCTGCGTCTCCGGGGAGCTGAAGCTCGCCTTGTACGATGACCGCGAGGGGTCGCCCACCCGCGGCGTGGTCAACGAGCTCTTCCTCGGCGACAGCAACCGCCTGCTCGTGAAAGTGCCCACTGCCGTCTACCACGGCTGGAAGTGCGTGGGGGAGCGCGCCGCCCTGATCGTCAACATCCCCGATCAGGTCTACCGCTACGGCGCGCCCGACGAGCAGCGCCTCGACCCGCACGACAGCGCCATCCCCTACTCCTGGGACCGCCGCGACGGCTGAATCGCCCCCCGCCTGGGCGGCCATTCGACCGTTCGCCAGCCAGAGCGCGGCCCCGCGCGCCATCGGCCGCGCGAGGCAGCGCAGGACCCAGGCCCCGCAGCGCAGAACCGCCCAGTGACCGGCCCCCCAACACGCGCCGCGTCGAGACGGAGTCAGATGAGGCCGATCCGCTTTGGCACCGAAGGGTGGCGAGCCGTGCTCGCCGACGACTACACCTTCCCGCGCGTCAGGGCCGCCGCGCGCGCCGCCGGGAGATGGTTCGGGAGGCAGAGCGCCTCCGCGCCGGTCGCGGTGGGGCACGATACCCGCTTCATGGGCCCCATGTTCGCCGCCGCCGTGGCCGACGAGCTGGCCGCCAGCGGCCTCGAGGCCCACCTCTGCTCCGGGCCCCTGCCGACCCCCGCGCTCGGCTTCTACCTCGCGCGCCACCACCTGGCCGGCGCCGTCATGCTCACCGCCAGCCACAACCCGGCGCAGTACAACGGGCTGAAGGTCAAAGGCGCCGCGGCCTCCTCCATCCCCGAGGAGGACGCCGAGTGGATCGGGACTGAGGCGAACCGGATCCTGCGCGAGGACCCGGAGCAGAGCGCGCCGGCGCGGGAGCATCACCGGTTCGACGTGCGAGACGAGTACCTCGACGCGCTGGCGCGCATGGTCGACCGGGAGGCCATCGCGCGCGCGAACCTCACGGTCGTCGCCGATATGATGCACGGCGCCGGGGGCGGGTTCTTCGACGAAGCGCTGCGGCGCGCCGGCTGCGCCGAGGTCAGAGCCGTCCGGGCCAACCCCGACCCCACCTTCGACGGCAAGCGCCCCGAGCCCATCGGCCCCAACCTCACCGCCAGCGCGGCCATGACCGCCGACCCCGCGGTCGCCGTCGGCCTGGCCACAGACGGCGATGCCGACCGCTTCGGCCTCATGGCCCGCGGCGAGTACATAGACATCCAGCGCGCCATCGTCTTCATCCTCTACCACCTCCTCAAGAACCGGGGCTATCGCGGCCGAGTCGTCCGCGCCATCAACGTCACCTCCATGGTGGATCGGCTCTGCGCTCACTTCGGCTGCGAGGTGGTCGAGAAGTCCGTGGGCTTCAAGAACATCGCCCCCGAGATGGTGAAGTCCCGGGACGTCCTCCTCGGAGTCGAGGAGAGCGGCGGCTTCGGCTTTCGCGGCCACATCCCCGACCGCGACGGCACTCTCGCCGCCCTCACCGCCTGCGAGGCCCTCGCCCAGGAGGGCAAGCCGGTCAACGCCATCCTCGACGACATCTTCGCGCTCGTCGGAGGGCGCCGCTACTTCGGCCGCGTCGACCTGACCATCACCGCCGCGCAGCACCAGAAGGTGACGGAGCGTCTGCCCTCGCTCGCCCCGGAGACGCTGGCCGGTCAGAAGGTGGTCGAGGTGAACCGGCTCGATGGCGCCAAGTTCCTGCGCGACGACGGAACCTGGCTGCTGCTCCGGCTCTCCGGAACCGAACCGCTCGTGCGCGTCTACGCCGAGGCGATGGCCGAGCAGGACGCGCGCGCCATCCTCGAGGCGGGAAGCGCGCTGGTGCACGGCATGGGAGGCTAGCCCGTGGCGCAAAGCTGCCATCTTCATGTGGTCATCATGGCCGGCGGGGTCGGCACGCGCCTCTGGCCGATCTCGCGGCGGGGCAAGCCCAAGCAGTTCCAGCGGCTGCTCTCCCACAGGACCATGCTCGAGGAAACCTACCTGCGCGTCCTCCCGCTCACCTCGCCCGAGCGCGTCTGGGTGGTAACGGGCACGGACTTCGTTGACCTCGTGCGCTCGCAGCTTCCCGACGTGCCCCCGCGCAACGTCCTCGGCGAGCCGGCGGCACGCAGCACCGCCCCCGCCGTCGCCCTCGCCGTCGCCCGCATCGCCCGCACCCAGCCCGACGCCGCGGTCCTCGCCACCCCGGCCGACAGCTACATCGGCGACCCCGCCGCCTACTGCGACTATGCCGGAGTAGCGACCGCGGCGGCCGGCTCCGCGGCCCTCGTCACCCTCGGCGTCGTCCCCTCCCGGCCCGAGACGGGGTACGGCTACATCAAGCGCGGCCCCAGGCTGGAGGGCGTGCCGGGAGCCTACTGGGTCGAGCGCTTCATCGAGAAGCCGAAGGCGGCGGCCGCCGCCCAGTACGCCGCCCAGGGCGGCTACTACTGGAACACGGGGCACTTCCTGTTCCGGGTCGGGGCCTTCATGGAGCGCTGCGAGCAGCACCTCCCCGAGGTGGCCGCCGCGGCCCGCCGCCTGGCCGACGCGGGCGACGGCGCTGACGCGTTGATCGCGGAGGTCTATGCTGCTCTACCCACCGTCTCCCTCGACTACGGCCTCGCCGAGAAAGAGGAGCGCCTGGCAGTCGTGCCGACCGCCCTCGAGTGGAGCGACCTCGGGACGTGGCGGGCGGTGAGGGATGTCGCGCGCCGGCGCACTCCCCTCGCCCGCGAACAGGAGACCCACATCGGGGTGGACAGCGAAGACTGCTTCGTCCTCGCCGAGTCGGGCCGCCTCGTGGTCACGGTCGGCATGAAGGGCTGCGTCGTCGTGGACACCCCCGATGCCGTGCTCATCCTGGACGCCGACAAGGACCAGTTGGTGCGCGACGCGCTCGACGAGATCGAGCGCAGAGGGAAGGGCGAGCACCTCTGAGCGCCCGAGATAACGGCGTCGTTCCGCCGAGGCCGCCCGGCGTCACAGAATCGCCACGTTTCCTTCCCGATTCCGCACCCCCACTCCGATAGACTCGGCCTATGCCCAACTCCGGTCAGCCCGGCGCGCCTCCCCCGGTAGACGCGCCTGCTCCCCCGCCCTGCATCTGCCTCCGCCTCCTCGCCCGCTTCCCCCACGCCGCCCGCGCGGCCGTGCTCCTGGCCCTCGCCCTGGCGGTCGCGGCCCTCGGCAACGCCGCCAACCCCATGGGGATCCCCTGGCTTCCCTCGGCCGGCGGCCGCGTCGGCATCCCCCGCGCCTTCGAGTCCCGCCTCCCCGAGATCGGCGCGCGCGAGGCCTACCCGCTCTGGCAGGCCGGCGAAGCCATCTTCGTCGACTCCCGCGATCGCAGCGACTACGACAAGGACCACATCCCCCGCGCCATCAACATCCCCATGAGGGAATGGCACGAGGTCTGGCAGGAGGCCACTGCCCAGCTCCCCCGCGACGCCGAGCTCGTCCTCTACTGCTACGGCTTCCACTGCGGCCTGAGCACCCGCATGGGAAAGCGCCTGCTCGAGCTGGGCTATGAGCGGCCGATCGTCCTCAGGCGCGGCTGGGCGGAGTGGACCGAGGCCGGCTATCCCACCGCCCGCAGCCCCAAGGGCAAGGGCCGCTGACATGCGGGCCGCCTCCCGCGCGCTCTCGTCCCTTCTCACCCACCGCGTCTTCCTGCGCGTCGTGAGCCTCGTTGTCGGCGCGGTGTTCATCTACGCCAGCCTGGACAAGATCGCCCACCCCGACGAGTTCGCCGACGTCGTCAACGACTACCGGATGCTCCCCACTCTCGCCATCAACGCCTTCGCCCTCGCCATGCCCTGGGTCGAGATAGTCACTGGCGCCGCGCTGATCGTGGGCTTCTGGCGCAGGGCCGGCGGCCTCCTCGCCGCCGCGCTCACCCTCGCCTTCCTCGTCGCCATCGCCCAGGCCGAGATCCGCGGCCTCAAGATCGAATGCGGCTGCTTCGACGTCAGCGGCATGAGCGGAACCGAAGCCAGCTGGGGCCTCTTCGCCCGCGACGTCGCCCTGCTGCTCGGATCCCTGCTCCTCTGGCGCCGGGCCTAGCGCGGCCTCGCCCTCGCCGTCGCCCACTCCCGCCTCCTCCCCTTCCGAAGGATTTGGGCCGCCGCGCAGAACTCTCTACCCGGATGAGATAGCAGCAGGGGGGCAAGCGGAGACCAATGGACGAAGCCCTGAGGGACCTCATCACGATATCGCGGGCGGTCGGGGGAGATCCCTCGCTCGTCCAGGGCGGCGGCGGCAACACCTCGGTCAAGACTGCCGACGGCCGCTTCATGTACGTCAAGGCCAGCGGAACCGCCCTGAAGGACATGGACGAGACCCGGGGATGGCGCCGCCTGAGGGTCGAGCCGGTGTGCGCGATCATCGGCGACGCCGCGCTCGCCGAGATGGACGAGTCGACGCGCGAGACCGAGGTCGCCAACCGGCTGAGGCTGTGCTGTGACGACCAGGTGAGCGCAGACTCCCGGCCCTCCGTGGAATCCCACCTCCACGCCGCCCTCGGCCGCTGTGTCGTTCATCTCCATCCCGTGGCCGTCGGCGCCTACGTCTGCGCGAAGAACGGCCGGGCCGAGTTGGAGCGCTTGTTCCAGGACGAGCCGCTTCCCCCGCTCTGGGTGCCCGCCGCGGACCCCGGGTACATGCTGGCCCGAAAGATCCGCCGCCTCGTGGATCAGTACGCGCGCAGCCACGGCCGCAAGCCGGACGTCATGTTCCTGGAGAAGCACGGCCTCTTCGTCACCGGCGAGACCGCCGCCTCCGTCCTGCGGCGGACCCGCAGGATCATCCGCCGGTGCCGCGAGCGCCTCCGCTGGGCCCCCTCCGCAAAGGTCAGGCAGCCCTCGCCCGACGCGGCCGCCGCGGCCGCCTTCGCGGTGCGCAGGGCGCTCTGGAAGGCCACCGGGAAGCGCCTCTGCGTGCGCCGTTTCCTCGATGAGAGCATCGCCGCCTTCCTGGCCAGGCGCGACGCCAAGCGCCTCGCCTCGGCCGCCGCGCTCACTCCCGACGAGCTGGTCTACGCCGGCGGCTCCCCCCTCTGGGTGGAAGACCCTGACCCGGCCGCCATCGAGCAGGCCCTCGGCCGCCGCCTGGCCGCAGCAGACAAGCCGCCCGCCGCGTTCCTTCTGAGGGGCCTGGGGCTGCTGGCCGCGGGCTCCCCCCAGACCATTCCTGTGATCCGTGATGTCACCACCGCCTCCCTCCTCGTGCGGGCCCACGCCTCCGCCTTCGGCGGCCCCAGCCCTCTCACCCGGCGCCAGCGCGAGTTCATCCTCAACTGGGAGGCCGAGGCCTTCCGCCAGAAGGTCGCGGGGATGGCGAGCGACGGCGACCTGTCCGGCCGCATCGCCGTCGTCACCGGGGCCGGGAGCGGCCTCGGCCGCAGCATCGCCCTCGGCCTCGCCAGCGCGGGCGCGGTCGTGGCGCTGGCCGACGTGGAC
>Ga0315277_10005524_pt1 | contig 16629 bp, 11 predicted proteins | sample YL17G05_15_MG_FD_203695 | JGI IMG/M metagenome (GOLD analysis project Ga0315277, IMG submission 203695) | Sediment microbial communities from Yellowstone Lake, YNP, Wyoming, USA - YL17G05_15 | ecosystem: Environmental > Aquatic > Freshwater > Lake > Sediment | place: USA: Wyoming | collected... | reverse complement strand
CGTCCCCCGTCCCGTTATGCTAAATACATCCTCCACCGGCATCAAAAACGGCTTGTCCACGTCCCGCTTGGGCTCAGGTATATAACTGTCCATCGCCTCCAATAACTCATAGATGCACTTAAATGACGGATCATCCTTCACCTCCGGCTTAGCTCCCGCAGTCATCGCCTCCAAGGCACTACCCCGTATCACCGGAACCTCATCCCCAGGAAACTGATACTTCTTCAGCAAATCCCTCATCTCCAGCTCCACCAAATCCAATAACTCCGGATCATCCACCATGTCCACCTTGTTCAAAAATACCACGATACACGGAACCCCCACCTGACGGGCCAACAATATGTGCTCCCGGGTCTGGGGCATTGGCCCATCCGCCGCCGATACCACCAAGATAGCCCCATCCATCTGCGCCGCTCCCGTAATCATGTTCTTTATATAATCCGCATGCCCAGGACAATCCACATGCGCATAATGACGCTTCTGGGTCTCATACTCCGCATGATGAACGTTGATCGTCAATCCCCTCGCCTTCTCCTCCGGCGCATTGTCTATCTCCTCATACTTCCGCGCCTGCGCTAATCCCTTCCGATTCAAGACAAAGGTCATCGCCGCCACCAAGGTCGTCTTACCATGATCCACATGCCCGATCGTCCCCACATTCACATGCGGCTTGGTCCGAACAAATTTCGGCTTAGCCATAAATCTTTACCTCCAGATTATTTTAACAATAATTGCCTTCTTAAGAAAACTAAAAACCTCTAAGCTTTGCTATTAACTCCTCCGAAATATTTTCAGGAACTTTCTCGTAATGCGCAAACTCCATGGTGAAGGTAGCTCGACCTTGACTTAAAGATCTGAGTCGGGTGGCATATCCAAACATATCCGCCAGGGGCACCGTGACCATAATCGCTTTAGCCTCTCCTTTAGAATGAATGCCCTTGATGTTCCCTCTCCTGGCATTGAGATCGCCGATTACCTCCCCCATGTATTCCTCTGGAACTGTTACCTCTACATTCATCACCGGCTCCAAAAGAACCGGCTCTCCCTTCAAAGCCGCTTCCTGGAAGGCGATAGAACCAGCTATTTTGAATGATATCTCAGAAGAATCGACTTCGTGAAATCTTCCATCTATTAAGACCGCCTTTATATTCACCATGGGATATCCGGCTAAAATCCCGTTTTGCATAGCCTCCTTTATTCCCTCTTTAACCGCGGGGAAGAATTCTTTGGGGATGATGGCACCTTTTGTCCCATTTTCGAAGACAAATCCCCCTCCTTGAGGCAAGGGTTCCAATCTGATTTTAACCCAGCCATATTGACCTTTTCCGCCGCTCTGTCGAATAAATTTCCCCTCAGCCTGGGCCGGAACGGTGATGGTTTCCTTATAAGCCACCTGTGGCTTACCTATATTAGCACCCACTCCAAACTCACGGATCATTCGATCCAACAAAACCTCCAAGTGAAGCTCCCCCATTCCAGATATGATGGTTTGACCGGTCTCTTCATTTATGTTCACCTGAAAAGTGGGGTCTTCATTCAAAAGCTTGGATAATACCTCACTTAACTTATCCTGATCGGCTTTGGTCTTAGGCTCAATGGCTACGGATATTACCGGTTCCGGGAAGCTGATCTTTTCCAATATTAGGGGTCTTTTCGGATCACAGAGGGTATGACCAGTGATGACTTCCCTTAACCCCACCGCTGAGGCTATATCCCCGGCGAAGACCTCCTCTCTGTCTTCTCTTTTGTTAGCATACATCTCCAGGATTCTGGCGATCCGCTCCCTTTTACCTGTATTGGCGTTCAAAACCACCTTCCCCACTTTAAACGTCCCCGAATAAACCCTGAAATACGTTAGTTTTCCTACATAAGGGTCGGTGGCGATCTTGAAGGCTAAGGCACAGAAGGGCTCGCCATCAGAGACCTCCCTTTTCTCCTCTTTATTGGTGTTTGGATTTATCCCCACAACTGGAGGGACATCCAAAGGTGCTGGCAAAAAATCGATCACTGCATCCAAAAGCTTCTGAATCCCTTTGTTTTTTAGGGCGGAGCCGCAGAGAACCGGGAAGATTTTCACATCCAAGGTTGCCTTTCTTAGGGCGAGCTTAAGTTCATCCTCATCTATTGTCTCTCCATTCAAGAATTTCTCCAAGAGCTTGTCATCATAAAAAGTCAAAGATTCCAGAAGTTCTTCCCTTTTCTTTTTGGCTTCTTGGGCAAAGTTTTCCGGAATGGGAAGATCGTCATAGGTGGCACCCAGGGTCTCATCGTGATAAATTCTATACTGCATGTTGACTAAATCAATTATTCCCGCGAACTGGTCGCCTTCGCCTGCGGGAAGTTGGATGGGAATAACGTTTGCTCCCAAACGTTTCCTCATCATGGTCACTGCATTTTCAAAATTACAACCCACCCGATCCATCTTGTTAACGAAAGCTATTCGAGGCACATTGTATCTGTCTGCCTGACGCCACACCGTCTCCGACTGAGGCTCCACCCCACCCACCCCACAGAAGACGGCAATGGCTCCATCCAAAACCCTTAAGGACCTTTCCACCTCTGCGGTGAAGTCCACGTGTCCCGGGGTATCGATGATGTTTATCTGGTGATTACGCCAATAGCAGGTAGTAGCGGCTGAGGTTATGGTTATTCCTCTTTCCTTTTCCTGTTCCATCCAGTCCATAGTGGCCGCACCATCATCCACCTCCCCCATCCGGTGGGTCTTGCCTGTATAATACAAAATACGTTCGGTGGTGGTGGTCTTGCCCGCGTCGATATGCGCCATTATTCCTATGTTTCTCACCTTGTCTAAAGGAAATTCCCTCGGCATCAAAACCAACCTGCTTTCAGCTTTAATAATTTCTTTTTCTATTTTTAACACTTGCCCTATGGATCTAAATTTCGGAAAAAAAGTTATTTTAAATCGTCTTAACTTCTTTTAAGATTTAGTTTCATACAAAAAGACCTCTCTTTTCTCTGATCGCCTGAATTCATCCTGATCCCCCGCCAAAGGCGGGGGGAATGGAGAGATCTTAAAAATAACCTATTTTTTTAAACCTTCCTATAAAACATTAACTTTTTTACCATCTGAAATGAGCAAAAGCCTTGTTGGCCTCTGCCATTTTATGGGTATCCTCCTTTTTTTTGATGGAGGCTCCTTCATTTTTGGAGGCGGAAACCACCTCCCCGGCCAACTTTTCGGCCATGGAATGCTCCCCTCTTTGTTTGGCGTAACTGATCATCCATCTCATGGCTAAAGCGATGCTTCTTGCGGGTCTCACCTCTACCGGAACTTGATAGGTGGCTCCTCCTACCCTTCGGGGCTTAACCTCCAAGACCGGCTGCACATTCTCCAAAGCTTTTTTAAACACAGAAAGCCCGGGTTGATTGGTCTTCTTGGTAACAATTTCCAAAGTATTATAAAAAATCCTCTCAGCTATGCTCTTTTTTCCTCTTCGCATAAGGTGATTGATAAACTGGCCCGCCAAGAGATCTTTGAATTTGTAATCAGGAACCTTTTCTCTTTTGACAACCGCTTTTCTTCTGGGCATAAATCGTTCCCTTCGCTAAGAAGGATTTCACCTCCAACCATTTAAATTCAGATTGCGCTAATTCCTCTTTAATTAAAATTCAAGATTCAAGATTTAATTTGAATTTTGAATCTTGAATTTTCAAATTACAATTTCGAGAAGTGCTGACCAATAAAAACCGGGGATTGGGACCCGTCTACGCGGTTTGCGTCTTTTTTGGTTTTTTGGCACCGTATTTCGATCTCCCCTGTTTTCGATCCGCCACCCCCGCTGTATCCAGAGTTCCTCTGATTATATGATATCTTACTCCGGGAAGATCCTTCACCCTTCCTCCTCTGATCAAAACGATGGAGTGTTCCTGAAGGTTATGCCCCTCTCCCGGAATATAGGCAGTCACCTCGATCCCATTGGTCAGCCTCACCCGAGCTACTTTTCTTAAAGCCGAATTGGGCTTTTTGGGCGTTGAGGTGTAAACCCGGGTGCAAACTCCTCGCTTCTGGGGGGACCCCTTTAAAGCCGGGGTGGAGGACTTTGCTCTTATGATTCTTCTTCCCTTCCTTATCAACTGGTTTACCGTGGGCAAAACTTTCTCTCCTTTGTCACAACAAGTCCACTTCTCTTTAACCTCCGATCAAGTCTGGTAAAACTTTAAGCTCGCCTCGGAAGCTTACAAAATAAATAACTTAATTTATATGCTTTTCCAAAATTGTCAAGCACTTTCTTCAAACATCTCCATTTTTTCCTTAACTTCCTCCTTCTTTTTCTCCTTTATATATATGCTTCGGTACCTTTCCAAACCGGTTCCCGCGGGGACCAAATGCCCGATGATCACGTTTTCTTTGAGTCCCAGAAGATAATCGGTCTTTCCGTTAATGCAGGCCTCGGTTAAGACTCGGGTGGTCTCCTGGAAGGAAGCGGCGGAGATGAAGCTTTCTGTGGAGAGGGAAGCTTTAGTTATTCCCAAAAGTAAGGGCTGAAAGGTGGCGGGCTCCCCCCCTTCGGCTATTACCTTCTCGTTTTCCTCTCTGAATCTGTTTTTATCCACCTGTTCCCCTTCCAAGAAGTTGGTATCTCCTATCTCCTCCACTTTCACCTTCTGCAACATCTGCCTTACAATCACCTCGATATGTTTGTCATTTATCTTCACTCCTTGCAATCGGTAGACCTCCTGAATTTCGTTAACTAAATATTCCTGCACATCGTTTACCCCTTTGATCCTTAAAATATCATGGGGATCGATGGAACCTTCACATAGTCTTTCCCCGGCCTTAACTTTATCCCCGTCATGTACCCGCAGGTGTTTGCCGTGTGGAATGAGATATTCCATGATTTCGCCTCCATACCCTTTCACCAAAATCTGAGTGGAACCTCGAATTATCTTCCCGAATTCCACCACCCCATCGATCTCTGAGACTACCGCAGGGTCTTTGGGTTTTCGGGCCTCAAATAGCTCGGCCACCCGCGGCAGACCTCCAGTTATATCCCTGGTTTTAGAGATCTCCCGTGGAATTTTTGCCAAAGCGTCCCCGGCGCCGATTTTGTCTCCGCCATGCACCAAAAGATGGGCTCCAGTAGGGATGGAATATTGACATAGTTTCTTTTCCTTCTCATCCAAAATCATCATTTGCGGACGAAGCAGTTTATCCCTCTGTTCCACTATCACCCTCTGTCTTAGTCCCGTGGTCTCATCCAGCTCCTCCCTGAAGCTTTCATTCTCAATGATATCCACAAATTCGACGCGGCCAAAGCGCTCAGAGAGGATAGCATTGGTATAGGGATCCCATTCAAAAAGCACCTGATCTTTCTCTACCGATTGTCCATTCTTAACTCGTAGGGTGGCAGCATAGGGGACCTTGTATCTGGCTCTGACTCTGTTTTCCTCATCTATCAAGCTGATCTCTCCTTCTCTTCCCAATACTACCACATTCCCATCCTTTTTTGCCACAGATTTTATGTCCTTGTATTGCACTTTTCCTTCGCTTTTAGCGGTGACCTTAGATTGTTCTTCAATTCGGGCCGCAGTTCCGCCGATATGGAAGGTGCGTAAGGTAAGCTGGGTTCCCGGTTCACCTATGCTCTGGGCGGCTATTACCCCCACCGCCTCCCCTAAATCTACCATCTTTCCATTAGCTAAATTTCGTCCGTAACATTTAGCACATACTCCCCTTTTCGACTCACAGGTCAAAACCGACCTGATTCGCACCATCTCTATACCACTCTCATCTACCCGGGCGGCTGCTTCCTCATCGATTTCCTCTCCGGCCTTGGCTAAAAGGTCGCCGGTGATGGGGTCATAGACATCCTCCAAAGCCACTCGTCCCAAGATCCTGTCTTTCAGGGATTCGATCACCTCCTCCCCCTCCTTAAGGGCACCAACGTTAAGTCCTAAAATAGTCCCACAATCCTCTTCGGTGATGATCCCATCTTGAGCCACATCCACCAATCTTCGGGTCAGATAGCCGGCATCTGCGGTTTTCAAAGCCGTGTCTGCTAGACCCTTTCGCGCTCCATGTGTGGAAATAAAATACTCCAATACGTCCAGACCTTCTCTAAAATTAGCCGTGATGGGGGATTCGATGATCTCCCCAATTTGTCCCGTGATCCTTTTTTGCGGCTTAGCCATCAACCCCCGCATCCCAGCCAACTGTCTTATCTGTTCCTTGCTTCCTCTGGCTCCTGAATCCGCCATCATGAAGACTGGATTGAATCCACCCTCCACATTTTTCAACCGCTCAAACATGACCTCCCCCACCTCACTGGTGGTATGGGTCCAGACGTCGATCACCTTATTATATCTCTCACCTGCAGTGATCACTCCTTTTTCATACTCCCTCCATATCTTCCCCACCTCTTTTTGGGCTTTTTCAATTAAAGCTTGTTTTTCGGGAGGAATCACCATATCATCGATTCCCACGGTGATTCCGGCTAAGGTGGCATACTCAAATCCAATCTTCTTTAACTCGTCCAAGAACAGCGAGGTCCGATAATTCCCCAGTTTCCTGCAAGCATCGGCGACCAAGTCTTCCATCTTATTCTTGTTAACCAACTCATTAAAATAACCCAGCTCGTTAGGGATGATCTGATTAAATATCACCCGTCCCACTGTGGTCTCCCAAAGCTTTTTCTCAATTTTGACTTTGATCTTAGCGTGGAGCCCCACCTGTTTGGCATCGTAGGCGGCGATCACCTCGTCTCTTGAGGAAAATATCTTTCCCTCGCCTTTCTCCCCAGGTCTTTCCTTGGTAAGATAATAACAGCCCAATACGATGTCCTGGCTGGGAGTAACGATGGGTTTTCCGCTGGAAGGAGAAAGAAGGTTATTCACCGAAAGCATTAAAATTCGTGCCTCCAGCTGAGCCTCAAAGGAAAGTGGAATATGCACCGCCATCTGATCTCCATCGAAGTCTGCATTAAAGGCCGCACACACTAAAGGATGAAGCTTTATCGCTTTTCCTTCCACCAAAACCGGATAGAAAGCTTGAACTCCCAATCGGTGCAGGGTGGGAGCGCGATTTAAAAGAATGGGATGCTCGGCAATTATCTCCCCTAAAATATCCCAAACCTCCGGACGCTCCTTTTCCACCAGTTTCTTCGCCGATTTCACCGTCTGCACGTACCCTTTCTCCTCCAATTTCATAATGATGAAGGGCTTGAAAAGCTCCAAAGCCATATTTTTTGGCAATCCACACTGGTGCAGTTTAAGTTCCGGTCCCACCACGATCACCGACCGGCCAGAATAATCCACTCTTTTTCCCAAAAGGTTCTGTCTGAACCTTCCCTGTTTTCCTTTGAGCAGATCTGATAAAGATTTCAAGGCTCTTTGGGAACTTCCTCTCACCGAGTGAGACCTTCTGCTGTTGTCAAAAAGAGCATCCACTGCCTCCTGAAGCATCCTCTTCTCGTTACGCAAGATCACCTCGGGCGCCTTTATCTCGATCAGCTTCTTCAATCGATTGTTGCGATTGATCACCCGGCGATAAAGATCATTCAAATCCGAGGTCGCAAATCTACCTCCTTCCAAGGGCACCAAAGGCCTCAAATCCGGAGGGATGACCGGAATCACATTTAAGATCATCCATTCCGGCTTGTTCTGCGATTGTCGGAAAGCTTCTATCACCCTGAGCCTTTTCAAAGTATCCTTTTTCCTTTGAACCGAGGTTTCCACCTTCACCTGGGCCCTTAAAGAGATAGAAAGCTCCTCCACATCCACTTGACGAAGAAGTTGTTGGATAGCCTCAGCTCCCATTTTAGCCACAAAGCGCTTTCCGGCCTCCTCTAACTCGGCACACTCCTCCTCCGAGATGATGTCTTTATACTTTAAGGAAGTGTTGCCGGGATCTATCACCACATAGCATTCGTAATAAAGGATCCTATCCAAATTCCTTATGGACAAATCCAAAAGATATCCAATTCGGCTGGGGATGGACTTAAAAAACCAGATGTGGGAGACCGGCACCGCCAGCTCGATATGTCCCATCCTCTCCCTTCGCACCCGGGAGTGGGTCACCTCCACCCCACATCGATCGCACACTATTCCTCTAAATCTAACCCGTTTGTATTTTCCACAGGAACACTCCCAATCTTTAACCGGACCAAAGATCCTCTCGCAGAAAAGTCCATCCCTTTCAGGCTTGAAGGATCTATAGTTGATGGTCTCGGGCTTGGTCACCTCTCCATAAGACCAGGAGCGAATGATCTCCGGGGAGGCTAACTGAATCTTAATCGCAAAGAAGTCCGTTGGTCGCTTAAAGCTTCTCGGTTGAAATTCAACCATGATAAGCAACCTCCTTTCCCCATCTGGGGCTTCTTATATTAAATCAACTTCTAACTCAAAACTTCTAACCTTATACTCTAAACTCTTAACTCTCGACCAGTTCCACATCCAGGCCTAAGCTCTGGAGTTCTTTCACCAAAACGTTAAAGGACTCGGGGACTCCTGGTTCTGGAGGATTTTCCCCTTTAACGATGGATTCGTAGACCCTGGACCTTCCCGCCACATCATCTGATTTCACCGTGAGCATCTCTTGCAGGCAGTAGGCCGCCCCATAGGCCTCCAAAGCCCATACCTCCATTTCCCCGAACCTCTGCCCACCAAATTGGGCCTTTCCTCCCAAGGGTTGTTGAGTAACTAAGGAATACGGTCCGATGGAACGGGCATGAATCTTATCATCCACCAGATGGGATAGTTTCATCATGTAGATATACCCCACGGTGACGGGTCGATCAAAAGACTCTCCGGTTTTACCATCATATAAGGTGCTCTTTCCGGATTCGGGCAGGTCTGCCTCCTTTAGGGCTTTTTTTATTTCCTCCAATTTAGCTCCATCAAATATCGGGCTTTCCACAAAGTAACCTTTCTTTTTGGCGGCCCAGCCCAAGTGAGTCTCCAAAATCTGTCCCACATTCATACGCGAGGGAACTCCCAACGGATTTAAGATCATGTCCACAGGAGTCCCATCTGGCAAATAAGGCATATCCTCTACGGGCACGATCTTGGAGACCACTCCCTTGTTCCCGTGTCTTCCCGCCATCTTATCCCCCACGGATAGCTTCCTCAAAGTAGCCACGCTCACTTTAACCAACTGCACCACTCCGGGAGGAAGCTCAGCCCCTCTTACCATCTTTTCTAATTCCACTTCCAATTCTGCCTTCTTCTGTTTAACCAACTCCTGATATTTAGAGAGGAGGGCCTCGGCTTTCTTATTGACTTTCTTGTTCTGGGTAAAACCATCTTCTGCCAAAAGATCGTCTATTTCGATATTTTGCAAGAAGTTTTCTTTGAATTTAAATCCGGCACGAAAGATTATGGAGTTGTCTTTGGGGCTGCGAATGGTTTGAGCAATTTGACCCTCCAAAAGTTTTGAAAGTTTACTATCCCTTAAGTTCCTCAGATTATCCAAGTGTTTTTGGAACGATCTTTTCAACTTCAAAGACTCACTTCTTTCCGCTTTCTTGACCTCCTCCCCATACTCCTTTCGGGAGAACACCTTTGTATCCATCACTATTCCTTTCATTCCTGGAGGGGCTTTCAAGGAAGCATCTCTCACATCCCCGGCTTTTTCCCCGAAAATGGCCCTCAAAAGCCTTTCCTCCGGGGAAAGATCAGTCTCTCCCTTAGGGGTAACTTTCCCTACTAAGACATCCCCGGCTTCTACCTCCGCCCCCATCCTCACCACCCCTCTTTCGTCCAGATTGGCTAAGGCTTCATCGGAGACATTAGGAATCTCTCTGGTTATCTCCTCTGCCCCTCTTTTGGTTTCTCTAACTTGTAATTCGAACTCCTCAATATGGATGGAGGCGAATCGATCATCAGAGATCAGTTTCTCACTGATAATGATGGCATCTTCGAAGTTATACCCCCTCCACGGCATGAACGCCACCAACACATTGGTACCTAAAGCTAACTCCCCTCCGCAGGTGGCGGCTCCATCCGCAACACACTCTCCTTTCTCCACTTTCTGCCCTATCTCCACCAAAGGCTTCTGATTTATGCAGGTGTCCTGATTGGATCTTTTAAATTTGATCAGCTCATATTCGTCCAGCTCCAAAAGATCCACATCCTCCTGATGATCAGTGGGTCTAATCAAAATCCTGTCCGCAGTAACCGATTCCACCTCTCCGCCTCTTTTCGCGATCACCGAGGCCCCAGAGTCTAAGGCTACCTTTTTTTCCATCCCGGTCCCAATCAAAGGTGGCTCGGTGATCAACAAAGGCACCGCCTGTCTCTGCATATTAGATCCCATCAAGGCTCGGTTGGCATCATCATGCTCCAAAAAGGGTATCAGGGCGGCCGCCACGCTGACCAATTGCTTAGGCGAAACATCTATGTAGTCTATCTTCTCGGGAGGAACGGTGGGAAAATCTCCTCGATGGCGCGCCCTAACCATGGAATTGACGAACCTTCCATCCTTATGTAAAGATTCTTTAGCTTGGGCGATTATATAGTGATCCTCCTGGTCGGCGGTTAAATAATCGATCTGATCAGTAACCCTTCCGTTTTTCACCTTTCGGTAGGGAGCCTCTAAGAATCCGTATTTGTTGATCCGGGCATAGGTGGAAAGGGAGGCGATCAGACCGATATTAGGTCCTTCGGGAGTTTCTATGGGGCACAGCCGTCCATAATGGGTATGATGCACATCTCTCACCTCAAAACCTGCTCTTTCTCTAGTCAAACCACCCGGGCCTAAAGCCGAGAGCCTCCTTTTATGCGTCAGCTCGGAAAGTGGATTGGTTTGGTCCATGAATTGGGAGAGCTGAGAAGAACCGAAGAAGCTCTCAATCACTGCGGATACCGTGCGCGCATTGACCAAATCGTGAGGGGTAATGGTTTCGCTGGCCTTAAGGCTCATCCTCTCTCGGATGGTTCGGGACATTCGAGAAAGCCCGATGGAGAACTGATTGGCTAAAAGTTCTCCTCCCGTCCTGGCTCTTCGATTGCCCAAATGGTCGATGTCATCCACATGACCTTCACCATTCCTCAAGCCCAAAAGATACTTAATTATGGCCAAAAAATCCCTTTTGTCCAAGACCGTCACGTTTAAAGGGATATCCAAGTCTAATCTTTGATTGATCATATATCTCCCCACCTCACCCAGATCGTAGCGCTTTTCGGTGAAAAACAGCCTGGTCAAAAGACCCTGGGCCATCTCGGGAGTGGGAGGCTCTCCTGGTCTTAAAAGAGAATATATTTTAACATGAGACTCCTCTTCAGAACTGGTGGAATCTTTTTGCAGAGTATTTAAGATCACCCTGGCATCCTTTTGGGGGTCGGAAACGATCGATTTCAAATGGCTTATCTTCAATTCCTTCAGCCGATCCAGGTGGGCCTCGGTCAAGCTTTCCCCTGGGGAGATGATCACCTCTCCCGTTGTTTTATCCACTCCGGTCTCTGCGATGATTCTCCCCACCCATTTAGTTTGTTTCCGTCCGGAAAGCTCAACTTTTTCCACCTCATAGAAAAGGGCCAAAATCTCCTGGCTGGTGGAATACCCAAAAGCCCTCAAAAGAGTGGTCACCGGAATTTTTCTGTGGCTGTCGATGTGAGCATACATGATGTCATTAACGTCTATGTTGAACTCCACCCAGGAGCCCCGATAGGGAATGATTCGGGCAGAATACAATCTTTTTCCGTTAGGGTGAATCTCTTCATCAAAAAAGACCCCGGGGGAACGATGTAATTGGCTGACCACCACCCTTTCCGCTCCATTTATGATGAAGGTTCCATTTTCGGTGATCAAAGGAAGCTCTCCTAAAAACGCATCCTGCTCAATGATATCCTTAACATTTTTGGTCTTCCCCAAAGTCTCGCGCACCACTAATCTTAAGGTAGCTTTCAGGGGAGCTGAGTAGGTCAAATTACCATCCAGGCACTCGCGAATTTTGTAGCGAGGGGTCCCTAACATATATTTGACAAATTCTAAGGAGTAGTTTTCTCTAACGTCACTTATGGGGAAAATAGTTTTGAACACGGCTTGTAACCCTTTATCTTCTCTTTTTTCCGGGTCCACGTCTTGCTGCAAAAATTCCTCAAAGGATCGAAGCTGCACCTCCAGCAGATTAGGCATCTCCACTACCGATTTAAATTGGGAAAAAGATTTTCTTTGGATTTTCTTGATCTTCGCCAATTTCACCACTCTCCTTTGGATCAAAAAAAATTGATCCCTCGACAGTTGGTTATCTCACCGCACTCTTCACACTTCATCTGTAACTCACCTAAGGAGGGACACTCCTGCGCTTCCTCCTCCCTTAGGCGGAGACATAAAGCTCATCCTTTCGATTTCATTGAGGTTTGATGCTAAGGCTTAATCGACAGGTTGAGCCAAAGAATTTTTCATCCACTATTTAATTTCCACAGTAGCCCCGACCTCGGTCAATTTGGTTTTTATATTTTCAGCCTCTTCTTTGGATACTCCCTCCTTCACCGGCTTGGGGGCGCCATCTACCAAGTCTTTGGCCTCTTTCAAACCCAGTGCCGTAAGTTCCCTTACCACTTTGATTACCTGGATCTTTTTTTCTCCCACCGCAGACAAAATCGCTGAGAATTCGGTCTGTTCCTCAACTGGGGCCGCGGCCTCAGCCACCCCCACCGGCGCTTGAGCCGAAGCAAAAGGCACAGCGGCACTTACCCCGAATTTCTCCTGCAGGTTTTTTGAAAGCTCAGAGAGCTCCAAAACGCTCATATTTTCAATGATCTCGATCACCTGATCAACATTGCTTTTAGCCTCCCCTACTTTCTCCTCCTTGGAGGGGGTCTCGGATTTCTTTGAAGCACCCCTTTTGGTAGTTTTCTCCGAACCTGCGGTCATAATTTTCAAACCTCCATTCATTGTGAATATGTTTTAATTTTGGTTTCTTCAGATGACTACGTCGAACCAATCCTTGAAGAAGCGATTCATTTAAAAGCAACCATCTCCGCTATCGGAATTATGAACTTTAATCTTGCTTAATTGCTCATCTTTCCTTAAATACATCTTGACGTTCAACTCATGCTCATTCTCTTCAGAAAAAGATTCAATGAATTTATTTTAAAAAAGTTTACATCCTTTCCACGGATCCAGACTTCGGACAAAACCTTGGGGGTGGGAAATTCAGCTTGTCCTATGGATCCAGACTTCAGACTTTGGACTTGACCTTTTGTAAAGCATCAATTAACCCTATTAAATTTCTTAACACTCCTTGCAAAGTGCCAACCAAGTTAGCTATGGGAGAATTTAAACTCATTAATAATTGTCCAAAAAGAATCTCCCGGGAAGGGAGTCGGGCCAGCCTTTCTAATTCCTCTTCCCCAAATAGTTTCCCCTCCAACCAAAAGACTTTAATCTTTGGTTTTTCAATTTTCTTCTTAAAATCGTAAAGCACCTTTGCGGGCACAGTAGAATCATCATACCCGAAAATCAGTCCGGTGGGACCCTCCAGATGATCGGAAATGCTTTCGAATCCGGTCTGTTTAACTGCCAGCCGGATCAAAGAATTTTTGGCTACCTTGTATTCCACCTTCTTTTCCCTGAAGTTTCTTCTAAGCTCGGTCATCTCCTCCACGTTTAATCCGGTGAAATCGGTAAGAAAAAGGCTTTTGGCTTGGGCTAACTTATCTTTGAGTTGGCTTACCACTCTCTCTTTTTCCGGGCGAAGCATAATGGACTCCTCAAATAACAAACATTCTGCTAACCATGATGAAAACTTAGTTTTCTGAAAAACCAAAAAAGAAAAATAGACTTCCTTTAGAAAGTAAGTTAATACAAAGCTTACTTCCCCCAACAATATTACTGTTTCAACATTGCCAGAGCCGAGGAAATATCTAATCTTATGCCGGGTCCCATGGTGGAGGAAATGCTGACGTTTCTCAGATAGGTTCCTTTAGCCGCGGATGGCTTGGCTCGCATTATCGCATCCAAGAAAGCTTTGGCGTTTTCCACAATTTTATCTTCAGAAAAAGAGAGCTTTCCTATGGAGACTCCAATGTTGCCGGCCTTATCCACCTTATATTCTACTCTTCCTGCTTTGACTTCCTTGACCGCCTTGGCCACATCAAAGGTGACGGTGCCCGATTTGGGGTTAGGCATTAATCCCTTGGGACCTAAGATCTTTCCCAATCTCCCCACCTCACCCATCACATCCGGGGTGGCTATGATAATGTCAACCTCTGACCAACCTTCTGTGATTTTTTTGACGAATTCATCTAATCCCACGAAGTCTGCTTGAGCTTCCTGGGCCTCTTTTTCCTTTTCTCCTTTGGTGAGAACTAACACCCTCACCTTTTTGCCTGTGCCATTGGGCAAAAGGATGGTTCCCCGCACCAATTGGTCTGCATGTTTGGGATCCACACCCAATCTCACCGACATTTCCACGGTCTCGTCGAATTTTGCATAACCGGTCTCCTTTAATTTCCGGACCGCCTCCTCCAACTTATAGAGTTCTCCTCTACCTGCCTTTTCTTTAGCTTTTTTGTATTTTTTCCCTCTGTGCATAATCTAAAATCTTTTATAAAGGTTTCTCTTGAAATCGAACCGTTGACTTAATGTTTTGCACCCTAAATTTATTTGTGAGCTTTAGTTTTGTTCTCGATTTTTAATTTTTCATTTTGCATTTTTAATTTTATATTACCCTTCCACCACTTCTATGCCCATGCTTCTGGCGGTGCCCTCCACCTGTTTTTGGGCTAGCTCCAAGCTGGAAGCATTCAGGTCCCTCATCTTTAAAGTGGCGATCTCTTTAATTTGAGTCCGGGTAACTTGGCCCACCTTTACCCGATTGGGCTCGCCCGACCCTTTTTCAATTTTTGCGGCCTTCTTCAAAAGGATCGATGCTGGGGGGGTCTTGGTGATAAAGGAAAACGTTTTATCCGCATAAATAGTGATGATTGCTGGAATTATCAATCCGGTTTGGCTTTGGGTTTTAGCATTGAAGGATTTACAGAACTCCATCATGTTGATCCCATATTGCCCCAATGCTGGACCCACCGGAGGGGCTGGTGTGGCATTGCCCGCCGGAATCTGAAGCTTCACTGTCCCAATCACCTTCTTAGCCACTGTGTTCCTCGCTTTTTTTGTTTTTACTCTAAACTCTATACTCTTAACTCTAAACTGCCTTTAAGTAGTCTGCACCTGCAGAAAATCCAACTCCACGGGGGTTGGTCTTCCGAAGATAGAAACCATCACCTTCAAACTTTTCTTCTCTTGGTTGACCTCGCTGACGAAGCCGGTAAAATCGGTGAAGGGTCCATCGATCACCTTCACCTGATCCCCGGTTTTAAATGGAACCTCCTCATAATCTCTGGTTCTGCCCCTTTCTACCTGTTTTAGAATTCTCTCCGTCTCTTCGAGTTTTAGGGGAACCGGTTTTCCCGAGGTACCCACGAAGCTGGTAATGCCCGGGGTGGTAGTAACCAGATGTTGAGTCTCTTTATCCAAAATCATCTCAATTAAGATATAGCTGGGTAAAAATTTCCTAACCGTGCTGGATCTTTTTCCTTGTTTCATCTCCACCACCGTCTCTGTCGGCACCAAAACCCTCCCTATTTTGTCTTTAAAGCCCTGCGTGATTATTGCATTCTCTAAGTATTTCTTAGCTTTCTGCTCATGCCCGGAGTAGGTATGAGCCACATACCATTTCATTTCCACTTATATCTATCACTCCTTTTTCCCAAAACCTCAAGCGATCTGATCTAAAGCCTTCTTGATTTTTCTTCAGCCTAACAGCATAGAAGCCAAATTCGACAGCCCCAGATCAACTACGCCTATAAAAATGGACAAGATTATGGAGACCACTATTACTACTATGGTAGAATAGATCAATTCCTGCCTGGTGGTCCAGGTGACCTTGGTCAGTTCTAATCTAACCTCTTTTACGAATTTCTTTATTTTATCGAGCATAATGCAAAAAAATTCCTTTCACCGCAGGTCTGGAGGGACTCGAACCCCCATCATCCGGTTTTGGAGACCGGCGCTCTACCAATTAGAGCTACAGACCTGTTCTTTTTTGTGAAATTTTGCGTCCCCCCAAAGGCGGGGTGCAAAAAATCAAACTCAAGTAATGTGAAAAGCCTTCACCATGAAAAAGCTTTCTATCCGAAAAAAGGTTGCAATCTATGGAACAATCATACTTCGCAGGATCCTGCAAGGCTTAATGAAATTAGAACGACCTGGAAGCTTCCTTGACAACAAATACGAAATTTTTGCATCCTTCACAAAAAAATCCACTTGTTTTTATCTGGTCTCCTTGTGCATAGTATGCTTATTGCAGAAAGGGCAGAATTTTTTATATGCTACTCTGTCCTGATGTTTCTTTTTATTCTTGGTAAGAGTATAATTGCGCTGTTTGCAATTTTCACACGCTAAAGTGATGATCTCTCTGGGCATAGAATCTCAGTTCCTAATTATCTGGCTAATAGATTTAATCCGCTACCCTTTCCATCCGTTTGATCCGTTCAATCCGTTGACTGCTGACCTATTCGATCACTTCGGTGACCACACCCGCTCCCACCGTCCTTCCCCCCTCCCTGATGGCAAACCTCAACTCCCTCTCCAAAGCTATGGGGGTGATCAACTCCACCTCCATGTTCACATTGTCCCCTGGCATCACCATCTCCACCCCTTCAGGC
>Ga0315277_10005523_pt1 | contig 16630 bp, 12 predicted proteins | sample YL17G05_15_MG_FD_203695 | JGI IMG/M metagenome (GOLD analysis project Ga0315277, IMG submission 203695) | Sediment microbial communities from Yellowstone Lake, YNP, Wyoming, USA - YL17G05_15 | ecosystem: Environmental > Aquatic > Freshwater > Lake > Sediment | place: USA: Wyoming | collected... | reverse complement strand
TGAACCCTCTCCCTGACGTGATCCCCAAATTCTTCTCCGAACTCCTCAAGCTCGACCGTGCCCTCATCCGTGAGCCGGAAATGAGCCATGAAATCCGTGATCGGATATAGGGGCAAGCCTTCGGCGTTGTCGATCTCGTCCAGCATTTCAAGAGCGTGGTCTTTGCTCTTTGCCTGGATTATCGAGAAGTCGCCATTTTCCCATCGACAGAGATATAGAGGCATGATCAACCTCCCGGCATTGGATCCGCGATTTTGGGGGCAACGATATCACCAAACCCGCCTTCGGATACAACATTTTTCCTGGCTAAACAGGGGCTGCTTGAGCGGCCCTTTTTCCGACATGGGTGCCGGATGGGCGCCATATCGCTTTCCAATCCAACCGCACCGGGACAGACCAGATCTGGATCATGTTGGCTGACACAAACACCCGTGAGATACGAATGGTTACGAGCCAGGGGGTCAACACCTGCCCTTCCTGGGGTGGATACCCGAGAAAGTAATCGACCAGGGCTGGAAGCCGTGGCTTTGGCCTGCCCCGTACAGCGGGGCGAACTGCAATCAGGTATAGGCGCGCCAAAAAAACCGGATCCCGGAGCCCTGTTCGGATGTACAATGCTGCTTGGGAGGCGCACAAGCCCCTCAGTTTACATATCGCCCTTTGAACTAAACCGCTCCGCGGTAGCTGGTGCCAATCCGCTGCCATTCTCATTCCCACAGCTCGACCTTTCAAGTTATTTTTGCGCGCGCCCTAAGCGTGCCTGTCAGCGCGGCGGCTCCTTCTTCAGCGCCTTCCTGATCGCATCATCCAGGGTTGCGCCGAGAGACGATGAATACCCCACGATGCGTTTTCTGACGACACCCTCGCCGTCAATCACCAAGGTGGTCGGAATGGGCCGCACTCCGAACAGGCGGGCGATGCGGCCGCTGCTGTCGAGGTGCTGATGCCACGGCATCTTCTCCGCCGCCATCGCGGAGCGCCAGGCCGCGGCGTCGCTGTCCACACTGATGCTGATCATGACTACGCGTGCGTTGCGCGCCGTACCCAGCGTTTCGGCGTAGAGCCAGACGAGTTCGCCGGGCAGGAATTGATCGCGGGCCACGTAGTCACCCCAGCCGCGCACAGAGGCCGCGGTGAGCACCCTGCCGATCCGCACCGCCCCCGTAGCCTGCCCGAAGACTGTACCGAGTGCATTAGTTGGTTGCGCGAGCACCGCCGCGAGGCATAGGCACACTATGAACCATTGGACGGTGGATGCCCTCATAGAGCGCTTCCCAAGCATGAGTTCTGACATTGGCGGAATGGACATCGCATCTCCTTTCCATGGCACCAGCTGCGATCCGAAGCAGAAATTCCTTGCACATTGCTGCCCTCAAGCCCTGCCGGCTCGCTCCAGCTCATTGTCGGCGCAGACGTTCCTTGGGGATCGGCGTCGCCAGGAATCCGGGTCCTTCCCAGGTGACCTGGAGTCCCTGGCCTCCCGTGCCCTGGAAGTAGATGAGTTCGAACGGATGCCATCCGGCCTCGAGCGCGATTTCGCCTCGGGCCGCGTTCATCCCGTGGACTCCGTCATTGAGGATGAGCTCCCTGCCGCTGATCCTGAGACGCGTGCCGTCGTCCGATTCCACGTTGAACACATATACGTCGGTGCTCGGAACCTCGATATAACCGGTGAATCTCAGGCCGAAATCGGCTTTTTCCCCCTGGGCAAAGTCCAGATCCAGCGTGTTCGTCACTCCTTTTCTTGCCGGCGTGAGCGTGTTGAAATCCGGCAGCTGGGTCCAATGTCCCTTGAAAAACTCGCAGGCAAGCCCCGTTTCCGGAGCGGGCGATTTCACCGCGTTCAGGACCGCTAACACCCTGCGATAGTTGCGCCCGATGGTGACACTTGCCGTCCCGTCAGGCCAGAAGTTGCGGGCTTTCAGTTGCATGTCTTTCTCAATCGTGATCGGGCCGGCGTAGCGCGCAGACCTCGACGCCGGCTCCGAGCCGTCGATCGTGTAACGAATCACCGCGGCAGGATCCGGCGTGCGCAGTTGCACGCGAACCGGCGCCACAAAACCCTCGCGTGTGCCTTCGAGCGCCGGCGGCAGAAAGCCGCGATTGAGGGTGGAAAACACCTTCGGATCCAGCTTGGAAATCACGCGGTCGTAGGTCATCAGGCCGTTCACCTCGATTTCGCAGTCGGTGGTCTGGGTGTACACGGCGGCGGCAAGGCCCTGTTTTGCCAGCGCATACATGGCCACCACCAAATCGGTGTACTTCTGGCGGTAGGATTCGAAGTCGTCGAACGAACGGTACCCCCAGTTTCCTTCCTCTTTCCAGAGATGGCCTTTTACGGGAAGCCCCAGGCCGCCGAACTCGCCGAGCACCACCGCACGCGCGCTTTCGGGGGGCCGCATCGAAGGACCCGGATAGGTATGGACATCGTTCACATCGCCGAATCCTTCATCCGTCCAGCCGCTGGCGTTATTGACCAGCCGGGTCGGATCATAAGCCTTCACCCACTCCGTGATGCGGCGCGTATCGTGCTGCCCCCAGCCCTCGTTGAATGGGACCCACATGACGATCGACGGGTAATTGCGCAGGTGATCGATCATCGCCTTGAGCTCGGCGTCCCATTGCCGGTCGGCTTCGGCCAGGGCTTCAGCGGCGGTATTTTTCCGGTTGAAATTGCTGCTCGGCATGTCCTGCCAGATCAGCAGGCCCAGCTTGTCTGCCCAGTAGTAGAGCCTCTCCGGCTCGACCTTCACATGCTTGCGGAGCATGTTGAAGCCCAGGGCTTTGGTCTGCTCCAGATCATAGCGCAGCGCCGCATCGGTGGGTGCTGTGTAGAGTCCGTCCGGCCACCAGCCCTGGTCGAGAGGCCCGAACTGGAAAAGCGGCTGGTTGTTGAGGAAGAGACGGTTGAATCTGTCGGTGGCCTTGCCGATGGCAATCTTGCGCATGCCGAAGTAGCTGCCCACCGTGTCAACCTGGCGCGCCTGGCTATCGATCAGCGTGACTTTCAGATCATAAAGAAACGGCGCCGCTGGAGACCAGAGGCGTGGTTTCGAAATCTTTATTCTCACTGCCTGCCCGGGACGCCCCTCGCCGCCGCCTGCGACCTTATTACCCTGCAGGACTTCAATGCGCGTGCTCAGTTCCGCGGCCGAGCCGGCAACTTCCGCGGCCACGGAAATGGTCTCGAGATCGATGTCGGGGACGGTCCGGAGCGCGGCAATGTGAGTTTCCGGGACCGGCTCGAGCCAGACCGTCCGCCAGATGCCGGTGACGGCAGTGTAGAAAATGCCGCCCGGACGAAGCACCTGTTTGCCGCGCGGCTGGGGTGCGTTGGCGCCGTTGGTCGGATCCCAGACCCTGACCACAACTTTCTGCGAACCGGAGCCGCTAAGAAATCCTGTGACATCGAAGGTAAACGGGTCGTAGCCGCCCTTGTGCGTGCCGGCCTGGCGTCCGTTAACGTAGACGGTCGCTTCCCAATCCACGGCGCCGAAATGAAGCAGCAGGCGTTTTCCCGTCCACGCCGCCGGAACCTCAAAGGATCTCCGGTACCAAAGCGCCTGAGCCGGGGTGACGGCCTTGCCCACACCGGAGAGAGACGACTCGATGGCAAACGGCACCAGGATAGCGCCTTCATAACTGCCGGGCTCGGCTGCATCCCGCGCGCTAATGGCGTACTCCCACAGGCCATTGAGATTTTGCCACGACGGACGCGTCAGGATCGGACGCGGATATTCGGGCCAGGCCTTGTCGGGATTAACCTCTTTTGCCCAGGGTGTCCGGATCATGTTGCCGGCCGGCGCCCATGTCGATTGGACGGCCGACGCCGCAATCGCGAGCATCAAAATCAGGAAGAATGATCGCATCACTGTTTTCTGCATGTCCGGTCCTTTTCCGATCCCGAGGTCAGCTTCGATTGGCCCCGCCGTCATTTCAGATGCTCCTCGGTATACAGGGCGAGTTCGACCATGCGCTCCAGCAGTTGGTCGGCGGCCAGCCCGGGAAAATTGTCGAGCACAAGTTCCTTGATATAGAGGCGGCAGAGGTAGCGCAGCTTCATCGCGCGGTTCCTTGCGGCATGGACAAAATCGCGATGCGCATTGTTGATCACGATCAGATTGCGGGCCTCCTCATAGCGTGAGCGCCAAAGCTCACCGGGGGCGCGTTCGAATGTATAGGAGGGCAATCCCTGCTTTCCCCGGGGTGACTTCGGCGTTTCCGGGATCAGGGCCGCAGTAATTGTAATCACGGCTTCGGCCTGGCATTCGATGTTTGCTTGAGTCGCCACAATCCTGACCCTCGTTAGGCCGGGCTCCTGCGGCGCATGAAAGACGGCAATTTCGGCATCCGTCTCGGTCAATTCGCCTGCGCCTTCCAAGATGTTCCATGCGAATGTCAGGTTTTCATCCACCAGCCTGCGGCTTCGATCGCGGGGAATAGCCCGCAGGTTTTTGGTCTCCTTCACGGGCATGGTGCAGGAACCCGGAGAAATAATGACGCTGTAGAGCGGCCCGGGAAACTCAAAGAACTCCCGTTGCTGCGCGGCGCCGCTCCCGACGGCATCCGGTTCGGGATGCTCTTCTTCCATTTCGGCCAGCGGCGCGCCCGGCTGCTGGCGGGCTTTTCGAGTGCCATCCCGGCCATCAGGGATTTGAAACCAGTCGTATTCCTCGGCGGGTAAGGCCAACAGGGCTTCCTTGAATGCCCGGTGGATCGACCGCAAGACTTCCTTGCTCGCCTGTTCTTCGGCCGCGCGCTTCTGCTCTTCGATGATCTGGTTCAAGCGTGCCTCCACGGGCTCCAGCAGGCGGCAGAGCGTTTCGAACCGGTCATCATGGAGGATGCCAGTGCGGGTGCCGGGAGTGAGAGTGAGAAACGGCGCGTCGATGATTCCCTGCAGGCAGCCGGTCTGCCATGGCGTCCGCTGGAATGCGTCCAGAACGGCGATATCTTCCAAGACTCTCGTCCCGTGACGATAGAGCCCGACATGGTTCGCCGGTCCGGGCTCATCGAAATAGAGTTCGAGATACGCCTCTCCCCATTCCGTCTCAACCGCCGGCAAATCGCGCAGCAGGCGCCCGGAAAACTCGCGGGGAACGACCTCATGCTGCGTGCGGGCCTGGCGATCGATCACGCGAATCCGGACGCCGGTCCGCTTGATGCGGTCGCGCAGCTCCGAGGCCAGGTACCATTGGATTTTTTCGCCGCTCAGGCTCCGGATCCCCGGCAGCAGCGGGCGGATCGCGACCTCCGTTCCTTTTTCGGCGAACAGGCGCCGGCGTTCGCTGATCGTGTAACGCGGATCACCCTTGCCCATGCGCATTTCATAGGTTCTTGCATCCGCGCCGGCGGATATAAGGACGAGGCCCTCACCAAGCGTCCAGAAGCTGAGGAGCCCGATTCCGAACTCTCCCTGGACCGACTGGCGTTCCTCGTGCTTCAGGCGCCGCTTGAGCGAGTCGCAGATGTGTGTGGCAACATAATGAAAATCCGGGACGCCTGAGGCGTTGCGGGGAATGCCGGCGCCGTCATCGCTGATGCGCAGATAGTGCTGGCCACGCTCTTTGCCGCGCGTGATCACGATTGCAGAGGCATGCGCGTCGATGCTGTTCTCCACAAGTTCGGCTACCGCCTTGAGAGGACTCTGTTGGGAGAGGGCAATGATCGTGATCGCATTCCAATCATCCCCAATCCGCAGCTTCCCGCTCTGCCTGCCAGGTCCTTCGCGTGCCATGGTCCCCTCGCAAGAGAGCTATTCTACAATAAGAATCGGTGCCTGGAAGCTGTGAAAAGATTCGAAAATTTGCGTTTGTTCCTTCGTGTATGCCATCGCGTTTTCCTCCTCTGAAAAGCGCTGGCCTATGAATGGGCCGAGCACCGTGTGAGAACGCAAAGCGCAGCTGCCCGGCCGAATCTCAGCCTTCGAGCCCGCAGCGGCAGAAGGCTTGCCCTGCCTTTCAAGCCACTCACCCACACTGTTCGAAAGATAGCAATTCGCTTTTTCCTGGTAGAAATAGAATAGCATGGCTCGGGGCGAGAATTCTATTACAGCTTGATCACCTTGCTTCCCATTGAGTCGCCGCCGGGGTCGTATACGATGATCTTCAGGGACGGATGCGGAACTTCAAGCGCAATGAAAAGGGTCAGGGACAATCCCGAGGATCGCAGGCGCCGATAGGTCGAATCCAACAGGCGCATGTCCACCACCTTCCAATCAGATCCCAGGAGTTTCCCCTTGGAGTCCCCATAAAACACCGTGACGCGCAGCCTGGCGGTATGCCGGCCGCCGGCCATAACGAAGTCTACCTTCTGTAAATCGATGACCAGATCGATCTTGATCTGCGGCTTGGACCGGGCATCCTGCAACTTGGCCGTGTGAACCTTGAACTGGATATCGCTGCCTTCGGATCCATTGGCGCCTGCCGCCCAGAGACGGCTGGTGGAAATCGTCTCTTCCGAGGCGCCGGCAGGATCTCCATCCCCACTTTCGCCTTGCACCTGGAAAGAAACCGGCACGCCGGCATGATAGCCGCTGCGCGCCTGAATCCGGCAATCGGGGCAGACGGTTTTGGAGGCGAGTTTTACCACCAACCGGTGCTTGCTGCCGTCCTTACCGGGGTGGGACGGGTAGAATCCGAGCGTGTAGCGCAGCCTCAGGTTGGTGATCGCGGCATCGAATGCGCTGATAAGGGAGGTCTTCGAGTTAACATCCAGCACCTCGCCGCCGGTTTCCTTCACAATGTTCTCGATCTGCCTTGAACCGCCTGACAAACCGGGATTATCACCCGGCGTGCAGATGCTGATCACCGTGGCCGATGTTTTCAAACGGCCGGGTGCGGCCTGATATCTGTGAATGCTCCCGACACCAAGCCCGCGCGCTGATTGCCCCGGGCATCCGAGCCACGTTGCATTAGGAGCCTGTCCACCCTTGCTTTTTGGCGGCAGATTTGGGAATCTTGTCTGGCGGAGCTGCCCATGAACATTCTCGTCTACCTGCTGATCGCCGTCGTGGCCTATGTGCTGGCAAGCAAGATCTACGCTCGGGCCATCGCCCGGTGGCTGGGTGAAGACCCCAAGGTGAAAACGCCCGCCGTCGAGTTCAACGACGGCCGCGACTACGTCCCCACCAAGCGCTACGTGGTCTTCGCCCATCATTTCTCGGCGATCGCAGGGGCCGGCCCGATCCTCGGCCCCACCATGGCGCTGCTCTACGGCTTCGTCCCCGCCTGGCTCTGGGTGGTGCTGGGCGCCATTCTCTTCGGCGCGGTGCACGACTTCACCACTCTCTTCGTGAGCATGCGCGAAGGTGGAAAATCTATGGCCGAGGTGGCCCGCAGGACGCTGGGGCCCGCCGGCTTCAACCTCTTTATCGGCTTCACCATCGTCATGATCGTGCTCGTCACCTCCTCTTTCCTGAGCGCGACGGCCATCTCGCTGACTTCGCTCTGGCCGATCGACAAACTCGGAGGAGCGGAGGCGACGAAGATTCTCCATACCACAGAGGTAATGGTGCCTGCCTCCCCGGCGGCAACGGGCAACGTAATAGTGGAGGGGCAGGAGATTCCCGGGACGGGCGGGCCGGCGCGACAGCCCGCGGCAACGAGAAAGGAGGTTCAGGGCAAGATCGGCGGCATTGCCTCGACCAGCGTCGTCATCATCACCCTCTGCTCTCCGCTGCTCGGGTGGCTCATCTACCGCAAGGGGATCAAGCAGCTGCCGGCCTATCTCCTGGCCTCAGCTATCTGCATTGCCTCGGTGGCCGCCGGGATTCATTACCCGGTCATGCTCTCGCCCACGGTCTGGATGGTCGTGATCTCGATCTACGTGCTCTTTGCCTCAGCCACGCCGGTCTGGTTGATCCTGCAACCCCGCGATTTCATCAACGTGCAGATCCTCTACGGCGGCATTATCCTGATGGCCGTTGCCATCCTCGTAAACGGATTCCATGGCGCGGCGGTCTCCGCGCCGTCGTGGAACATCGCCGAAGGCGCCCGGAATCTCGGCTTCATCTGGCCGATGATGTTCATCACGATCGCCTGCGGCGCGATCTCCGGCTTCCATTCGCTGGTGGCGGGAGGCACTACCGGGAAGCAGCTGAGCAATGAATGCGACGCGCGCAAGGTCGGCTACAACGCCATGCTGCTGGAATCGGCCCTGTCGGTCTGCGTGCTGTTGGCGATCGGCGCCTCGCTCAGCTATGTCGATTACAGGACGATCGTCTGGCCGAGCGCGCCGGGACTGAAGTCGAATCCCATCCTCGGATTCTCGCTGGCGGCAGGTCACCTGTTCAACAGCGCCCTCGGCATCTCGGTCGCCCTGGGGACGGTTTTCGGCATCCTCCTCGTGGAAGGATTCGTGATCACCACGCTCGACGCGGCGGTTCGGTTGAACCGATATCTTTTCGAGGAGCTGTGGTCGATCCTCTTCAAGAGCCCGCCCGGGATGCTCAAGCGCTACTGGGTCAATTCGCTCCTCTCGGTGATCCTGATGTGGGTGCTGGCCTACTCCAACGCCTTCAGTGCGCTCTGGCCCATCTTCGGCACGGCCAACCAGTTGCTGGCGGCGCTGGCCCTGCTCGCCGTGGCCGCCTGGATGCTGGTGCGCGGCCGCCGCTACCTGTACGCGCTGATTCCGGCTCTCTTCATGGTCCTGACCACTCTGGCCTCGCTGCTCATCCTGCTGCGCGGGTACCTCGCCAAGGGGAATTACCTGCTGATCGCCGCAGACCTGCTGATGCTGCTGCTTTCGATCGGAGTGATCATTCTTGTGGCCCGGACCTTTTTGGGCCGGGGACGGCGCGATGCGCTGTCCGCGGAGGGCGGTGTCGCCGCCGCACCACCGGGATAGATCCGGCCGAGCCGGCAGCTCTGAGCGGCTCATCATGCGCCTCCAAATACGTGGACACCCACTGTTCTTTGCAGCTTTGATGAGTGTCCACGTTTTTGTTGCTCCGCGCGGACCATCGAGGGGCCTGCCGCGAGGTGATCCATGCTCCCTTGGGGGGCGAGGCAGCAGCCGAGGCCTGCGCCTATCCGCTCTGTCAGATTGCGAACCCGCCGGTGGGCGACTATAATGAGCTTCAGGCATTACGCCGAGCGCAATGTCAACGACTCGTGCAGGAGTACCCGCAACCGGAAACGGAGGACTGGCTGGCCCGCCACGGAAATCCGCTATGAACACCGCCCTGAATCCACTCGGATCCGTGAAGTCGTTGCTGCAGGAGATTGTCCGCACGGATGACGCCGCAAGGTTTGCCAAGTGTCTTGGGGGCAAGTACCTGCCGGCCTTGGGCGGCCATCAGCATCCGGCCGAGATTCTTCACCAAGCGCTATCTCTGCCGCCATTCGTACCGGAGTTGCCGACACATCTCGCCGCCCTGCTGGCGATGTTATGCCGCGAGCGGGCGCTGATTCTGTCGGATCTGCTGAAGAGGACTGAATTGGCTTCTATGGCGGTTGGAGCGCAGGGCCCGGTAGCCGTGGTTCCCACGGCCACGGTCCTGTTGGATGATGAGCCCTACGTGTTTAACCTTTTTCTCTTCGCCTCCTACCTTCCTGCTCATGACAACCTGTTTGCGGCTTTGAAGGAATTCCATCAAATCGGTCTCCATACGGCCGTGCTTTTGATTGGAGGTGGCAGGGCCGCAAGGCAACTGCGCCGGGCGCTCACGTACCAGCAGGTTGATAGCAGCCTGGAGGAACAATGGTTTAGCCTGATCCATCACTATGGCTCAAGCCCTCTCACGGCCGAGGAGAAGAGCGATTTTCTAGATGCCTGGACGGCGCTGCTCTGGATCCCTCCGACGCCGGCGGATCGGGAGGCCGGTAGGACGCTGGCGATTGAGCGGGTTGTAAGAGGCCTGCGGGCTCTCTATGACGCGGCACGCGACATCGAGGGTTTGCCCCTCCTTCGTTACGCAGTGCGCCAACTGAGCGAAGCCTATCCCCGCTCGCCGGAGTTCTGGTCGGACCAGCTTGCCGGCCACGTCGAAGGATGGCCGGATTTGTTGCGAGCGGTCCTGCAGGAGCGGTGGCCTGCCCTCGCGCCGGAGGAAGTCGACGACAACCTCATTCCCGCGGAGGCGCGCGCGGTCTGGCAGGCGCTTGGCGCCGAACAACGGGCGCTCATCCAAGATGCGGCGGCAAGCAGCGACCCGATACGGTGGTCTACACTTTGGACCAACCTTGTATTTACACCGCCGTCAACTAATCTGCCGCCGCAAGAGACGATTCGGATGCTTCAGAAGATCCGCTCTGCATTCCAGTTGCACTTCTCCGGTTTGACCGCCGCGACGCCCGAGTCTTTCGATGACCTAATTGCCTCTGATAAACAGGGCATGGCCGAAACGCGCGGCAAAAGGTTCTCTCGGCGCACCAGCACGCTCGCCGCTTTTGAACGGGTCACCAATGTGATAGCGACTATCAAAGACCTCCTTCAGCGTGGTGACCTCCGCAAGGCTCGGCAGTTTCTTGACGACCAGATAAGACACCAGGAAACCGAAACTGCGAAGCCTGAGCTGAGAGTAAAAACCCTCTGTAACGCCGCCGCCAGTGCCCTCGAACATGGCCACCAGGAGTGGGCAAGGGAACTTTACGAGAAGGCCATTGCGTACGCCGTCAACGACCCGGTCCCGCACAGCGGACTGGCGGAGGTGTTGAAGGCCAAGGACGATCTGACGGGAGCGGAGACCTTGTACCGGGAGACGATCAGCCGATGGCCCAACGACGTGGTGGCACATACCGGACTGGCGGAGGTGTTGAAGGCCAAGGACGATCTGACGGGGGCGGAGACCTTGTACCGGGAGACGATCAGCCGATGGCCCAACGACGTGGTGGCACATACCGGACTCGCCAACGTGCTGCGAAAGCAGCGGCGTTTCGCAGAGGCCCTCTCTTTGCTACCGGAGCCGGCCATGCTGCGAAGCCGGCAAAACCGAGTCAATCTGCACCTGCACGGCATGATTCTCCTTGATTCCGGCGATGTCGAACGCGCCATCCTCATCTTCGAGCGCGGTCTGGCGGCAGGACCTGGGCCGCGCCAGCAAGCCTACTACCGCTCGGCCCTCATAGTCGCCCAGCTCAGGCAACAGCGCTACCGCGAAGCTCTTCAAGAGCTCGAAGTACTCCCGGAAAGCCAGCCTGAGCTGGTGGCATTACGGCTGCATGCCCTCGCGGGAGACGGCCAGGAGCAAAAGGCGTGCGAGCTTCACAACGACCTGTCAGCCAAGATATGGGACTTCCGCAGACCCGTTCGGATGACACTTCAGCGGATCGATGAGGCGTACGGTCTGGCCTCTGCGGCCGGTCCGCGGCGACCTACCCAAAGCCAGTTTGAGGACGTCATCAGCGCCGAGATCGAGATGCTGGCGGCAGCGTGAACCGGCGTCTGGCATCTCCACGGAAATTGGGGACGGCCACATTTATTGTTACGATACCCTTTCTCACGAAGAGGATCAGCCAAGTGTCCAGTGGGTGGTTGGCAAGAACGGGGAGGGTCCCCCCAATTTATGAACTGATTCCGGGGATGATGAAGGAACTGACGCGCTGCCGGATGGTGCAAAAACCTCGGACAATATCGGAACATCTCGCAGAAAGGAATGGACCCATGCAATTTCAGGAGCTCATACGGACGCGGCGCAGCATTCGCGGTTACCGGCCGGACCCTGTGCCTGAGGCGGCCCTTGGCCGCATGCTGGAGGCGGCGCGGATTGCCCCCACGGCGGCCAACCGCCAGCCCTTCAAGCTCATTGTGGTCACGGATGCATCCACGCGGGCGCACCTCAGGGAAGCCTATGACCGCGATTGGTTCTGGTCCGCGCCCATGATCATCGTCGGCTGTGCGGAAACCGAAAGGGCCTGGCAGCGTTTTGACGGCTTCAATGCCGCCGAGGTCGATCTCAGTATCGTGATGGACCATCTGATCCTCGCGGCAACCGATGAAGGGCTGGGCACCTGCTGGATCTGCCACTTCGACGAGTCAAAAGTCAGGGAAATCCTGGGAATTCCCCCGGACGTGCGCGTGATCGCGATGACTCCGGTCGGATTTCCCGCTGCCGAACCGCGGCCGTTTCAGCGCAAGCCGGCGGAAGAACTGTTCCGGCACGAACGATGGTAAGCATCGAAATCCCAGTGGTCGAAAGCTGGCTCCACGCAATCTACATCGGAGTCGAGGGCGCACGCCTGCGCCTTGAAGACCGCCGCAAGGCAGTGGAAGTGGCCGCCATGTTGTCCGAGATCGGGCGCGCCCTGAACCGCCGGGCAATTCGATCGCCTGTGACCCTGGTCGACGCTGCCGCGGGCAAATCCTATCTTGGCCTGCTTTCGGCCAAGCTCCTGTTGGAGCCGATGCGGAGGCACGCCGAAGTCCTTACCATCGAGAGGGACCCGCGGCGAGTCGAACTGAGCCGGCAGGCTGTGCTTTTACTGAATACCCCGGTTCCGATACACTGCCGCGCCGCCGATTTGGCCTTGGAACCCGCCTGGCCGGAACGGCCGACCATCATTGCGGCTCTGCATGCCTGCGGACCGGCAGCGGACGAAATCATCGCCCAGACGATCGCCCGAAGAGCCCGCATGTTGCTGCTGGTTCCGTGCTGCACCGGCAAATCGGTCGCCGCCGCGCGGCGGGCGGAGAAGGCGGCTGCAAAGCTGGGAGTCCCGCGCCATGCGCCGGTACGCCGCCGATTTGTCCAGGCCTGGGTGGATGCCGAGCGCACGTTGCGATTGGAGGCGGCAGGGTATGAAACCGAAGTGGTGGAATTGGTCGCGCCGACCGTCACACCGCACAACCTCCTCTGGCGCGCACGGCTGGTATCAGAGAGAGCGCGCATGACTTCCGCTGCGGCAGCACTGGACACAATGCTGGCCGCCGGCGCGGTCGACAGCCATGACGGGGAATGATTGGCTTCCGCGGGAAATGTGGCAGCGCCCGGCCCGGCGCGAGGCGCCCTATCTGGCGTGGGAGTCCTGCAAGCGTATCTTCTTCAGCAGCTCCAGCTTCTCCGCGTAGCGCAGTTTGTTCGCCGGATCCGAAGCATATTTTTCGGCTAGAAGCAGGTTATTGACCACCTCATCGCTTTGGCCGATCTGCGCATGGGTGCGCGCGGCCGCGAAGTAGAAGTTGTGGTCGGTTCCCTTCAGCTTGATCGCCTTTTTATAGTGGGCGAGGGCCTCCTCGTACTTGCCTTCGTCATAGGCCTGCTGGCCGAGATAGAAGTGGTGATAAGGATTTTTCTCCCGGAACTCCTTCACTTTCGCCTGCAGCCGGGCGGCATCCCTGGTCCTGCCCGTCTGTTCGAAAACGCCGGCAAGGTTGCTCATGGCGGCCAGGTTCTGGGGTTCGAGCGCCAGGGCCTGGCGGTAGTATCTTTCGGCTTCGGCAAAGCGTCCGTTCTGACCTCGTTCCGCCCCCAGGTTGATCAATGCACAAACCGCCGTAGGATCCGTTTCCAGCGCTTTTTTCAGATATTTTCTTGCCAGCTCGTAATTCCCGTTCGACAGTTCATCGACTCCCAGGTTGTTGTAAAAGTGAGCCAGACCCCGCTCGTCGGATACAACCTGGCCCCCGATTCCTATCGGGCTCACACCGGGAAAAACGTCGATCGCATAAGCCTGGCTGCCGATCAATACGGCCGCGTTCAAATGCTGGCTCAGGTTGACGAAAGCTCCGCTCTTAGTGAACATAGGGGGGACGGTCACCTCGCGGAATCTGGCGTCGAGATTCAGGTGGCGGGCCATGGAGATAAACAGGAGAGTGAAAGAAAGGCAGTTGCCCTGGCGGGTGGCAAAAGTCTCCATGGCGGTTCGGTTTACGGGAGCATACGTGAAATTGAGCTCAGGATCCTGGAATACCGCGGTCACCAGGGCCTGCAGGCGTTCAAGGGGTGGGAGTCCGCGGTCAACTTTCCGGTCCAGGAACTGCACCATTTCCTGGCTGAGCTCCATCGGATTTTGGCCTTTGAGGACACCTGCGGGCATCGATTGGGCCAACAATAATGCCAAAAGCATGTGGGAAAGCATAGGCAGTCCTATCCCAGCTCAGAATTTGTTCCCTGTTCCTTAGACGTCAGCCATTCCGCATAAGTTCCGGATATCTTTCAGCTTTCAGCACGTTCTCAGGGCACGGACAGTTTCACGAGCTGCTTGCCCATGTTGCGTCCGTGCAGCATGCCGATAAAAGCACGAGGCGCATTCTCGATGCCGTCCACGATATCTTCGCGGTATTTAAGCTTCTTTTCCAGCAGCCACTGAGCCAACTGCCTCAAGCCTTCCTCGTGCCGGTCGGCGAACTGGAACACCATGAAGCCCTCCGCCCGTGCCTGCCGGATCAACAGATGCGGCAGGATCCGGGGCCCCGTTTCAGGCTGCTCCAGATTGTACTGCGAGATTTGTCCGCAAACGGCGATCCTTGCCTTGGGCCTGAGGAGTCTGACCACGGCGTCCGTGATTGCACCGCCGACGTTGTCAAAATAGACATCGATGCCGTCCGGACAGATTTCGTGCAGGGCATCATAGTAGTTTTCAATGCTCCTGTAGTTGAAGGCGGCATCAAATCCAAGATCGCCCACCATGTAGTTGATCTTGGCGTCGGATCCGGCGGTGCCCACGACCCGGCAGCCCATGATTTTTGCGATTTGGCCGGCTGCTGATCCGACCGCGCCGGCGCCGCCGGAAATCATGACGGTTTCGCCGGGATTGGGTTTGGCAACATGCAGCAAACCAAAATAGGCGGTCAGGCCGGGCATGCCGAGCACTCCGAGCGCCGTGGATATGGGGGCTATTTTGGGATCGATCTTTCGCAATCCCTGGCCATCGGAGATGGCGTATTCCTGCCATCCCATCATTCCTTCTACGATGTCTCCTTTGACGAAATCGGGATGATTGGATTGGATCACTTTGCCCACCGTCCCCCCCCGCATGAGGTCGCCGATCTTCAGGGACCGGGCACTTGGCTCCCGTGCGCTCATCAGCCCGCGCATGTAGGGATCGAGCGAGAGATAAATGATGCGCACGCTCATTTCGCCCGGCCCGGGGGTCGGGGTCACTTTTTCGACAAGGTTGAAATCCGATTCTCTTGGGTAACCATTGGGGCGAGCTGCCAGGACGATCTGTCGGTTTACGGACATGAGTCTGCTCCTCCCGGAAGATTAAACGTTGCACAACCAACTCACCAAGGGGCTACGCCCCTTGATATCCCGCCAAAAAGCGGCGGGATATGGGAAGCCAGGAGCCAGAAGCCAGAAGAGATCCATGGAGGTTTTCGCTCCCTGCTCGAAATGGACTCGACGCAGGGATTCTGGCTTCCGGCTTCTGGCTTCTAACGAGAACAAAATTCCCGTTACGCTTCGCATAACGGTCTACAGCATACGCCATTGTGGGTAAGGATTCATCAGCTGCATTTTCCCGCTCATCGTGTGCGAATTCTTGACAGGTGACCAGCGCAGATCGGTGGATAGATTCTCTCCCTGTCGGCGGCGCACGCCGGTTTACCCGACGGTCTACCGGCCCGACTCCTTGGGGGACGTATCGGGAACGAATCTTCTGTTGCCTCTTTGTGAGCGCGGTGCGAAGGCTGCCCGCATGAGCGCCGTCATCCAGAAACGCACCGCATCGACATAGGAAAGTGCGCTTTCTTCCACCCGCACCTTCCCTTCTTTGACGGCGCCGATCACGGATTCCGGATCCGGGCGGGCATGAATCCAGGTAAAGGTGCGCCCCAATTGCCACAGTTGATGAACATCGCTGTTGCCTACCAGCGGCTTGCGATGAGCGGCCGCGAGGGCGCGCGCCCTCCGGTTGAAATCGATCCCGGCCGTGCGGAAGCCGGAGACCTCAATGGCATCAAAAACGTCAATGTAAGTTTCCAGGTCTCTGCCGAGACACGTCCAACTTGGGAAATAAGCATGAGGCGCCACCACAAGCGTGTCCGGCCTCGAAAGCGCCCGGATCTGAATCCACGTGCGCAGATGTTCGGCACGAGCGCCGAAATTATAGACCAGGACATGCTTCCCTCCGGCGGTAACCTCCATGCCGGGAATCAGTGTGATCCCAAAGCCGGCAGCATACTCGGCAAGGTCCCGGGTCCAGATATCCAGGTCGTGACAGGTGATGGCGAGCACCTGATAATGCAGGCGGGCCGCTTCCTTGATCAGATCTTGCGCGGAAAAGGGGCAAATCCTGCGGTCCACCGGATCCAGGTCGCAGTGGGCGTGCAGTTCGGCCTTCATCCATTGTGGCGGCCGCAGTTCATTCCTGTCGTTCACATTCCCCTCTCGCTCAGCCAAATGAATGGCGGTCTGCGCTATTAATGCTACCAATGCCCCGCGAAGCAGGCAATACCGGAAACCCCTCATGCGCGCCAGCGGATCATGTCCTGCTTTTTGCCTGCGTATCGGCCGGCCCGCCGGTTTTAATAAGCGAAAAACCCCCAGGATAGGGGCTAAGGGTCTGTCACAGAATAACAGGTCCACTTTGGCGCGAGCGCCGGGCGGGCAGATGCAAGGCGCCGCGACGCAGGCGATGTGAGGACATCGTCGAGGAGCGGCAACGCCGCAGATGCCCGCCCGCCGCCGCGCCCCTTCGGGCTGCGGCCCGCAGGCCCGCTGGCTGCGTTGCTCGCGCCGTACAAA
>Ga0315277_10005522_pt1 | contig 16632 bp, 12 predicted proteins | sample YL17G05_15_MG_FD_203695 | JGI IMG/M metagenome (GOLD analysis project Ga0315277, IMG submission 203695) | Sediment microbial communities from Yellowstone Lake, YNP, Wyoming, USA - YL17G05_15 | ecosystem: Environmental > Aquatic > Freshwater > Lake > Sediment | place: USA: Wyoming | collected... | reverse complement strand
GAATTCACGGTTTCGTGACCAATGTGCTCGACTCGGTTGTGAAAAGGGGAGAAAAAGTCGACCTGGTCCTGGCTATCGGGCCTGTACCGATGATGAGGGCTGTGTGTGAGCTTACCAGGCCCTTGGGGATCAAGACCATAGTCAGTTTGAACCCGATCATGGTCGATGGCACCGGAATGTGCGGCGGCTGCCGGGTTTCGGTGGGCGGAGAAACCAAATTCACCTGCGTGGACGGCCCTGAGTTCGACGGGCACGAAGTAGATTGGGGCCTCCTCACCAACCGTCAGAGAATGTACCTGGACCAGGAGAAAAGGGCCAAAGAGCTGTTCGCTGAGTTGCACCCCGAGGACGGGGGGCCATGCAAGCTGGAAGCCTTGTATGAGAGCGGCACCTCAGAGCGGAAAAAGATCCCCGAACCGGAAATCTTGAGCTTGAAAGACAAAAAACCCTGGGAAGTCCCCCGCCAGCCCATGCCTGAGCAGAACCCTAAGGAAAGGATCACCAACTTCCGCGAGGTCCCCCTCGGCTATACCCCGCTCCAGGCAATGGCTGAGGCCCAGAGGTGCATGCAGTGCAAAAAAGCGCTTTGTGTGGTCGGGAAACTGGACAAAGAAACCGGGAGCGTGGCAGGCGGCTGCCCGGTGGAGATAGATATCCCGGCGTTCATTAAGCTCGTGGCCGAGGGTGATTTCCCGGGGGCTGCGCGCAAGATGCGCGAGAAAAATCTTCTGCCGGCAATCTGCGGCCGGGTATGCCCGCAGGAAGAGCAGTGCGAATTGTTCTGCACCGTGGGAGTGAAGGGGGAGCCGATAGCCATAGGCAGGCTGGAAAGGTTCGTTGCCGATTTCGAGCGGAATTCGGGAAAGATCGAAGTGCCCGAAAAAACCAGGCCGACAGGGAAAAAAGTGGCGGTTATCGGCTCAGGTCCTGCTGGTCTGACCGTGGCCGGCGATCTGATCAGACTGGGCCACGAGGTTACTGTTTTCGAGGCCCTTCATCGCGGCGGAGGAGTCCTGGTCTATGGGATACCCGAGTTCAGGCTGCCCAAAGAAATAGTACGTCAGGAGATAGAGTACCTGGAGAAGCTCGGAGTAAGGTTCGAGTACAACTCCGTAATCGGCAAGCTGGACACGATTGACGAGCTGATGTCGCAAGAGGGTTATGATGCTGTATTCGTGGGGTCCGGCGCGGGTGCACCTATGTTTCTCGGGATACCCGGGGAGAACCTGAACGGTGTTTTCAGCGCCAATGAGTACCTGACACGCTCCAACCTGATGAAAGCCTTCGCCCCCGGTTACGACACTCCCATTATCAAGTCGCGCAATGTGGCGGTAGTGGGCGGCGGAAACGTGGCCATGGATGCAGCCCGTACGGCCCTGCGGCTTGGGGCCGAGAATGTTTATATAGTCTACCGCCGCTCGCGCAAGGAAATGCCGGCCCGGATCGAGGAGATACACCACGCCGAACAAGAGGGTGTCCAGTTCAAGCTGCTGTGCAATCCGGTGCGCATTCTCGATAATGGAAACGGCTGGGTCAAGGGGATGGAAGCCTTGCGCATGGAGCTCGGCGAGCCTGATGAATCCGGCAGAAAGCGGCCGGTCCCCGTCAAAGGCTCAGAGTTCGTGATCGAGGTGGACACGGTGATTGTCGCCATAGGCAACGTACCGAATCCGCTCATTCCCCAGTCAGCCCCGGACCTTGGTACAGGCCGCCGCGGCACGATAATCGCCCACCCGGAGACCGGGGCCACTTCCAAGCCGGGAGTTTACGCGGGCGGCGACATAGTGACCGGTGCAGCGACAGTTATCCTGGCCATGGGTGCCGGCCGCAAGGCTGCCCGGGCCATTCACGCGTACCTGAGCTAGTGTCGCGTTTTTTAAATAACTTGAATATAAAGGTGTTATTTTAAATCCCCCTCAATCCCCCTTCCCTTTTTCAAAGGGGGGGCGCTTCCACACACCCCTGAATCCCCTCTTGATAACGGGGACTTAATTGATCTTCTGTCTCCTGTATTCTTCCTTTTAACTCCTGTCTTCTGTCTTCTGTCTCCTGTCTCCTGACTCCTGTCTCCTACCCTTACAGCTCCCACCCTTGCCGGTATTTCCGATACAGCAATTCATTCGCTTCAGGGATGTTGGTAACTTTCATGTTCTGGGAGTCCCACTCTATTTTTCTGCCGACTCTCAACGCCACAGAGCCCAGGCAAATGGCTTCAGCACAGGCGCGTACATTTTCAAAATTCCCGGGTGACGGTTTTCCGCCTTTGAAAGCCTCGATCCATTCAGTATCGCGTGGCCCTTCTCTTTCAGCAGTCTTTTTCGCTCCCTGGTATTCAAGCATCTTTTTCTCAGGAATTATTTGCGGCCTGTTCCCTAAAAAGTCTCCGAGAATTTTTCCCTTATCGCCGACAAACATCATCCCGCTCGATGGCATTTCCTTGTTATCCATTTCCAGTTCTTCAGGTGTCCGGGGCCTCATTCCTCCGTCATACCAGTAAATCTCCGGCTGGGGCATTTCACCTTGCTTGGGGAATTTAAAACGAATCGTGCTGGCAATCGGAAAAGAAACGTCATTCTTTTGCATCCCGCTTACATGGTCTTTTATTTCGCAGGTAAAACTCGGGGTAGCTTCGATACTGGTTGGTGCACCCAGATCAAAGGCCATGAATACCGGCCAGAGACTGTAATTGCCCATATCACCCAGGATTCCGCTGCCAAAGTCATACCAGCCGCGAAATACGGCATGCGTGTAATTCGGATGATAGGGGCGATAGAGCGCCGGGCCGAGCCATAAATCCCAATCAAAGCCTTTCGGCACCGGCGGAGTGTCAGTGGGAGCGCTCGGCCATTGGGGCCAGATCGGCTTGTTGATCCAGTTATGCACTTCCCGCAAGTTGCCGATTGCGCCGTCTGCTATCCAATCCCGTATCAAGCCGATCGAATTCCTGCTGCTCCAGGCTAATAAGTGCGTGGCCACTTGCATATCGCGAGCTGTGTCGATAGCTAATCTGGCCTCATAAAGCACATTTGATACGGGCTTATGCATCACCACATGCTTGCCTTTTTTCATGGCGGCAATGGCTATGGTTGCATGGAGATGATCCGGGGTCATTATCTTGACTGCATCCAGGCCTTTTTCCTTTTCCAGCAGCTCCCGGAAATCGGCATAGGAGGAGCACCCCTTGTATTTGCCGGTCGGCTTGTTTTTGGCATAGTACGCTTCTACGATTTCCTTCCCGACTTCCCGGCCTGCCCGGATACCATTATCGCCTTCGCCCCAGGTTGGATTCTCCAGGAACTTTCTTATCTGGTCGCGCAGTCCGTATCGCGACCAGTCCACGTAATCCGTGCTGTCTGTATTGGGATCGCATACAGCGACAACTTGTATCTGCGGATTGGACAGAAGACCAGTCAGCTCCCTTATCCCTTGAGTTCCCAGACCGATATACCCCAGATTGATTTTATCGCCCGGAGCTATATATCCCGGCCCGCCCAGCACATGCCGCGGGACCACGGTAAAGGCAAAAGATGTGGCTGCGGCAGAGCCTAAAAATTTGCGACGGTTTATTTTCTCTTTAAGTACCATTACTTGCCTCCTGTTATGACCTGTCCACAATAATGCTGCCACAAATCACACGTTTTTATGCAGGGGCACGGCATGCCGTGCCCTTACGCCACTTAAACAGAACAAAATACAACGACTTTTTCAACAAACTTTTAATCTGGATTATTCATAAATTCTTAATGGTTAATTGAATAAACACAACCCCCGCCTGCCTGGGGCAGGCACCCCCTTTATTAAGGGGGAATTTTTTTTCTTCACCTTAAAGTAAATCTCAGAACACTCCCACTTAACCTTAACCAAAAGATAAATTTTATAACATCCTGGAAAATCAGCACTTATTCCCCCTTAGAAAAGTGGGAAACAGGGGGTTGTTTAAGCAGGGATAATCCTCAAGCCAAGCAATTTGTTAATAATCCAGGTTAAAAGCAGTCATTTTCTGGCAAAGAGATTAACTCTGCGAAATGTCTCGAAGCATGAGCCGTCTTTTTGCAGCGTAGCTTTAACCATCCGGTCTACCACAGCGTCACGAAACAATTTCTTTTTTTCTTCATCGATATATTTCAGAAACGGGACCAGGCTTGGCTGGTCAATCCAGGCTGCCATTGTATCCCGGTCAGGAAAATATCTGTCCGCATTTTCACCCCAGACCCGGGCTTCCTTAAATGGCAACTGATTGATAAGTTCCTGATATTCCCCGATTGCCGGCATATACCAGGGCCACTCAAAATTAAGAAAATAATTTCTGTATTCTTCCAGCCGCATTACCTCCCTGACCACCTTGAAAAAAGCAGCACAATTTCCATCCGCGGCAAAGTTGAAACGGACAATACCATTTTGTTTCAAGCTGTCAAACACTTTTGCCAATAAAACTTCATGGTCCTTGATCCAGTGCAGGGTGGCATTGGAAAAAACCAGGTCGAATTCTTCCTGGAATTGAATCCGGTTAATATCCATTTTTTGGAATTTTAGATTTTGTCTTTCAAGTTTTTTGGCTGTATCAATCATCCCCTGTGATGCATCTATGCCGAGGACATATCCTCGAGGAACCAGTTCTGCGAGCTGGCAAGTCAAAGCGCCGTCCCCACTGCCGAGATCAAGAATGGATTCGCTGCCTTTTAACTTGAATTCGGCAATGATTTTATTCCCCCATTCTTTTTGATGAGTGGAAGACTTTTTATATTTTTCGCCGTCGAATTCGAAAGTCATAATTCCCCGGACTCATTTCAGGAGGGCAGGCCAATCAGCAGAAAAACAATATCAAGACAGCAAGTACAAGGCATAGCAATATGACCTTCAATACCCAGGATGAAAGCCTAAGTATCAGCTTCACTAAAGGTATCAAGACATACTTGATGGTAATAATAACAAGCCATATTAATGCCACCCAAAAGAGTATTTTCAGTATTACTGGAGCCAGGCCCAATACTATGTGTTTTAAAATTACGAAAGCAACTACTATGATTGCAGCAATGGTTGCCAGAATGATAATTGCAGGTATTAGCATTCCCATGATTTCATCCTTGTGGTTATTAAACGAACATACTACTCAGGGCATAGAATTGTTTGCATTTATCCGCAAAGATAAATTTTTAACTTCTTTTGGTGGCAAAAGACAATACTGTCCGGTTAAATTTTAGAAAATCTTCTGGTAATTAACTTTTCCAAAGTTTTTTTAGATTTGTCTTCTCCTTTTGATGGCAAAAGGAGCAAAACCAGTTCCTTTGTAACCAAAGGAACCGAAAGTTAATCCTGGCTAAAGAAGCATTTACTCCGCTCCTTGAGAGGTCGCCTCCGCGGCCCCTTCAACTACCCACCGCCGCCGCCGCGCAAAGGCATGCCTGCTGTTGTACATCTGGCAAAACGTCAATGGAAATTACTTGACTTCTACACGCTCCAAAAAGGAAATCTTAAGGGTTAATGGCCTTTTACAGTCACTAGTTAGACAATTATAGAATTTGATCCCAATCTATTATGCTCCCCCATTAATCTTTTGTGAATATTCAAGGCTGAATAATGTACACAACAATATAAATGTAAACCATTTCACGCTCCCTGTAGTAACTGTTCTCAGACCGCTTCCATTGTCGAGGGGGGCTTAGGCGCTATGTTGTAAGTGACGCTGACTATGCCGGGGACCTCGCGGAGAATCTCACCGGCGAGCTTCTCCAGGATCTCGAACGGGATCCTGGTCGGTGTAGCGTGCCGCGCATCGACACTGTCCCAGGAGCGTACTTCGATCTGCTGGCCGAAATCGCGCTTTCCGCCGCGCATGCCGGTAACCCGGTCTTGATGAAGGATCGCCATGTACTGGAATGCATCGGTACCCTTGAGCAGCCGCTCGACAATAACTGTCGCCTTGCGTACTGTCTCGATACGCTCCGGAGTCGCCTCGCCGATTACCCGCGCCGAGAGCGCCGGGCCCGGGAACGGGATGCGCTCGAATACCTCTGCCGGAAGCCCGAGAGCCTGGCCGACTTTTCTCACTCCATCCTTGCGCAGCTGGATGAGCGGCTCGATGATCCGGTAGCCGAAAGCCTCCTCTGGGTCGATCCCGAGCTGTTCGAATATATTATGCTGCCGCTTGATCCCGGCTACGGTCTCGTCGACATCGGTCAGAATGGTACCCTGGAGAAGGTGCCTGGCTCCGCTTTCCCTGACTATTTGTCCGAATACTTTTTTATAGAAGGTCTGGGTGATAGCCTCGCGCTTCTCCTCCGGGTCTGTGATTCCCTTGAGGGCCGCGAAAAACTCTTTGCGTGCATCCACCACTTCAACCGTGACCCCAAGCTTCCGGAAAATGCCGGAGACCTGTGACGGCTCTCCCTCGCGCATGAGACCGTTTTCGATAAAGACAGTCTTCAGACGATTTCCCAAGGCCCGATGCCCGAGCATGGTAACCGTGGATGAATCTACTCCTCCGGATAGAGCGTTGATCGCCATTCCATCACCGACAGCAGCCTTGATCTCATCGACCTTCTCCTCGATAAACAGTTCGGTATTAAGCTCTTTTGCCGTGATCTCCTTAATCATGTGCCAAATCCCTCCTTCTCATCTGATAAATTCTGCCTGACACCTGATAACATGCAGTTAAGTTGTCTCGCCCGTTAAAAGAAATTTATAAAAAGATGTGAACGTTCAAACCTGTCCAAAGTCTAATCCTGCAACCCTATAAATAAGGTCAGCTTTAACCTGTTGTTAGAGGACATACTAACTGCTCTATCCTAACACTATAGGAAGTATTGACCCAACGAAGATAAATAAAATATAGAAGAAAAGTTTAAACAATTTCTCCTTCCATCGAAGAAAATCTAAGAATATGTCAACACACGAATAGATAGTAAAAAGGAGAATCGTGAGTCCAATAAAAGAAATCGATTGAATCTTAAAATCGTACCCATGCAATAATAATCCTATAGCATTCAAGATAAGTATGTATCCCAATGAATGAAAAGTCCATCCAACCTTATCCCATATCTTAAATTCAATTCTTTCCCTTAAGGCAAGCTTTGCGTAAGCTAATGAGGAACTGACAAGTAATGGGATTGAGAAAGCGAACTGGAGCAAGACGAGGGATTTTGTAGAGAATTCTGTTTTTAATGTAAGCAATATCGAAAGTGAACCGATGCAGACAGCAGCTAAGAGGTTGTTAATTTGTATTCTATCACTTCCTTTGCGTGAAGCATGCTCAAAATGATTCAAATCACGATCGTTCATAGCCGGCCTCCAGATTACTTTTTCTTGTGAATCATACGGGCAGTGTAAAGTGATATTTAAGTATCGAATCCCTCAGCGGAAGCAACCGGACTCAACGACCGATAACGAACTTGTAGCCGAGCGAAAACACAGCAGCGCCCGTATTGCTGCTGCCATCCATGGCGGTGTTCTTTTGAACGCTTCTCAGCCCGTACTCCCCTCTTATATCCAGAAAAATCTGATTGCCCTGGTTAATCATGTATTCCACACCGACTCCTGCCGTGATTCCCACATTCACCTCTTTCAGATCGCTTTTGACATCTGTATTCGCGTCAAATGAAACTGGAGGCAACTCCTGCCCTTCGATAGCCAGCGGGGTCCGGTTCTGATCCAGATAAAGCCGGCTCTCACCTCTTGTTCTTTGCTCGGCACTCAACAGGAACCCGAGATACGGGCCGCCCTCGACAAAATAGCGCCAGTGATCAGAATCCCCCCAATGGTATTTGGCCATGGCCGGAATTTCGAGGTAGTAAAGGATGCTTTTATTCTTGAAGTCGCCGTAAAAGTACTGCCCGGGCGGCATCTGCGGCAGGCCTTCCTGTTCAATCGTGATCGGCTGTAAACCATTCCGTTCTCCGCCCTGCCCGCTGTAGTCTACCTCACACTGAACAGAAAATTGTTCAGTGAGAAAATGCTCCACTGTCACTCCGAAATTGGGGGCCATTATCGATGAGTAGCCGCGGCTGACCTCGTTATTTCCGCCGCTGAGCCTGGGGACACTGGGCCCGGCTCGCAGTCCGACCCACAAGTTTTCGGCATTGGCTGCATTGTACGCCGCAACCATGATTACCAGAGTCATTGCGCACAATATTCTGTTCATAATCTCCTTCCTTCTCCGGTGCATTCGTGGTTACCGGTCCTGTCAATGCGCGGGCGCAATCCCACCGCATTGACAACATATTGAATAATTCTGTACGGCAAATGATTTCCCTGCTGCCGAGCGCCTCGGTTGAGTTGCTTCAGCGAGGCTGCTATCTGCGGCGGCCTTAGCGGAGTCGTGAATCTTGAGCCATGACTCCTTTCCTATCCCTATCGCTAAATCACTTCGTAGAATGCGGGCACGGGTTTGCCATCGAACAGCGGTCTCACCTGATCGCCAGCTTCACCATGGGTAGAACTGCTATGCATCGCCTGGAAAGCGGCTTCATTTTCAAATTCAACTAGAGCCGCGTAGTTCCCTCCCTTCAGGGGCTTCAGAAGCTTTCTGCTTATAAATCCACTAAAATTGCGGAACGCCTGGTTTGAAGAGGCAAACCATTTTTGAAATTCGGCATCCATACCATCTTTAATGGGTGGGAAAGAAATAACAACTATAAACACGGGTAACCTCCATGCAGATTATTTTTATGTAAATTATAATTCATTCTGAATTCCAATTCTTTCAGTAAGAATCGTCCGGTTACATTTTCTAACATTTCCCGGCTATAATGTCGAAGAGGAGCGCAAGGGCGTCTCTGACTGTGCTCTCCCCGTCGCCGTCATAATCCGCCCGCGTATCCTGAGGGTTATTGAAGTGCAGCCGAAGCAGCTGAATTACATCGACTACATTTACTCTGCCATCCCCGTTGAAATCGCAGCCGGTCTGCCCCGAATCAGGCGGAACCGTGGTAATGGGGCCTATGTACTCAGTCGAGAGCACGATATCGTCGAACAGGACTTCTCCCTTTTGACTGTTATAAGGGATTGTCGGGTCCGCGGGCTTGATGTCATTCTCGAAGACCGAGGCCAGATAATAGAGTAACCAGAACCAGTTGATCTTGAGCGCATTGGTGGTCCGCCAGCGGAAACCCTCGAAAGGTTGCGGGTTGGTGTTAAAAGTCCCGGTGACATGGAATTTATCTCTCAGCCATGTTCCGCTGGGAGTGCCGGGCGCGAACCTGGCTATAAGACGGCCGTTGATCCAGAATACTTCTTCGCCGTCGCTCTTATCCGGGGCGCTGTTAGTCTTGATCATGAATTCGACACACTGCCACCTGTCCCGCGGAGCCTGCTGCAGTTTTGTCGGCTCGAAAGCATTGCCGTAGTAAATCGTGCCTTTTCCCTCCGGGGTTTCATAACTGCGCATCTCGCACCAGTAGGTATATAATAACCATGCACCCGGAGGGGCCGCCTGTTCCCGGTTTGCCAGATCGATTCCGGTCGAGAAGCTTGCATTGCCGCTGGGACGGGACCCGGCTCCTCCCAGAGGATAAGGCGGGGAGTTCATCTGTCCTCCCATGTGCACGAAATGATGGACATAGGGGGCATCTTTGGCGAATTTCACGTAGAAGCGGGCGTAAAGCTGGTCGTAGCCAGGATCGAGAAGCTTCCAGAGGTGCCCGCCGGTATCATGGCCCTTGGTAGCTGTCATGCGTAAGGATCGCGTTCCCGTGCTGCCTGGAACCGAGTCGGTTACGAAATCCAGGATTCTCCTATCCTTGTTGCTGATTTCGGTCCAGCGACTAGCCAGGTCACTGATTGTCCCCTGCTCGAAATCCTCGTGAAAAATTACCGACTTGTCCTGTTCGATTCCCTTGTCGCCAGGGTATTTGGCGGCAATGCCTGAGCTTGCTGCCGGTACAGAATATTTTATGCCGGAAGGTTCAGTGCTCGAGGATGGTTTGGCTTTTGTTACATTATCAGTGGCTTTTGCTGCCAGCCCGAATGCTGCCAGAACTGCCAGTGCTCCAAATACGATGATTGTTTTTTTCATGGATAACTCCAGGAATCAGAAAGAGATAATGATTAGTGTAAATAATTATTTTCGAGGGCAATCCCGGTTAAACTATGATTGACAAAGAATCTAATTGGCACAATATAAATAAATTTTTCTATAAATAAGAAAAAACCTATCTTATAAAAGAGTATCTACTACTGAATAAATCTGGAATTATTTAACTCGAATAATTATTAACTGCCCAGGCTGCTTGAGACAGGGTATTTTAAGACTTTGCTGAGAGGGGCCTCAATTCATCTGCGCTCAGTTCGCAATAGTCTGGATTTTACAGTGTTCAAAATATAGCCTGCAGACCACCTTGTTTTGTCGTAGGGCAGGTCGCAGCCGCTGCAGGCTTTTATGAGTTGGGGCTTTCGGGCGATCAGAGCTTTTCTTAAAGATTTATAGATCGAAGAGTTCCAGATATTCCACAAAGAATCTGTTTCGAAGACATTTCCTAAAACTGAATCATATTTCAAATCACGGCAGCAAGGGATAACATCGCCGCTCCAGGTAATATTCAGGTTGAACCAGGGATAGGGACAGAGCCTGTATGATTTTAAAATTGATTTTTTCTGTTCGGGTAATTCAACAGTGCCCGCCATATTGTGAAAAACCCGTTTGCTGAATTTTACATATCGCGATTCCACCTTACCGAATATTGCTTTCAGTTTCTCGAATTCAATATCTCTTTTTCGGGGTTCAAATATGTAATAAGCTGCGATATCGCAGATATCAACGAATATTGCCCCTGTCTCCTGCGCCTTTCGAACCATATAATCCAGGTTTGTGAGAACTTTGGAGTAAGAATCTTTGAATCCACGATATCTTTCGAACATTTCCTTATCCGCTGCGAAATCGACACAAATGTTGAATCTAATTTTCTCTTTTAGCAAATCGTCAATAATCTTTGGCGTGACTCCGAATCCATTGGAAGCGAATTTTATTGAGAACTTCATACTCCCGGCGAGCTTGATAAATTCCGGAAAAGCTTTATTTAAAAAAGGCTCTCCATCGTGTGTAAATGAAATTTTCCTATCTCCGGGATCAGGATAAAAATCCCTGATTGAGCGCTGCAGAATACTGTTGCATTGTTCTATACTCATATAACCGCGTTTTAGTTTAAGATGCTCGGGATCTGACTGGGGACAAAAATCGCAGCGGAAATTGCATATATTGGTCGGTTCAATACTGATCTGTATCGGAGGCCTGGAGAGCTCATCTTTTCTAAACCAATATTCCAGACCGTTTTGCACCACAGAGATAAAATTGTTCATCTCGAATGCCCGTTTGGGGAGGATTGATCAGGAGGTTACGCCTTAAAAATAAAAGTTTTTGTTATCTGAAAAATATTTACACTAATCTGGCTGAGAACCTTTCATTTTATATTTTGTTAATTAAAGTGATTTTGGCAAGGCTTTTTTCATCAATAAAATGAAAAATTAAGGATACCGTAGCGAGGGTTCAAGCTCAATGCAATAATCGAGGTTCTGCACGAGGAATATCCCTTTTACAGTTTACGATTTTCCTGGCATGAACCAGGGGATAAGTATCTCTTTTTTCCTGTCCGGAACCATGAAATTCTTGATACTGCTTGGGGAATCGAGTAATTTGTCGTTTAAGGCGCACAAGAATCTCCTGATTCAAGACTGAACCGAAGGTGGTAAAACTTATCAGCGGAACAAGACTTTTCCCGGGCTGAGTTCTTTAAATTCCAAGTGTATTTTAACAATGAAAGGGCGGATGTCATGAAAGGATCGCTTTCTCTACTTTGCTGGCTTTTTCTCGCGGCAGCTCCAGTATATCCGGCGCAGCAGGGCGATAGCCCCCATTCGGTCAGTATCAGCGCCGGAGACCTCCAGGCGGTTTTCGCAGACAACGACTCGTTCCCAGGCCACCGCGCCTGGTACAACGGGATCAACATCCTGCGCCACAGCGCGGATACTACCGGGCTTTTCTGGCCCGAAGTGGCCGGGCTCAATTTCGAGCACATTTTCGACGGGCAGAAATGGACCGAACCAGCCGAGGTCCTGTTCGAGCCGCGCTCCTCGCCCATGACTATCGAGAGAAGCGGAGAGAACTCCGTGCTGCTGCACCAGCCGCCCACCAAACTGCACCGGTTGGAGAGCTGGACCCGCTTCACGGTGAGCGCCCCGCACTATATCGACATGGAGTTCAAGTGCGTGCCGCGGGCCGAGACATTCGACCGCGGGTATATAGGGCTTTTCTGGGCCACCTATATCAACACGCATGTCTCCAGGGAGTATTATTTTATCGGACGAAAACAGGGCGAGACCAATAACCGCTGGCTGGCATTCATCTCGCCGGAACACAACGAGAAAAGCTCTGTGCGCTGGGTGGGGGACACGCGAGATCCGACTTTCTCCGACACTTACCCCAGGCGGCTCTTCAACGACTATTTCCAGTACGGTTACAGCTACCCGTTCTACTACGGGCGACGCGGAAATATGCTGATTATGCTGATGTTCGACCAGTCCGGCCCGTTGCGCTTCTCGCAATCGCCTTCAAGCGGCGGCCCGGTCACTCCGGACTCCAATCCAGCCTGGGACTTCCATTACCTGATTTACGATTACAAGGTGGGTCAGGAGTACGGGTTCAAGGCCCGGCTGGTCTACAAGCCTTTCGTAAGCGAACAGGACATAATCACGGAGTACGAGAACTGGAGCGGGCAGAAAGTGGAACTGGGGAGATAGGATCGTATTCGGGACTGCCCCATAAGGGGCAGTCCTATTTTTTATTCTTTTTAAATTGACTTTAAGAAATCTTCCGATACGGATGCGGCATAAATCTGGGGTATACCTGTACGGGTGGAGTTAAAAAAGGCGAACCTGCAATCAGGGCTTAGGAAAGGATGTGTATGAGTATACTGCTGCGCTCCAAGGAAAGTTCCGGAGTTGCAAAGTTTCTTGTATCTTCCGTCAGCAGCCAGGCCGATATAGATATTGCCCTGGGTATCATCACAAATGAAATATTTTCCATCCGGCGAAGAAGCCACGTGCCAGAAATAAAGGCCTCCGGCTACGACTTCAGGCTCTTTGCCCCTGGCGACAGTGATCAGGTTGCCCTTTTTCCCGTTGATCTCCACATCCGCGGTCAGGGTCAAGAGAATCTTTCCGGTGCGTCCAAGCCAGCATTCGTGTCCCTGGATACTGGGTGTGTAAGGTTTACCGATATGAAGCTCGTGGATATCTGCGCCTTCGGAATCGATCAGGTAGAGAGTAGCGCCCTCAGGCCCTACCATCGGATCGAACTCGCCGAATTCGTTCAAACGGCCGCCCCGGTTATGCTGGATCAGAATATCCCGCCCATTTCCGGGATCCCACTGAGGATGGGCGTTGAAGATATCCTGCCGCGAATGGATTATGCGCCAGGTACGCTCGACCAGGTCGATTCTTAGGATTCCGGTTAAATTGTCAGGGAGGCGGGCTGCGGTAGCGTAAAAACGGCCATCCGGGGAGATTGTTCCCAGCTCGTAGAAGTGACTGAGACCGCTGATTTTAACTATCTCCTCCCGGTCTCTGCCATAAAGGTTCTTCCGGACGAGGGCAGCCTCGTTTCCCAATCTCATCAATAAATAGTACAAGTATTCGCCGTCAGGAGAAATAACCGGCCCGGTCAACCGGTTCTCATAAGTCATCGAGAACAGTCTCCAGGTGCCTGTTTCGCAAAGCCAGTATTCCTTGGATTTTTCCGCAGAGGCCCGTCTCGAATACACGAAAAACCGGCTGTCCGGAGTGAAAATAGGCGCTTCGGGGTAGATATGCTCATGGATCATCGGGCTTGAGGTTAATTGCCCGACTTCCGCCCCGGACTCCTCGTCCTTATGCCAGCCCATATATTCCTGATGAGCGCCTCCGGGAGGATATTTCTTCCGCGTCGCTTGTTCGGGCACCGAGGATACAGGAGTACCGACGACTTTTTCACCCTGCACCGCTTCTGCGCCATTAGAGGTCAGGGGAAGGGCTGCCAAAGCAGCGGAGCCTAGTTTCAGAAAATCAAGCCGGGTCAGGTGCTTGTTCCACATAGTACTACTCTCTCCTTCAAAAGATTAAATGGTAAAAAAGCCTGCCTATTCCAGCAGGCCCTTTCTATTTAATGTCGGGCTGACTGGAATATTTTAAAATTTATGTAAATAATTCAGCATAGTAAATATTCGATCAAAATTTGGCTGAAAAGGTACAAAAAATGCAAAACCATAACAGAATTTTCCAAAAAAGAAGGGCGTAACTCATTACGATTTACGCCCTTAGCAATTTCTGGTGCCGGGGACGGGAATCGAACCCGTACGGAGCTAAGCTCCAAGGGATTTTAAGTCCCTTGTGTCTGCCAATTCCACCACCCCGGCAATCTGATACTAAATCATCTGGATGTGCTATTATTTTCCTATACTGCAAAAGCAGGCTTATTTCTTTATTTTTTACACGTACAAATTAATATAATATTCTTTGTACTTCAAGAATTAGAAGTATGTTGAAAAATTAGTTGTACTTAGCTCGGTTCCTATCCCTTATTATTCATGAAAATGGATTTTATCCGGTTTTGTGTAGGGGCGCACCCCCGTGTGCGCCCGTTGATCAATGGAATTTTTTTAAAAAGTGGGCAGACACAGGGGTCTGCCCCTACAGGTTTTGCGTTCATTTATGAATGACCCGAGCCAGATTGGATTTTTAACTGTCATAAATTATGACAGTTATGTCCCAGGTACCATTTCCACTACTGCTTCACAGTGGGGAGTGTGCGGGAAGAAATCGAAAAGCGCGGCGCTTTTCACCCTGTAATCCGCAAATTTCTCGAGGTCCACCCCGAGCTGCCTGATATTGCAGGAGACATAGATAATCAGCTCCGGTTTCAGGGACTTAAGCTCGTGGATAGTCTGGGGATGCATTCCGCTCCGCGGCGGGTCGGTAATCACGGCGAGGGGCTGGCGCAAGTTCAAATTTTTGAGCCTCTTGGCATCGAGCTCCACCGCTTTTACATTCTCCACCATATTTGCCGCGATATTGGCCCTTGCCGACTCGATCGACTGGGGAAAACTTTCCACAATAGTTACTTCCCGGAAAAGACCGGAGTTGATTATCCCGAAAGTGCCCACACCCCCATAGAGGTCAACAAGGTGAGAGCCTCCGGTTTCATAGCGGGCCAGGATGTCCCGGACATACTGGTGGAGCCTGAGTGACATCTCATAGTTGTTCTGGAAAAAGCCCTGGACATTATAACTGAATGTGCGGCCGAGATAAGTTTCCCGGAGTAAATCCCTTCCTTTGAGAACAAAATAATCATTGGACACCGAGATATCCGTGTTGCCGGGAACATAAGTCACAATTACATTGGCCGCGCTTGTTTCTGCGGCGAAAGAAGAGATTTGTTCTCTGGCCGCAAGCAGGTGCGTAGAATCAGCGTTCAGGACAAACGAGACCGAGGAATCCTCCTGGGGCGCCCTGATAACCGCATAGCGGAAAGTTCCTCTGTTCTTTTTCGGCTCGAAATAGTCAACATTTTTGAAGAATGATCTGATCTCCCCAATCAGCCGGTTTATTACCTCATTGGCAATTACGCATTTCTCGATATCCACTATTTTATGCCAGGTCCCTTTTTTCCTGAACCCCAGCCCTCCCTCATGGAAGACCATATCCACACGAGTGCGGTAGAAATATTCCTTTCCGTGGAATATTTCCACTCCCTCGAACTTTGCGGCCTTAGCCAGAGTTCTGCGCTTGTTTTCAAGCTGGACCGTGTAGTCCACATTCTGTGACAGGCAGCCACCGCATTTGCCGAAATATATGCACAAAGGTTCAGCCATTGTCCCGCTCTATGTTTATTTTTTCCGTTAATCAGTAACAACTCCTTAATTTTATGGTTCTAGTAACAATTTGCCAACAATTTTATCCCAGTCCCGTGCCAATCATCAAAAATAAATTCTGTTTCCGGAATTCAATTCCCCACTTTTAAGCAATTCCTGACAATTGAAATTTTACTGGGTAAAAAAAGAAAATTAATTATTTTAAAATTTACGATTAATCCGGATTAACTGCTGTCAAAATATCTCCAGTTTCTGACAATGCAGATAGAACCTTTAACCCGGATTATTCACAAATTACCGAAAAACTTGTAGTGGCAGACCCCTGTGTCTGCCCGCTCTTTAAGGAAATTATTTTGATCCACGGGCGCACACGGGGGTGCGCCCCTACACCAAACCGGACAAAATCCGTTTTCATGAATAATACGGGTTAAAAATAATAGTCAGCGGCAGTGCCGGGTTTATCGGATCGGCTCTTGTCCGGTTCCTCACGCGTGAGGGCCACATTGTAAAAAGGCTTATCCGACAAAAACCTGCCTCCGCTGAGGAAGCTGTTTTCCGGGATCCTGGAAAAGGCATAATCGGGCAGGATGAGCTGGAAGGTTTCCATACCGTGATTAATCTGGCCGGAGAAAATTTAGCCCGGGGCAGGTGGACCGAGGCAAAAAAAGAGCGCATCCGGAAAAGCAGGGTCGAAAGTGTAACTTTAGCATCATAAATCAATTTAAATTAGCATGTGCCTTCAGAATCTACGGAAAAGAGAAACTTAAAGGAGCTGATCAATTCCATGATTGTCGGTATA
>Ga0315277_10005521_pt1 | contig 16633 bp, 13 predicted proteins | sample YL17G05_15_MG_FD_203695 | JGI IMG/M metagenome (GOLD analysis project Ga0315277, IMG submission 203695) | Sediment microbial communities from Yellowstone Lake, YNP, Wyoming, USA - YL17G05_15 | ecosystem: Environmental > Aquatic > Freshwater > Lake > Sediment | place: USA: Wyoming | collected... | reverse complement strand
TTCCGGTTGCTCGCCCTGTAGACAGTACCCAGCCACCCACCCGCTCCCCAACCCGTTGGGGCCCAACGAGATTCGCTGCCGCACAAGAGGGAACTTCGGGTTAAGTGAGGAGGGTGGGACTTCGAGCATATCCCAGAACCGATCATCGGGGTGGCTGGTGGTCGGCCGCAGGCCGCCCCCAGCCGCCGCACTCCCGGGGGCTCGCCGACTAACGCTTCGCGTCGGTGCCCGTCGACCCCCGGCCGCCCCGGATGCTCCGTACGATTTTGGGATGACCTCTTCGTCCCAGCCTGTGTGACACGAAGCGACGATGGCTCTGCTAGCCCGCGTGCGTGGTGGCTATTGATCAGTCGCGCCACGTTTTTTCCGATTTGTCCGTCACCCCTCTGGAGTCTCCACAAGATGCTGCAAACGCGCTGCGAGCTCCGGGGGGAATCGCTCGATCCAACTGGCGTCGATCAGGCCCACGTCCAAGAGGTCGAGCAAGTGGACCTGGTCCTTGCGCCGGTAGGACGTCAGCTTCATCCGCACCAAGGATTCCAACGCCACGACCCGAAAGGACGCCGTCAGCTCGCTCTCGGAGACGTCGGGAACCGGAGCAGCGTAGTCGGGGCGGACCTTCTCGCCGGCGAAGACGACATGGACTGCGTCGCGGGCCCTTGCGTCGGGACCGTCCAGGAACATGTCGACCCCGAAGGTGTGGCGGTAGACGAAGCCGGCGTCGGCCAACGCGACCTTGGCCGCCTCCAGATCCTCGCGGCGGAGCACAATATCGACACCTTGGGTGTTGCGGACGGCCGACTCATCGACCCGCGAGACCCAGGCGGCCACGGCGTTGCCGCCGGCCACGGCGTAGGGAATTCCCGCCTTCTCCAAGGCCGACGCCGCCCGCAACACCCGCTGGCGGACCTTCTCCACCGCTCGGATCATCCTCTCCCAGGAAACGTCGCCATACCTGATTTGCGACATGGTGTTCGCCCCGAAGACACGAATGGTTGCCATCCCATTGTAGCAGATCCGTTGGGGGGGCGAAGCCGCAAGCGGCTGGTAGGGGCCGATCGCGCGAGCTACACTAGAGAGGGGGGACGCCCTGTTTTGGGGCCTCGATGTGCCATGAAGATCAGCTCCATCCCGCAGATCTACCGCCACTTGAACCGCTGGCGGGAAATCCTCTCGGTGTTGAGCAAGTACGAGCTGGCGGCGTGGATCAGGCGGCTGGGGCCCGATTTCGCCAAGGACCTGCTCAAGGCGCCGGGGGGGACCGCCATCGCTCGGCACGCCTGGGAGGCGCGGATCCGGCTGGCGCTGGCCGAGCTGGGCCCCACCTTCATCAAGCTCGGCCAGTTGCTCAGCACGCGGCCCGACCTGGTGGGAGTCGAGCTGGCCGGCGAGCTGCAACACCTCCAGACCGAGGTGCAGGCCGATCCGCCCGAGGTGGTCCGCGCGACCATCGAGGCCGAACTGGCCCGCCCGCTGGGCGAGCTGTTTGCCGAGTTCGACCCGGCGGCGATGGCCTCCGCGTCGATCGGGCAGGTCCACCGGGCACGGCTACCCTCCGGCGAGCCCGTGGTGGTGAAGGTCCAGCACGCCGACATCCAGAGGAAGGTCGTGGTCGATCTGGACATCCTGGCCGGGCTGGCCCAACTGGCCGAGCGGATCCCCGAGTTCGAGAACTATCGGCCGGGGGCGATTGTGGCCGAGTTTCAACGGGCGATGCGGCGGGAGCTGGACTTCGGTCGCGAGGAGCGGAACATCAAGCAGTTCGCCAGCGATTTCCAGCACGACCCGACCGTCCACATTCCCCGCACCTACCCCGGGCTGTGCAGCGGCCGCGTGCTAACCATGGAGCTGATCGAGGGGATCAAGCTCTCGGAGACGCAGCGGTTGGCGGCCGAAGGGATCGACTTACATGAGGTGGCCCGCCGTGGAGTCAACCTGTACCTGGAGATGATCTTCTCGCACGGCTTCTACCACGCCGACCCGCACCCGGGCAACCTGCTGTTGATGGACGGCAACGTGATCGGCCTGCTCGATTTCGGCATGGTGGGCCGGATCGACGACCAGTTGCAGGAGGTGCTCACGGAGATGCTGCTGGCCGTCGTCAACCGGGACGCCGAACACCTGACGGCGGTGATCACCCACGTAGGGGCGGTGCCGCCCGGGCTGGACCGCGGCACGTTGGGCGTCGACGTGACGGATTTCGTGGCCCACTACGGCAGCCTGTCGGTGGACCGATTCGACCTCAGCGGCGCGCTGAAGGAGCTGACGGAGATCATCCGGCGCTACCACATCATGCTTCCGGCACGGATCGCCATGCTGATCAAGGTGCTGGTGACCCTGGAGGGGACCTCGCGGCTGCTAAGCCCCAAATTCAGCCTCGTGGAGGTGATGGCGCCGTATCAGAAGAAGCTGCTCTGGCAGCGGTTTTCGCCGGGGCGCCGCCTACGGAAGATCCGGCGGCTGTACACGGAAATTGAGCACCTGGTGGCGGTTCTGCCCCGGGGAATCGTAGAAATCCTCGAACAGGTCCAGAACGACAAGTTCGACGTCCACCTCGATCATCGGGGCCTGGAACCGTCGGTCAACCGCCTGGTGCTGGGGATGCTCACCAGCGCCCTGTTCCTGGGCTCGGCCCTGTTGCTGAGCCGCCAAGTGAGTCCCACCTTCGACGTCCGGCTGCTGGGAATGGAGAACATCTCCGCGTTGGGGGCGGCCGGTTGCGCGATCAGCATCGGCTTGGGGTTGCGGCTGTTGCGGGCGATCAAGAAGTCGGGACGGCTGGACCGACGGAAATGATCGCCCCCGGCCGCCTGACGATTGGCGCCCGCGATCCGGTCCAGGCCCAGATCCGACGCTACGGCTCTGTGGCTCGTCGATTGAGGGGTAGCACGGCCGTCTCGACCGTGGATCACAGGTGGAAGTAGCACGGCCATTTTGGCCGTGGACCACAGGTGGAAGTAGCACGGCCATTTTGGCCGTGGATCACAGGCTGGAGGCTTGTGCTACTTCTCCCCGGAATCCGTCGGCCGGCAGCCGATCTGGCACTCTCTGAGGACATCCTCCACCCGCTTGTCCAGTTCATCCAATCGGGCAAACAGGTCCTCCTGCCAGGTCTCCAGCCTCAGGAGGGTATCGAGATCAGCGGCATGGTTGTTCATCGTGGGTCTTTCCGGCGGGTCTAAGACGGGATAGGCGATCCCTAACCGCATCGGCCTCCCGAGGGCGGAAGATTCAGCCGAGTTGTGGAGATCGACTTGAAGCAACTGCAATCTGGGTAAGGTTTTACGATTGCTCAAACGAGGTAGTTTTGTCCCCCCCGGCGCCCAGCCGTCCGGGCCGTCGGATGCCCGAATTGAACGGGTGCAGCCCATAAGGCAAGCACGCGGCGAAAAACCTGTCGGGTGCTGCGGAGACGGCTAGACAACCGACTTATGGCTAGTGTAGACTACTAGGTTTGGTGCGATTCGGTGAAGTCGCGGATCGCCGGCAGGGGTTAGAACTGAAAGGAGGACTTGGTGGTTAAACTGACGTTGCGGGAACGCGAGTCGATTCAGGAGGCGGTGCGTCGCTTCCGCAAGCTGGTCGAGCGGAGCGGAATCAAGAAGGAGATGCGCCGCCGAGAGTACTACGAGAAACCCAGCGAAATCAAACGGCGCGCCCGCCTGCGCGCCGAACGCCGTGCCCGCCGTACTCGTACGCTGGCAGGTCTCTGAACTCCTCCCGAGCCTGCTGCTCCTCTCCGCGGCTCTTTCTGGCGTCTGGGACTGTGCACTGCGCGATCCGTAACAGGCAGTATTTGCCTTCCGACTTGAAGGCGCCACGATCCCCAAACGGAAGGCGACGAGTCTTCTCCCCCTTCCATCACGCCGGCATCTGCGGAAGCTGCTCGACGCCCAACCATCGGCCATTGTGGGCGTGTTGAGCAACAGCCTAGCGTCTTCTCCAACAGCCCTGCCCGGAAGCGCGGGGCAGACACGCGCATGACACCACAGCCCCGCCCGGGAGGGCGGGGGCAGATACGCAGAGCACAACGAAGCCCCCGCCCTTCCGGGCGGGGCTGTGGTATCGGGGCCAAACCTGTGATCGCGTCCTCGGGGAGCCCTCAATCGACGGGCGCCCAACCGGCCGTACCCGTTGGCCGGACGAGGCCCGCACGGCACCGTCCGCCAGTCGTCACGGGGTAACGGCTTCTGCCTTCTCGCGGCTTTCTTCCTTCTTCTCCTTCTTCAGCGGCGTCGTCCAGAGGTAGACGTTGTGTCCGCGTTCATCCTCCTTGGACTTGACCTCGACTTTCTTGTCCGGCGTGACACCTTCCATGGCGAAGTCGTGGGAGACGATCCGCGAGCCCGGCTTGAGCTTCTCCAACTGTGGGATCAGCTTCACGTTCAAGCTGGGCAACAGGTAGAGGGTGATCACGTTGGCCTTGCTGAGGTCGAGTTTGAAGATGTCCTTCTGCTGAATGGTGACCAGCTTCTCGACCTTATTCTTCTTGACGTTCTCCTGTGACTCCTTGATCCGCTGGGGGTCGACGTCGAAGCCGACGGCCCTGCAGCCGTACTTCTTGGCGGCCGTCACGACGATCCGGCCGTCACCGCAGCCCAGGTCGTAGACCAGGTCTTTCTTGGTGACCTTGGCCAACTCCAGCATCTTCTCCACCACCTCCTGGGGCGTGGGCACAAAGACCACGTCGGGCGAGTGTTTTTCCTCGGCTTCCTTCTTCTCGACTCCCTCTTTTTCGGCGGTCTGCTGGCCGCACAGCGCCGGGCTGACCATCAGCGCCAGGGCGGCCACCGTCGACAGAACGATGCGGTACATACGTGCGTCTCCTCGTGGTAACGAACGGACCTCAAAACAGAACCAGAGCACGTCTTAGGCAGTCCGCCCAAGCTTCTCCTACCGAAGGCAAGCCGGCCCGACCTTCCATCCGCGCAGCAGACTCCGGTCGGCCGATGTGGGGAGGGCGAAGTTCCGGGGGGATGATTGCCTGGAGTGCTTTGCCGTGAGTATGAAATCCCGCGGCGGCCGTGTCAAGCATCGCGCGGAAATCTTTCTCTCGGACGACCTGGTGGTCCGCCGAAATGATTCTGACGGGTGCCAGGGGCAGCTTGCCTGCTCCTGATGCGGCAGTGGCGGACCAACTAACCGCGGAGCATCGTGGCGGCGGCGTTGCGGCCGCAGGCCCCGATGATCCCGCCCCCGGGGTGGGCGGCTGCCCCGCAGAGATACAACCCACGGACGGGTGTGCGGTAGTCCAGTCGCATCGGGCCGAGCTGGTCGAGGCCCATCGCCCCCTGCATGATGTTCCCACCGGTCAGCCCGTACGTCCGTTCCATGTCCAACGGCGTGACCACCTGGCGGTGCAGGATCAGGTCCCGGACGTGCGGTGCGTACTGACTGAGGACCTCGATGCACCGATCCCCCAGGGCCTCGCGGTGCTGGTCCCAGGTCCCCTCGGCCAGATCGTAGGGGGCGTACTGCACGAAGATCGACGCCACGTGCTTGCCGGGCGGGGCCAGACTGTCGTCCAACAGCGAGGGGATGGTGATCTCCAGGACCGGGTTGCGGCTGGGGCGGCCGTACTTGGCGTCGTCGAAGGCCCGCTCGATGTACTCCGTCTCCGGCACCAGGTGCGTGGTGCCGCGCAAGGCAATCTGCCGATCGAGCTGGCCGGTGTCGAAGTCGGGCAGTCCGTCCAGGGCCAAGTTGATCTTGGCGCTGGCCGAGGCGTAATCGATGTTTCGCACCTGCTCTGCAAAATCCTCCGGCAGGTGCTTTTCGCCGACGAGCTTCAGGAAGGTGCGGTTGGCGTCCACGCTGGAGGCGACCGCCTTGGCGGCGATTTGGGTACCGTCGGCCAGGGTGACGCCGGCGACCTTGCCGCCCTCGATACGGATTTCGACCACTTCCGCCTGGCGACGGATCTCGACGCCGGCGGCGCGGCACGCAGCCTCCAGGGCGTCGGCCAGCCCGCCCATCCCGCCACGGACGTAACCCCATACTCCCCGCTTGCCCCCTGCCGAGCCCATCACGTGGTGCAGCAGCACGTAGGCGCTGCCGGGCGTGGAGGGGGCGGCGAAGGCGCCGATGATCGCGTCGGTGGCCAACGTCGCCTTAAGCGGCTCCGACTCGAAGTAGCGGTTGAGGATCCTTGCGGCCGGGGCGGCCAGCATCTCGACGGCCGTCCGCCACTGGCTCCCCAGCCGCCGCACTGCCTGGCGGTACATCCACCACTTTGGCAGGTCCCGCAGCCGCGGCGGCAGCTTCGGCGGCGGGGCAGCCACGAGCGGTTCGATGGCCTCAGCCAGCCGGCCGAGCATCGCCTCGTACTTGGGATACGCCTCCGCATCGCGGGCCGAAAACTTGGCGATCTCCCGCTGGTTCGCCTGCCCGTCGTGACCCAACAGCAGGTACCGCCCGTCGGGAAGCGGCGTGAACGAGGAAGGGTCCCGCAGCAGGATCTCAAGCCCGTGCTCCTTCAGCCGCAGCTCCCGGATGATCTCCGGCAGAAACAGGCTGATTACGTAGGCCGCTGGCGAGGCCCTGAAGCCCGGCCAGAGTTCCTCGGTTGAGGTGCAACCGCCCAGGACGTGCCGGCGTTCCAGCAGGCAGACCTTCCTGCCGGCGCGGGCAAGATACGCCGCAGTCACCAACCCGTTGTGACCGCCGCCGATGACAACGCAATCGTATTGGGACATGGCAAGTTCCTCGTTTGGGGGCCACCGATACCACGCCGCCCTCGCCGGGATGTGTCGCAGGATGGCGTTCGCACGGGCGCAGAATAGCGGGAGTGGGTCCGTACTGCAACCGCCTGATTACGGAGCTGGCCGGGCGCATCCACGGTGTCGGGTCGACCGCTAATGCGAAATCCTTGTGTCGGGCAACGCCTGCTTGAGCCTCGCGATACCCGCGTCGGTGAGTTGGGCGCTTCTACGCAGGTCCAGGCGTCGCAGGTTCTCAAGTCCCTGGAGATTCACCAGGCCGGCATCGGTGATTTCGGCAGAATCGAGGCCCAACTCCTCGAGGGACACAAGTTGTTTCAGAGGCACCAGGCCCTTGTCGGTGATTGTGGTGCGACTGAGCCGCAGACACTTCAGATGTGTCAATCGTGTGATGTGTACGAGCGTTGCATCGGTGACCTGGCTACCCGAGAGGCTCAGCAGCCCAAGGTTGGGCAAGCCCTTCAAATGCTCCAGCCCCAGACCGGTAACGCCAGTGCCGTCGAGCTGCAACTTCTCCAGCGTCGTCAGTGCCTTAAGGTGTACCAATCCCGCGTCGGTGATCCCAGGTCCCTCGACCAAGAGCGACTTGAGGCTTGCCAGGTCCTTCAAATGTGCCAGTCCGGCGTCTGTGAATCTTCCTTTCTGGAGCGAGAGCCACTCGAGGTTCGCCAGCCCTCGAATGTGTTCCAGCCCGGCATCGGTAACCTCGGGGGCCGCCAGGACCACCCCTTTGAGATGGGCGAGCCCTTGAAGATCCGCGAGGGCGGCATCGGTGACCTCGGGGGCCCATAGTGCCGCGTTTCGAATCGTCCCGTGCTCGTCCGAGTCCAACTCGGCACCGAGCATGCCTAATCTGGCTACGGCCTCCTTCTCCTGCGGCACCGCCGGGAAGAACTTCGGAGTCGTAACCAGCTTGGGAAACACTACCTTCAGCTCTTCCACTCCCCTGGCTGTGACCTGCGTCCACTGAAGGTTAAGCCCTTCGAGGGCGGGCAATTCTTTGAGCGGGACCAGCGCCGCGTCGGTCACGTCCGGACCGTAGAAAGTCACACTTTTTACCCTGCCTGCTGGATCACAGCCGAACAACGCGCCGAACTTGATCAACCGTGCTACCGCGCTGCGCTCCTCTGGCGAGGAAGGAAAGCTCGCCGGCGTCACCTTCAAGTTCGGCAGCTTCTCCTTGAGCCGTTCAACACCCTCAGCAGTGACCTGCGTGTGTTGGAGGTGGAGCGTGTCAAGCTTATTCAACTTCTGCAGATTTGCCAAGCCCACGTCACTCACGCGGCATTGCGACAGGGACAGCTCTTCCAGGCTGCACAGCGCGGCGATGTGGACGAGCCCGGCGTCAGTGAGTTCGGGAGCAAGGAGAGCGAGACGCTTCAGCCGGCTCAACCCCTCCAGGTGAGAGAGGCCGTCGTCGGTGAATCTGGGGCCGTCGACAACCAATTCCTCTAATTCGCGCAAGGATTCAAGCTGGGCCAGATCTGCATCGGTGGACCCCGGTAGTCCCACCGACCGCACGCTCACGAAATACTCCTCACCAACCATTCGCCGCAACCACGCGGGACCCGGAGGTTGGGCCTGAGGGATACGATTACCAGCAGCATCATACTCGTGGTGGTACGCGATGGAGGCGCGAGGCAGCGCCATCAGTGCGGTAACTGCCAGTTTTTGTTGGCGGGCTCGATGAACCTGAATACCCAGCCAAAGGGCGAAGAGAGTCATCACCAGCAGCAGCGTCCGCAGGCTGAACTGGAGCCAGCGGCGCTTCGGTCTCAATAGTCCGAGCACCCGCAGGATCAACCGGAGCCAACGGGCCCTGGGCTTCGGCGCGGCGGCGCCGGAATCGACGGCGGACATCGGGCCCTCCTTCCGTTTCCGGCAGGCGTGAGATAGGCGACGATCCACAATGGCGGGTCTCAGGCCGACAGCTTCCGCAGGGACCGGCGATTGCCCACCTTAGCAGCAAGCCATTCTACCCGTCGGGAGCAGGGCACGCAAGATGCCCTCAGAGCCTGATCCGCCGGCCTTTGAGGTGGCTTCGGCGGGCCTGCTGCACGATCGACAGCGCACGATAGGCGTCGTCCAGGTCACAGGTCCTGGTGCCCCCGCCGGTGACGGCCAGGTGGAATTGGGCCAAGAGCTGCTCGCCCACCGGGCGTTCGCTCTCGAGCGATTCCTGGTGCCGGCCGGCCTCGTCGAACCAGACCAGCGTGGCAGGCAAGTCGACGAAGGCGATGCCCTGCTGGCACGAGACCTGCAAGGCGGCCAGCGGCCGGTACGTGATCGCCTCCTGCCAGCCGGCAGGGATATAGCGGCCGCAACTAATCTGCGCGACCGGACCCGTGCCGGGCGATCCCGAGTCGGTGAAGTCGAGGCTCATCATCTGGTAGTCTTCCTCGCCCGATGAGGAGCTGCTCGAGTGCATCAGGCCGGTTACCCAGGTCGCCTCCCGGCCGACCACGTAGCGGCACCAATCGACCAGCTCGATCAGGCTGCGGACCGACGAAGGCTGCGGTGCGGGCCCCGACGGGTGGTCGCGGGAGCCGTCGGTGACGGAACGCTGGTGGCAGAACAACAGGCGGGGAGGGCCCAGCCGCGTGGCAATCAGCTCCTTCAGCCGCGCCGTGGCCGGCGCGTGGCGGCGGGGAAACTCGGCCACAAAGGCCACCCCCGTCTGCTCCACGCGCTCTCGGATCAGCCGGGCGTCGTCCGCCGTCAGGTCCAGCCCGGCGGCGCAGTAGACGGCCTTGCCCGCCTCACATGCGGCCAGGATCGGCAATGCCCCGTACCACTGTGGCGAGAGGATCAACACGGCGTCGATGTCTTCGCGCCCGGCCAGGGTCCGATACCCGTCCACTGCCGCGGCGGAGAATTCGGCGGCGGCCTGTTCGGCCCGATGCCCCACCTGCTCGCAGACCGCCCGAACCTCGAACCGGTCGGCCAGCGCCCTGAGCGCCGGGGCGTGCCGCTGCTGCCAGGCGTCGCCCAACCCGACCAGACCGACGCGAAGCTTCATGGGCCGCTCCGTTCAGGTACGTCTTCCCAAGGAGGGGATGCACAATTGGCGTGTCCGGCAGCGGACCGGGCCGTCCAAGCGACACTTTCGCCAGAGACGGCACAGCCGGCGGCCAGACGTTCTGCCGGCCGAGACCCAGCAATCGCTTGGCTCCGGCGGGTGATTATAGCCGACAGGGGCCGATTAACTCAATTGGCCGAGCACGGAACGTCCTGAACTACCACGACTTGCGACTTCCGGCCAAGGAGCATTCGTCGAACCCGTCAGCAGCGGTTCGTAGTGACCGCATTCATGCGGTCTTCTGCCCCTATCGTCGAGGTCGCCCCGATGAATCGGGGCACTACGAACCCGTCAGACTCCCCCCAATTGCCCAATCTGAAAAGAAACCGGTGGGGCCACAAAAATACCCAGAGTAAATAATCGTCAAGAATCCCTTGTCTCCCCCTTGTACGCACGATTCTTGCCGATAGACTAGAAGCTTCCCCGCGCATCAGGGTATCCCCGGTCGGCCGGCGGACGTAAACGTGGCCGGTACCCTCGACCGGAGTGAACCAGGAATCCGTGCGCAGACCGCGTTGGAGTCGCGAAACAGGATCCTAGAGGCCGACGACGGAACGCCCGGGGCCCTCCCAGGCGCCCCTCCCACCTGATTTCCCCGCCTTTCGAGAATAAGGAGATTTCTTGTGACTAGCCTCACGCTAGCTGCGGTGTTGCAGCTTTCGGTCGCAGCCGCTGCGCCCCACAATTACGCCGACGCCCACCGTACGACCGCCCAGACCGGTCAGCCGATGGTGGTGATGGTCAGCGCCGAATGGTGCGGGGCGTGCAAGGAGATGGAAACGACCGTCCTGCCGCAGGTCGCCAAGCGTGGCCTGCTGAAGAAGGTCAGCTTCGCCGTTGTCAACGTGGACAGCGAAGGGGCCTTGGCCCGCAAGCTGATCGGCAACGGCCCCGTCCCCCAGTTGGTGATGTTCCGCAGAAACGGCAAGGGATGGCTGCGGAAGAGACTCGTCGGCGGGCAGACTCCCGAGGCGGTCGAGAAGTTCATCGAGCAGGGCGTGGCACGCGACGAGGCGACCAAGAAGGCCCCGGAAGGTGAACAGCAGCAGTTCTCCGACGAAGAGTCCGGCGGGGCCAAGGTCGCCGAAAAGCCCACGGCCCAACCCGTCAGCAAACATTAGTGCCTCGTCAAGGCTGGACTCAGCGGCGTGTTGGGTGCCATGCCCACGACCGTCGTGGGCATGTTTGCCGTTTTGCTTCGTTCGCTTGGCAAGAATGGCACCTCAACAAGGTGTGCGCGGAGACAAACTGGGCAAGGTGGGAGCCTGGCGGTTCCTCTGGCGGGTAATTCGGGTTTACACCGGGTGGCCCTCCGTCATACCATACCGCGTCGCCTCGCGGGGATCTCCTCTCCGCCCGCACGACGCCGCCACGGAGGGTCGATCGATGCCCGACGGATCTTCGCTGCTGCTGCGCGACCGCAGCGGGTCGTTGACCTGGGAACCTGCCCCGCCGCCCCCCCGAGAGACCCTCCCCTACGGCCGCCACTGGGTCACCGAGGAGGACATCCGCCTGGTGGTCGACGTGTTGCGCAGCGACTGGCTGACGACCGGGCCGGTGCTGGAGCGGTTCGAGCGGGCGTTTGCCCGCTACGTCGGCGCCGACCAGGCAGTGGCCGTCAGCAGCGGCACGGCGGCGCTGCACGCGGCGATGTTCGCCCTAGGAGTTGGGCCCGGCGACGAGGTGATCGTCCCCGCGATGACCTTTGCGGCCACGGCCAACTGCGTGGTGTTCCAGGGGGGAACGCCCGTCTTTGCCGACGTCGACCCGGCGACGCTGCTGCTGGGGCCGGCCCAGGTGGAAGCCCGGTTGACGCCGCGGACCAAGGCCGTGATCGCCGTAGATTATGCCGGCCAGCCTTGCGACTACGACGCGCTGCGACGGCTTGTCGGCGAGCACGGGCTGGCCCTGGTGGCCGACAGCTCGCACGCCCTGGGGGCCCACGACCACGGCCGCCCCGTCGGCAGCCTGGCCGATCTGAGCACCTTCAGCCTGCATGCGGTCAAGCCGATCACCACGGGCGAGGGCGGCATGATCGCCACGGACGACGCCGCCCTAGCCGAGCGGATGCGGCGGTTCCGCAACCACGGCTTCAGCCGCGACCACCGTCAGCGGGCCAAGGCCGGCTCCTGGCATTACGAAATGACCGAGCTGGGCTACAACTACCGCCTGACCGATTTTCAGTCCGCACTGGGGTTGGGCCAGTTGTCCAAGCTCGACGGCTGGATCGCCCGACGCCGGCAGATCGCCGCAGATTACGACCGGGCGTTTGCCGACCTGCCCGGGGTGCGGCCGCTGGGCACCCGCCACGGCGCCTCGCACGCCTGGCACCTGTACGTGGTTCGATTGGATCGGGAACTGTTGGGGGTCGGCCGGGGGGAGGTCTTCGCGGCCTTGCGGGCCAGAGGGATCGGCGTAGGCGTACACTACATCCCCGTCCACCTGCACCCGTTCTACCGCGAGCGATTCGGCACCGTCCCCGGCGACTGTCCGGTGGCGGAGGCCGCCTACCAGCAGATTCTCTCCCTGCCCATCTTCCCGGCGATGACCGACCGGGACGTGGCCGACGTGGTCGAAGCCGTGCAGGCGGTTTGCGCTTCCGCAGGATGAAAGGGAGATGCCCAAGGTCCAAATCCCAAGGTTCAATGGCCAACCTCCCCCTGACTCCACTTCTCGATCGAATCTTGCGCTTTGGACCTTGAACCTTGAGCCTTGAAACTTACGAGCGAGGCAGATGAGGGTCGTGGCGATCATCCAGGCCCGGCTGGGGAGCACCCGCCTGCCAGGCAAGGTCCTGGCCGACGTCGGCGGCCGCTCGATGCTCGGGCGTGTTTGCGACCGCGCCCGCCGGGCGGCGCTGGTCGACCAGGTCGTCGTGGCTACGACCTTGGAGCCCGACGACCAGCAGGTTGTCGACGAGTGTGCCCGCCTGCAGGTGGCCTGTTTCCGGGGAAGTACAGAGGACGTGCTCGAGCGCTACGACCAGGCGGCGCGGGCCTTCGAGGCCGACGCCGTGGTCCGCATCACGGCCGATTGCCCCTTGATCGACCCGCAAGTGATCGACCTGGTGGTGGGTGCCTTTCAAGAGGCGAGACAGGCACTTCAGCATTCAGCTTCCCTCTTGTACGCCTCCAACACGTTGCGGCGGACCTGGCCGCGCGGGCTGGACGTGGAAGTGATGACCGCAGCCGCTCTGGCTCAGGCCTGCCGGGAGGCGAGGGAGCCGTACCAGCGGACCCACGTCACACCCTACATCTACCAGCACCCGGACTTGTTCCGGCTGCTGGCGGTCACCCAGAGGGTACCCGGCCCGGAAGACCTCGGCCATTGGCGCTGGACGGTCGACGTGCCGGAAGACCTCGATTTCGTGCGGGCGGTCTACGGGCGTTTAGCCCGGATCAATCATGGGCCGGGAGAGACCGTACAGTGTGCCACTGCTTCGTCAGAAGCAGTGTCGTGTGTAACGGCCGCGCACTGCTTACCTTGCGGCAAGCAGTGGCACACCTCCGTGAAGAATCCGGGTCTTGGCGGCGGCGAGACGTTTTCCTGGCGCGACGTGCAGCAATTGCTCGCCCGAGAGCCGGTCCTGGCCGAGCTGAACCGACACGTTCGCCAGAAGCAGCTCGTGGAGGGATGACCGTGCCCGCAGCGCTGCTGGTTCGCGCCGACGCCGGGTCCCAGATCGGCACCGGTCACTTGCTGCGAAGCCTGGCCCTGGCTCGTGCCTGGCAGGCGGCGGGTGGGCAAGTAACCTTCGTGAGCTGCTGCGACGTGGAGCCCTTGCGAGAGCGGATTCGGGCCAGCGGGGCCCGCCTGGCTTTGCTGAGCCATCCCCACCCCGACCCGGCCGATCTGGCCGTCACGCTGGCCCTGTTGGCCGACACGAAGTCGCAAAACCCGCCGCCCGCGGCAACTTGGGTGGCGTTGGACGGCTACCAGTTCGATTCCACCTACCAGCAGGCACTCCGCGACGCCGGCGCCCGGTTGTTGGTGATCGACGACCTGGCCCACCTGGGGCAGTACCATGCCGACGTGTTGCTGAACCAGAACCTGGGCGCCCAGCGGCTCGACTACGCGTGCAACCCCGACACGGTATTGTTGCTGGGTTGCCACTATGCGCTCTTGCGGCCGGAGTTCCAGCGGTGGAGTTCCTTCCAGCGAGTGACTCCCAATCGCGTCCGCAGATTGCTAGTCACCCTGGGGGGCGCCGATCCGCACAACCTGACCGGCACGGTCGTCGCGGCCCTCAGCCGGCTCGACCTGCCGAGACTGGAGGTCAAGGTCCTGGTCGGATCGGCCAATCTGCACCTGGAGACCGTCCGTCGGCAGATCCGCCGCGACCCGGAAGCTACCCGGCCGCACATCGAAATGCTGACCGACGTGTCGGACGTGTCTGAGCTGATGGCCTGGGCCGACCTGGCCGTCAGCGCCGCGGGAAGCACCTGTTGGGAGCTGGCCTTCATGCAGTTGCCGGCGGTGCTGCTCGTGCTGGCGGATAACCAGGAAACGGTTGCCCGGCAGGTCTCGGCCGCCGGCGCCGCGACCAACCTGGGCTGGGCCGAGCGGCTCACGGCCGAGGCGATTGCCGAGGTGCTCTTGAAGGCCTGCCGCGGCCGCCGTCGGCGAGCCAACCAAAGCCAAGCCGGCCGCCGGTTGGTCGATGGTCACGGGGCCCAGCGCGTGGTGGCGGTGATTGAGGCGCTGGATAGTTCGCTCCCGGCGGACCAGGTGACGCTCCGCCCGGCCACGGCCGAAGACGCGGCGCCCCTCTGGCGGCTGGCCAACGATCCGGCGGTTCGCCGGGCTGCCCTTGCCTCTGCCGATCCCATCCCGCTACAGAGCCACCTCCGCTGGTTCAAGCGGCGGCTTGCCAGCCCGGGGAGCTGCATCTGGGTGCTCGATTTCCAGGGACTCGTTCTGGGCCAGGTCCGCTACGATCAGACCGACGCCCAGACGGCGGAGATCGCCATCTCGGTAGCGCCGGCCTTTCGACAGCGAGGGCTGGCCACCAAGCTGCTGGAGATGACCTGCCCGCGGGCCAGCCAGCGGTTGGGAGTCCGGCGGCTGCGGGCGATCATCCGGCAAGAGAACCTCCCATCGGCACGAACCTTCGCCAAGGCCGGATTCACGAAGATCGATTCCCGCTGGCTGCAAAACCATTCCTGCCACGTTTTCGAGCTTGGTAAGTAGCTGAGGGTCTCCAGGAGTTCGAGACGTGAGGTTTCGATGCTCCAGTGCGGTGTGTAAAGCCGCCGCCAGCGGCGGCGGAATCCCGCGACCGCTGGTCGCGGCTTTTCACGAATCCGAATTGTCGGACACGCTCAAGCAGATGCCATGACCAACGCGTATATTGAGATTGCCGGCCGGCGGATCGGGCCGGGGCAGCCGCCCTACGTCGTGGCCGAAATGTCGGCCAACCACGGCCGCGACTTTCGCCAGGCGGTGAACATCGTCGAAGCGGCCGCCGCCGCCGGCGCCGACGCGGTCAAGCTCCAGACCTACACCCCCGAGAGCCTCACGATCGACTGCCCAGATCCCCGCTTCCGCATCCAGGGGACCCCCTGGGCCGGACGGACGCTGTACGACCTCTACCGAGAGGCCGCCATGCCCTGGGACTGGCAGCCCGAGCTGAAGCGGATCGCCGAGCAGCTCGGACTGGTGCTGTTCTCCACGCCTTTCGACGCCGCGGCCGTCGATTTTCTCGAGCAGATGCAGGTGCCGGCCTACAAAATCGCCTCCTTCGAGCTGGTCGACCTGCCGCTGTTGCGCCGGGTGGCGCGGACCGGCCGGCCGATCCTCCTTTCCACCGGCATGGCCACCCTGGCCGAGATCGACGAGGCGGTGGACACAATCCGCACCGCCGGCGGCCGGCAGTTGGCGCTCTTGAAGTGCACCACCGCCTATCCGGCCTCTGTCGACCAGATGAACCTGCGGACCATTGCCCACCTGGCCGAGGCCTTCCACCTGCCGGTCGGTCTTTCCGACCACAGCCTGGAGCCGGCCGTGCCGCCGGCCGCGGTGGCCTGCGGGGCCTGCCTGGTCGAAAGGCACCTGACGCTCTCCCGCGACCTGCCCACCCCCGACGGCCCCTTCTCGCTCGAGCCGGAGGAGTTCCGGCAGATGGTCGCCGCGGTGCGGGCCGCCTACGCGGCCCTGGGGACCGTGCACTACGGACCTACCGAGCAGGAGGCGGCCGGCCGCCGCTTCCGCCGTTCGCTGTTCGCCGTGGAAGACATCGCCGCCGGCCAACTGCTGACCGCCGCCAACGTCCGTGCCATCCGTCCGTCCGGCGGCCTCCACCCCCGCTGCCTGGAGACGATCCTCGGCCGCACCGCGCGGATCGACGTCGCCCGAGGGACCCCGCTGGACTGGAGCCACGTCGCGTGAGCAGCGTGACGGCGCGGCTCTTTGTCTCTGGCGATGGTTTTGCCCCCACGCGGCGCCCGCCATTTCACTCGGTGGCGGCGGTGATGCCGGCGCCCGGCGAGTTGGCGTGTTTGTCGTCCACGTCGATCTCGTTGACGTGGTTATGGGGCCGCGATTGATTCAAATCCGTCGTGCCCGAGGCCTCTTGGACGTAGCCAGTCTAGTTGCCGGTGGGATCGCTAATCACTGCTCAAGCTCTGACCCCATTGACGCCATTGACATTGAAGGGGATGCTCGATGCTGGTCTGATAACCGAGACGGAATTCAATACGAAGAAAAAGCGAGACTTTAGCATCATTATTGGGTTTTGATGATGACTCACACGGGTATTTGTGCTAGGTTTTCGGCCTGGAAAGGGGGGCCACGGAGGGTTTTGCCGTGCCGGGACCAGGCGAATACGTGTCCGATG
>Ga0315277_10005520_pt1 | contig 16634 bp, 14 predicted proteins | sample YL17G05_15_MG_FD_203695 | JGI IMG/M metagenome (GOLD analysis project Ga0315277, IMG submission 203695) | Sediment microbial communities from Yellowstone Lake, YNP, Wyoming, USA - YL17G05_15 | ecosystem: Environmental > Aquatic > Freshwater > Lake > Sediment | place: USA: Wyoming | collected... | reverse complement strand
GGTTCCAGGGGGATCTCGTTACCGCAATACGAGAATCGCTTCGGCGCGTGGAGCCGTGCTTCGCCGATGATCTGCCGCGTCTTGCATACCACGCGATCGTTGCAGGCGATGACGCTGATGTCGCGGGCATCACCGTCACCCACGAATTCCTGGGCATTATAGACCTTGGCATCTCCAGCATCACCGGAGTTTTCATCGCTGGCCTTCGCCAAGAACTTCGAGAGCGATGCTTCATTTTCCATGAACTCGATGCCTGACCCCCCCGCGGTTCGCGTTTGCTTCATGACGATCGGAAACTTTAGCTTCTTGCAGATCTCTTGCACGAGCCCGTCGACCCCCGTGTCTGGCGTGATGGACACCCTGGTCGTCCTAGGTATTTCGATGCCAATGCCATTGTTTTTCAAGAGGCTGCCAATGGCCACGAGATTGCGCGCCCGCTGGACGGCCATGGCCGAATTACCGAGCAAGAACCCGAGCTCGTTGAACCGCTTCCAGCACGATGGCTCGTCATCGAACCCGCTCCCCGCGAGGATCATGGGCTTGCCCGGCCCGGGCTGTTTCGATACGACCCGCTCCAGCGTGGCGAGTGCCCAGGATCGGAAATGGTCGCCATCCCTCGGATCTTGTGATTCTTGCAGGAAATAATGGCCTTCCGCGGCATGCTGGCGGATATCGGCGTCCCCGAAATAGTCGATGACCACTGGGCGAAATCCCGCCATCGTACATCGCTCGGCGAGCGGGCGGCAGTTGAAACCGACGATGATGATCGCGGTTCCTTTCGTGGAGGTTATCAAGGTCGCGTGCCATTCGACTGGTGGTTGATTGTTCTCAAGGTTACATGACATCGGAGTTACTTAACGTTGCACTTGCGCGGATTGTTTCCGGCTGCTCGATGCACCCGAATTAAATGTTGATCGAGTTGTTGCAACAAATCTGGGTGTTACAAAACCTTTTTTATGTAGTAAGACACCAAATTTATTAGATTTGAGCACTATTACCTATTCAGTCCACCGCTCAAAGAGATGACGTCCCGCCGGTTTGTCTATGTCAACGATGGAGGCAATACGTCAGATTCTCGAACAGATAGGTCTATCGGTTTCTGGCATCCAGCATTGCTTGCTCATGGATAGAACAGGTCTTCTCATCGCGAATTACAGCAAGTACGTGTTCAAGCAACTCGACATCGATGCAGTCGGGGCCATCATGGGCGCGGTGTTTCAAGCTGCCGAAGAGGAAGGAAATGCTCTCGAATTCAATGGCCTGGAGATCCAGATCAACGAGTTCAAGCAAGGGTTCCGGTTCGCCGTTGCGTGCGAAGATGTCGGCGTTCTCGGCGTCATCACGGACAAGGACGTGCAGATCGGGCTCGTTAGGGCGTCGATGCGGAAATTCGCGCCGATCCTGGCCAAGACCATGAAGAAGATGCTGACCACGGCGAGCGGCACTGCCCTCGAAGACTTGAAGGACTTGTTCTCGGACCCGTCAATCTAGCACCGGTTCAACGTGAATCGATCGTGCCAGTCAATTCTCTTTTTTCTTGAGCAGCTGCGCCTTGCACACCACGTTTTCCCCCGTGATCTCGACGATGCAGTCGCAAAAGAAGAGCAAGTCATAATTGTGCGTGTAAAATTCAATGACGTGGGTGGAGCCTTTCTTTTTATATACCGGCCCCGTTTCCTTGCGCTTGAGCTTCTCGCCGACCCGGTCCCTGATTTGATTCGTATACACGCGCCCCACGGGCTGGCCGAACGCCCCGAACATGACGGCGAGCTCGGCAATGGCCGCGGCATCGGCGGGAACGATGACCGTGTAGACATGCGCGAGGATCTTCTTGAAAGCGGTCTCGTCGTGCGGCGTGACGATGTTGCCGTCTGGCATCAGCGCGAACGTGGGCGAGTAGTCGACCTTCAAGTGCCTGGGGAGGGCGACGATGATCGGTAACCGCTGGTTGTCCCATTCCGCGCGCAGCGCGAGCTCGTAATCCCCCTCGTTCCAGCCATCGACAGCTTTGATGTTGTCAACGATTAGTTTCAACTGGTCGGGTCTCAGCGGGAGCTTGGATCCTGGCATGATATCAATAATTTTTTTCGGACTTTAAATACTATACTGGAATTCAAGCAATATGGTCTTGATGTTGTTTCGAATGCGGGACCTGCAGTTTTCCTCTTACGACCCCCTGGGCAGAATATCCAACTTTGTCCATTCTTATAGTAAGAGTTTGGTTTAAGGGGTATTAAGGCAATTAACGATCATGCCGACCGATATAGACGCGTTGAGATTGCTCTTGAGGGAGTTTGTCCAAGAGCGGGAGTGGGAGCGGTTCCATGAGCCGAAAGACCTCGCCCTTGCCATCTCGATAGAAAGCGGCGAGCTCTCCGAGCATTTCTTGTGGAAGAGCATCGACGAGGCCCGGGATTATGTCAAGAAGGAGGGAAACGCGGCCAAGATCGTGGAGGAAATTGCCGACGTGATGATCTATAGCCTGAACCTCGTGAATGCGCTGGAGCGGATCACGGGAAAGCCCATCGACGTGGGCAATGCAATCTATGAAAAAATAGAAAAAAATGCGAAAAAGTACCCGGCAACGCTCTACAAAAACAAGGCACGGCTGGACAAGCCGTGATTTCTTTCGACGCGGTCGGGCGACGCGTTCTTGGTAAGGTTCGCATCACGTCTGCTTGTCTGGCTCGTATTCGATTACGCTCAAGCCGAAGGTCCAGGCAATGGCTTCCCTGCAAGTCCTCATCTCCGGGGGCACGCGCAGCACGTAATACTTTCCCGACGTCGAATCCTTGACTTTCACGAATTACATGTTTCTGGACATCCTGGTAAGCCTGAGGCGGATGAGTTGCGACGTGCCATCAGCGTGGATCACGTGGCCATGCATCTCGTGAACGAGGATATCGTAACCAATAATCTTTAACAATTCCGCCCTGAGCTATAGATTCTTGCAACGGATGATGTCATTCGCGGTCAGGTCGTTGGAATTGACGAAGAAGAGAAAGTTTTTCAAGGTGTCCCTGAACTCGAAGCCGGAAGTCGCCCAGATGCCGTTTTCGAGAAAATTGTTCCAGGAATACGTGGTCGTCGTGCCGCCCTTCTTTTTCAAGATTATGTCGAAGCCGCTCGAAATCGTTGCTGGAATTCATTCGGCAGGTTTCAACGTTAAGCAAGGATTCGTGCCGGGGATTAATGGAACTTCCCGGGACCTCACGTCTGGTCACGGTTTATAAATTTCCGCGGATAAAAGGGTAAAAAAAAGAACCGCGCCGATTACTAGTCGGCGATGTTGATGTTGAGCTTCGAGATCAATTCCTTGAACCGGTTTCGCACGGTGACTTCAGTGACCTGGGCTATCTTCGCGATGTCGCGCTGCGTGCGTCGTTCCTTCTCCAGCACGCTTGCCAGGTAGAGCGCCGCCGCTGCCACGCCTGTCGGCCCGCGGCCGGACGTGAGCCCCTTCTTCGATGCCACCTGCAAGATGTGGCGCGCGGTCGACTGGCACTTGCCCGACAGCTTCAAGCCGCTGGCAAACCGCGAGATGTACTCCACGGGCGACGTGGGCCCAGCGTTCAAGGCGAGCTTGTGCGAGATGAAGCGGTAACACCTTTCGATTTCATTCTTGTCGACGCGCGCGACCTCGGCGATTTCCTGGAGCGTGCGCGGGATCTTGCAGAGACGACACGATGCATAGATGCTGGCAGCAGCAACCCCCTCGATGCTGCGGCCGCGGATGAGGTGATTCTTGACAGCATTCCGGTAAATCTTGGACGCGGTTTCTCGAAGGTTCTTCGGCAAGGACAATGCGGATGCCATGCGGTCGAGCTCGCTCAAGGCAAACGTGAAGTTTCGCTCCATGGCGTCGGAGATCCTGATGTGCCGCTGCCACTTCCGCAAGCGGTAGACTCGCGCCTTTATGCGTGGCGAGATCTTCCGGCCGAACACGTCGCGGTCGCAATTCGAGAGCCAAATGTCTGTTCCTGGTGCTTGAATTTCACCAAAAACTGGTTCACGTGGATCTCTAGCATCATGCTCGTTGGATCCTTGAAAAAACGTTTCGATTTCGCGCATCAAGGCTGATGCCAGATTTTCAAAACGGGTCGCAAGAATAACATTAAACTTAAAATCGTCACAATATCTGAAAGCGACGAGAAAGCGATTCTTAAACGATATTCGCGCAAAGCCGGCCAACAAAGAGGTCGATTCACTGGGTTTCAACAACTGGAATAATATCTTGTCGAGGTCCCATGCTGCTGAAGAGAAAAAGGTTTTAACCGTCACCTTGTTTGCTCGCTTGTTGAATTCAACTTGGAACATCCCGCTAGCTGTTCTTGACAAGAGCCATGCATGAACTGTTCTTGAATCACGACTTGCACCAAAAACCAATGCAAGCAAAAAAGTGACAAGAATGAACCACTTGGTATTCATGGCGGAAGCAGGATTGTTCGACACCCACAAATTCGCGACGAGTATAAACAAGACAATAAAGACAAGTGGTAAAATTATTTTCACGATTCGATTTATGGTCGATTTATCTCGAAAATTCAGAATCAACCGGTCTTTTTGCCTGGTAAGTACCGAGTAAACAATTCCTGCTCGTGGAAAAGTATGCTGCTTTTTTGAATTGAAAGAAGACATCTCTTCATTCCCTCTTTTGATTGATGTAAATCTCCCGGAATTTACTATTATTTTCCTGTATTAGCACACAACGTGAAAAAATGCAAAAATCTAAAGAAAAAAGGATAAAGGGTGATTGATCTATTCGTCAGCGATGTTGATGTTGAGCTTCGAGATCAATTCCTTGAACCGGTTTCGCACGGTGACTTCAGTGACCTGGGCTATCTTCGCGATGTCGCGCTGCGTGCGTCGTTCCTTCTCCAGCACGCTTGCCAGGTAGAGCGCCGCCGCTGCCACGCCTGTCGGCCCGCGGCCGGACGTGAGCCCCTTCTTCGATGCCACCTGTAAGATGTGGCGCGCGGTCGACTGGCACTTGCCCGACAGCTTCAAGCCGCTGGCAAACCGCGAGATGTACTCCACAGGCGACGTGGGCCCGGCGTTCAAGGCGAGCTTGTGCGAGATGAAGCGGTAGCACCTGCCGATTTCCTTCTTGTCCACGCGCGCGACCTCGGCGATTTCCTGGAGCGTGCGCGGGATCTTGCAGAGACGACACGATGCATAGATGCTGGCAGCAGCAACCCCCTCGATGCTGCGGCCACGGATGAGGTGATTCTTGACTGCATTCCGGTAAATCTTGGACGCGGTTTCTCGAAGGTTCTTCGGCAAGGACAATGCGGATGCCATTCGGTCGAGCTCGCTCAAGGCAAACGTGAGGTTCCGCTCCATGGCATCGGACACCCTGATGCGCCGCTGCCACTTCCGCAGGCGGTAGACTTGCGCCTTGATGCGCGGCGAGATCTTCCTGCCGAACACGTCGCGGTCCCTGAAGTCGATGATCGTGCTCAAGCCCTTGTCATGAATCGTGTAGGTGAGCGGCGCCCCGACTCTCGTGCGCTTCTTCTTCTGGTCCGCATCGAATGCTCTCCACTCTGGACCAGGATCAATGATCTTGCTTTTCAACACCAGTCCGCATATGGAACAGATTTTTTCCCCCCGAAACTCGTCCAGCACAAATACATCATTCTTGCAAGCCTTGCATTTTTCCAGTTCCCCTTCGACGTCCTTTTCGATGTTGATTTCTCGTTGATTCACGACCATTCTTTTAACCCCGCTTGGTGAATTTCTTTGGAAGAAATTTCTTCGTCCCCGGGCGTTTCTGCTCGAGGATAGCGAAATAATTCGTAGAAAAATAGTCTGAATTGTCTGTATTTCCCGATTGCTGCAGTTTTACCGAAAGAAAAGGATTCTCGACTGGTCCGAACAGGTCATAAACGGTTCCTATCGTGGCTGTCATCGATGCATCTACGACGCGGGCGCCCATTATCTTGGAACTGATGTCGCCTACCCGGAACAGTAGATGGTTCGATGCCGTCTTGGTGATTGGCTTGCCGATTTTAATCGGCTTACCGATTTGAGGAATGGAGCTCGATAGAAACACCTATTCAGTGTATTTATTAAACAGTGCAATCCGTCTTAAAAAATGATAACTGAAACAAGGATGAGCTCCCTTATAAGGATTTTTTCAAACGATCGCTTAACTAATCCTCTTTAAATAGCTATTAATAGAACAATAACCTCGACGCGCCCAAAAATCGTTTGTATTTTTGCTCGAACGGAATTTGTCGTGCATTTTTTTCCCGTCGTGGAGAAAGCGCATAGATTTCGTGCGGAAGCATTAATTATAATAGTACGTTCGCTCTAACCCGATCGTCTGGATATGGCCCATTTGTTTGGGATGCACCGCGGTTGTTTCGTTCCTAGCAAATCATTCCACTGGTTTGATATTGCATATCTCGCAATTTCATGATGGGATTGAAAGATAAGGGATGAAATAACCTTTAAAGGGGAAATGCGCTAGAGCAGTCACGAAATACCTTAATCGAGCACTTCTTCTATCGAAGAGAGCCGGACTGTCAAGGCCTGGTAGAAGTCGCGGGTTGGTATGGTGACGTGATCGCGAAGCACCTTGAAGATCTCCTTTTGCTTTTGGCTCAGGCCCGGGATTATGGACTCGTCAAGGTGGTGGTCGCCAATGAATCTCGCCAGTTCGACGAGCTCGAGCGCAAATTCTCCCTTTACCTTCTCGACAGCACGCTCGAATTTTTTCGCTTCCTCGTCGAGCGTCCTGCTCACAGGCGGGGGAGGCGATTTCTGCTTGATCTTCCCCGAGAGCCAATCGACAAGATGGGCCGTGGCGGGAGCGTCGGTCAAGCCGATTTTCTGAACCATGCCGCTGAAGAGCGTGATCAATTTTTTCGTCTTGGGAAATTTGTCATAAATGCCGGTTAAATCCTTCGAGCATATGAACAGTACGCCGTCGATGAAGGTATCGTCAAAATCGGTCGCGTTCAGCATACGAAATAGCCGGAGCACGACGTCTTTCTTGCTTTCAAGGTTATCCTTGCCGTGCACGAGTTTGTAAAGTGCAGCAATCAAGCCAACGCCGGACGACAAGCGTATTTCATTCGCTGTTGCCACGGCTATCGGATCTAAGGTGCTCATGTGACATCTCCTATGAAATCGTGAACATCTTTACCTTCGCAAGTGGTTCATAAAAAGGTTTTTTCAAGGTGGAAGCAAGCATTTTCCACCGCATTTCCACTGGAGGAAAGGTCTTGTTAGCCCCCATACAAGAGCTGCCGCAACCGGTGGAGCTCGGCGAGCATCTCGTTCCGCAAGTTACAGAACGCGTTCGGTCCGACCGGTAAGCCCTCCTTCTCGCGCTGCCGCAGCCGTGCCTCGTAGATCTCGGGATAGCGTTCCTGGAACTCTTTCTGGAAGACGTCGATGGGATCGAAGCTGAAGATGTTCTTGCCGTGCTCCGCGCCCCGCGTGGCGACGAACCTGTCGACCTGCGCGGCGAGAAATGGTGGAAGCAAGCCATGCTCGATCGCGATGATCTTGCTCAACAATAGTAAATCCCGCGCGTTGAACCCCGTGGCGCCACCCACGTCCTTCCCCCGCGTGTCCGCCACGAGGCAGACGCGGCAGCAAACTTCGGGATCATCCCGCATGAATAAGTAGACTTGTGTGTCCTCTGTGTTCACGCGGAAGTAATGGTCGGTCTTGGCGATCCAGGCGAACCCGTAGGCGTCGACGAGGACGCCGAGGGCATTGAGAAACGGCATGACTATCTCTTTCTGGACCGCCAGCATCGCGATTTCGTTGTTGATGTCGTCCCGTTCCCCAGCGTGCTCGTTTTCGTGGCGCTGGTCCAGGACCTGCTGGACTTGCACGATGATGGAGCGCTGCTGGTCCGTGGCCGTTGCCAGCAACTCGGGGAGCGTCCGGTGCTCCCTAGCGTCGTGGATGCGCAGCATCATCTCGGCACGGTCGGCCAACAATTGCCGCAGCTGCTCGACTTGCACGGTCGATATTTGCTTCGCCCACGCGGGATGCTCCTCGCTCCACGGAATGAACCGGCAGCGATTTCTCAACGTCTCGTCGACCTGCTGGAAATCCTTGAGACAAGGCGGGTACGAGAACTTGCCGATTCTTTGGTCGCTACTCACGCGCTACTTGACCGGGATACGTCTTTTAACTCTGACTCGAACGATATGAGGAACACGGCATGCTCATTTTCTTCCCATGGCAACGAGCTTTTTGCGCAGCAGTATGGCCCGGCGGTAGATCCTCTCGACCTGGTCGAGGACCTTCTCGATATCGTGCTCTTGCACGTTGTCGAGGGCATTGTTAGTGAGCTTTTCCCGCAAGGCCTTGTCATCGACGAGCCGATTCAGCGACATCTTGAAGCCTGCGGTCGTTTTTTCCTTGATGCAGTGCACCCCGTTCTCGATCCAGTCATACGTGGGCAAATCGCGGCATAAAATGGGCAGCTTGCAAGCTGCGGCCTCCAGAAGAGGGATACCCTGGTTCTCGGCCCTCGACGGGAAGAAGAAAACGTCGGAACCGCAATACGCCCCCACGATGTCGTCAACGTAACCTGTGAAGGTGAGGTTCGGTAGATCGTTGTACTGGTCGACGAGTTTCTTGGCCGTGATGTAGTTGCCGACCCAGATGAAATGATACTGCGGGAACGACCTCGCCACCTCGTGATACACGTCGAGGCCCTTGCGCGCCCAGATCACGCCGACGCACAAGATGATGGGCTTTGCAGGGTCGATGCCGTGCTTATCGTGCAAGTATGCCCGGAAGGCGGTTCGCTTGTCCATGCTGAACTGGAACTTGGTCAGGTTCACGCCGTTGGAGACGGGCACGATCGGCGGCTTCGTGGGTATCTTGAGTTTCACGAGCGCTGCCTTGGAAAAGTTCGACGGCGTGATGAGCACCTCGGAGAACTTGTACAAGTTCCGGAGGTAGATGTTGATGTAGGGGACGAGCGGGTCGGGTAAAAACCCGCCTTTCATATCATCGGGCGTCGTGTGCGCGTGCTGCACGCATGCACAGTTGTACTTCTTTTTCTGGAGCCAGATGTTGAGCAACGCGTTCGGGCCATAGGTGGGGCAGATGATGATGTCCGGCCTCCTGTTGCCCGGGAACGGCCGGTTTTCAACGATGAAATGGCCGCGTGCCTTCAATCCCTTCATCAAGCTCTTGTGGTTGACCTCGATGCCCCCGAGGGTGCCCGATGGCACACGCTTCTTGAACTGGTCGATCTCGCTCAAGCTCAAGATCTTCAACCGGCGGGATAATTTCTCGTCCATCGGGTGCTACCTTCTTGCATGCGGTGATGATTCTAAAACGGCGCCGGGAGTTAAAAGGGCATCTTGCATCCAGTGATGATCGCCTCGATACCAAGGGCGCGAGAAACGTACGATTGACACCTTCGAAAATCTTTTATGCGCCAAAGCTGAAGTAACGAGGGGGATCTTCTGTACCATTGAACACCTAGCAAATCTGGGCTTAGAGGTATTTCGAATCCAATCAATAAACAGCAAGAAAAAAAATGGAAAATAAACAGCGAGATGGTGAAACGAAATGTCCGAAGAAATATTGAAGTTTACCAAGTTGACGTTTTTGATCCACTTTATTTTTGGGATTTTCTACACAATCTTGTTCTGGATGCCAGAGCAGGCATCAATCCTTTTTGGCTTGTCGTCGACATATACCCCCATGGTAGGGGCTTATGCTAATTTCTTGGCTTCGGCTTTGGTGGGTTTTACGGTGAGCTCCTTGTTCGGGTACAAGGCGAAGGAATGGAAGGCAGTGAAGATCGTCGTCATCAGCGAGGTGGTGTTCCTCGGGTTTCTCATTGCCGCGGAAATAATCAATGCAGTCCTCATCGGGCCTGTCGTGGTATTTTTCCTCATTATCGACCCTGCGCTCCTTGTCCTGTTCCTCGTGTCGTTCTTGAAACAAGAGGGCAAAATTAAGTAAGGTTAAGCACGATTACCTGAACTATCACTTCCTGGGTAATTCTCATCCTTTTTTTTACAATGAACCGCAACCGTCTAAAAATGCATCTCGTCAAGCCACTCCAGGTGACAAGCGCATGCCGCGCCGCCCGCGACGGGGCGCGGGTCAAGGCCACCGACGGTTGCTTGCTGCTCGATGGCATCCTTGATGATGGCCAATGCTCGCTGGTTGCAAGCCATGTCGCGGCAATTATGGGCTCCTCTTGGCTTCCCGCCCGCGACTGGGTCGCACAGCACGAGCGTGTTCATATCCCGGGCTGGAAGAGTAAATGCCTCGTGGAGCAGCAGCATGGCTGTCCAGAGCCATGGCGGCCGGTACTTGCCGCGCTCCCAGAACCGTTCCATGACCGTGTTGGCATGGATGGCGGCCGGGTTGATCGATATCGTCGACACGCCTAGCGATAGCAAGTGCTTCATGGATTCCCGGGCGTCGATGAGCGCCGCGAGCTCGTCGAGGAAGAGCGGCTTCAGCAGCAAGTAGACCTTGGTGCCGACGTTATGTTCCTTGAGGATTTCGTGGACGTGCATAAACTGGTCGCGGGTGAAGCCCTTGTTGATAAAGTCGAGGCGAATCTCGTCGTTCCACGTTTCCAATCCGATGCCGACCTCGCCGAGCTGGTCCTCCCTGAGCTTTGCCTTGAACCGGCATAAAGACTCTTGCGAGATGAATTCGGGCCGGGATTCCACCGCGACTTCTTGTACCGTCGGAAGGCTTGCCAGCGATGCCAACACTTGCTCCTGTACCCCGGCGGGTATCTCTTTCTCGTCGAAAAAGCTGCCCGAGTTGAAGACCTTCGCGACCACGTTCCCGGCGCCCGCGATCTCTTTCTCGTGCTTGGCCAGCGCGGCCGAAAATTGGCCGGCAATGATGTCACCCGGCACCGTCTCCCCGGCGCTATCGTTGTTGTACCCGCACATGGTGCAGCCAAGGTCGTCGGAGTAATAATGCTGGCACCCTCTCGTCGTCAAGATCACGACGAATTCGTGCCCGCGCTTGCCGTGCAGCATAGCCGGCCCGAACCATGAATGGACCAGGCTCCCTGGATCCGCGCCTTGCCGTTTTATGCGGTCACGGGCGCCGTCGCGCCGGCAATCCACCGAGATCCGTTTCAAGCTTTCTGGAAGCATGCTACCATTCACCTGCACTTATCAGAGTTTCTTGACGATCGACACGACCGGCCCGCCTTTCAACTCCCGCATCCGGTTCCCCGGGACGATGGCGATACCGTAGCCCAACAATTTACCGGCGCGGTCTTGGATGAACACGTCATCGCCCACCGCTATCCGGTCATCCACTGCATCGACGCCGCCGGGAAACACGTTGCTGCCCGCGATCGTGGTATCGCTAAACGTGATTTTTTTCAACTTGAGAGATGGCTCGGCCGCATCTGCTTTCCAGAGGGCATCGAGAGCGTTCTTGTCGAACGTGATATGGCCAGAAAAGCCATCGATGACGAACATGGCTTGCCCGTTCTCTTTATTGATGACCTGCACGGCATCGCCCTGCAACGGCCGCGGCTTCGCGTCCCCGGGCAGCAATATGCGGCCAGCGCCGGTTTCCAGCTGAAAATCGACGAGCACGCGCAGATCCTCGGTTTGCGGCGAGATCCCGCGGCCATCATCCGCCGTGTCGGTTGCTTTTGGCGAAACCGCTGCTATGGCCTGTTCCAGGGCCGCGATGGCGTCCTTGCTCGCCGCGCTTTCGAAGGATCCCGTGTAGGTGATCGGGAGTATAAGCCTTGGACCGGCGAGCTCGCACGCCTTTCGATAGCCACCATCCACGTGGGCGATGATGCCCGCGATCCGCCGCCCCGCTCGCGCCTGGCCATTGATGAGGGCTTCGAGAATGTCGGCCGAGAAGCCCAGCTCTTGCTCATCCCAGTACCCAGTAACGGGCACGTCGTAATGCGCCGCGGGAAAGCATCGCTCGAGCTGGCGGGGGATGGCCCCGATAGGCGAGGTGATGATGATCTCCGTGCAATGCTGCTTCCAGTCCTTCCAGCCCCGGGTCATGGCCGCGAGAAACTTGGCGTGCGACGGCGAGTCGCTGTAGGGCTTGTGAGCGCTGCACGGGAGTAAAATGATCCACGATGTTCTCGGCGGGAAATGGTAAAACTGCTTGATCTTGTGCCGGAACTTCACGATCTCGGGCCGCCGGTACGAGTCCTGGCCGATGAAGTTGATCGATGCCCGCGAGGCGAGGTCAACCGTCGTGATGGCGATGCCCGCGGCCGCCGCGTCGGTCTTTTTCTGGAACACGGCGAGGCTCGCGCCGCCGTGGTTCCGCGTTTCGAGGTAATCCCTGAACGTGCGAAGTCGCAGCAGCTGCCGGATGCGCGACATCTCGTCAATGGCCACGCCGATGTTGTGGAGGTACAAGGCGACTTGCTTGTCGACCGTGTCGAGTTTCGTATAGTCGTTGGCGGCGAGAAACGCGCAATGCGGGCAATGGCACGGCATCTCGGTGACGTCGCGGAGTTGCAGGACTTGATCGTTAGTGTAATAGGATCCCTTGCTCGCATCTGCCAGGAATCGTGTCTCGAGGATCCCGTCGAATCCGGCCTGCACGGCATGGGCAAACTGGTGGGGGAGGATGCGGTCACCCGCGAGCCGGAAGATGTCCAGCCGGAACTCGCGGTGCATGGCCATCGATTTCTGGACGAGGGCATCGGTGCCTCGGCCAGACAAGTCAAAATCATCGAGGCGGATCGCCCACACCTTGTCGTTGATAAATTTCGCGTCGATCTGCTCGATGACCTCGGGGAAGCCGTGGTCGTTGATGGCGATGCCAACCAGGAAATCGGAACCCGGGATTCCCTCGTCGAGATGCTGCAAGAACTTTGCCACGTGAGCCTTGGAGAACTCCGCATCGACCGCTTCGCTCGGGTACAAGGCCCGGTAAAAAATTAGCGGCGTGATACATTGCGCCGGATCATTCCCGGACGTGCCGAGCATCGTTTTTTCGGCGAAGAAGACCACGTCGTCGAGGAACGTGCGTGCCTTGATCTGTGCATCGGCATCGGCGAGGTCATCAAGTCCCGGCAAGAATGCGAACTTGATCTTTCCTTGCTTGACCATCTCTGCGAAAAAAGCCTCGTACATGGCGTTATTCAAGAGCGAAACGTGCAAGCGGGGGATGAAGACCGGCGTTTTTTCCCGAATATCATTGATCCCGCGTGCCCGCAAGACCCCGCTCCTTGATCCGAGGCCTTGAACGCGCTCCAGGTTATAGGTCACGTTCGCTGCCTGTCACCTTGCATCACGTTACTGGCTTGGCCGGGTGGATGATCGAGTTAAAATCATCATCTTTATAAACTCTTTCCCCGAATTGTTGCAATTGTTGGAGGCCGATGACCTCCTCGTCCATCCTGTATGATTTCCAGATCTTCTGTCCCTTGAAATAGTCCTCGATGAGGGCGATGTATTTTTTCTGGTACACGGATTCTTTCTCGCAGAACTGGCAATCGAGGCCCTCTGGATTGATCTTGTTGATCACGATGCCATCGAGCCGCACGTATTTTTTGGTCATGTCGTTCGCCCTGCGAATTTCCTCGTAGCTGGGGCGCTCGGCGATCGTCACGAAACGCAGCGACGAGTTATTTTTCAGCAGTTTCATGATGCGGTCATTGCGGCGATCGAGTTCCTTCAGCATGCCAAGTAGCTCAGCAGCCATGTTCTTGCGTTTTTCGGAAGTACCTGGGCGGAACCAGTTCAACGGGTTCATCTTGCGCATCGTGCTCACGAATTCCAAGACATTGTCCATGGTTTCGAGCGTGGTCTTGAGAAATACTTGCATAGTCGTTTTCGGGACTTCGAAGATCGAGATCATGTTGCCGGTCGGTGGCATGTCGATGACGATCACGTCAAACTCATTCTCCTTCTCCAGGACCTCGTCGAAGAAGATCGAGTTCTTTACAGCGAGAGGAATTGATGCTGCAGAAAAAGACTCTTCGATATACGCATCAAGATTCGTCAATCTCTTCACGAGGGGCATATCGAGGGCTAACTTCTTCGCTTTCACGACGAAATCATGGACGAATTCCTCCGTGTATCGCTCCGCATCAGGCTCCATTGCCCACAGATTTGGGAGAACCTGGACAATTTTATCACCGATATCCACAGAAAAAATGTCACTGAGGTTGTGCGCGATGTCGAAACTGATGATAAATATCTTCTTGCTTGGGTCAAGGCGGGCGAGGTGCACAGCGGTGGCGGTAGACGTCGTCGACTTTCCAACGCCGCCTTTACCGCCGAAGATGAGGATATCGGGAGCCATGATCGCACTTCAAAACGTTCATTCGTATTATTTGCGTTGGAGAGTCCTCGCCCATCAAAAAACTTAGCATGGATTGAATTACCAACCCATGGATTGAATTACCATCTTCTTTATATAACAAAGTAATCCATTAATTCTATTTCGCGACAACTAATAATAGAAAAAAAACTAGAGCGGTGCAAGCGTGAGAATCTTCTTCACTGCCATCGGGTGTTGCGCGATAAAAATCAATTCCTCCTTCACCAGCGGTTTCTGCTTGAGCACATTTGCATAACGGGACAGTTTCAACGCGTACTTTGCTTCTGCGTCGTCCTTGAACTTCACGCCCAGGCTTTCCATCACATGTTTAAATCCAGCGATGCCGGAATACTCCCCCACGATGATGTTCCTGCCGGTTTCGACGAACTCCATTTCACCCCGCCCAAGCTCCGTGAAATCGTACAGCTCGTAGTTCTTGTTATCTTTAAGGATGCCGTCAGCGTGGATTCCAGAAGCATGGGAGAACGCGTTTGCCCCGACACCTGGCTGGTTAATGGGAATCGGGACCTTGAACGCGTAACTTGCATAGTTTGCGAGTTTCCACGCTATGGACAAATTGATGCGGGGATCCAGGTATTCACCAAGGTTCTCGGCCGAATACTTGAGGGCGAGGACCACGGAAATCAAGTCCGCGTTCCCAGCACGCTCCCCGATTCCGTTTACCGTCGTGTCGATGAATGCATCCAATCCTGCATCGATATTTGCCCTGGCGCCTTCTAACGAGCAAGCCACGGCCATGCCAATGTCGTTGTGGCAGTGCATTTCGACTGGTATCCCGACCTCCGTCGCTATCTTGTAGGTGCGTGCATAGATCGACTTGGGACTATCATACCCTAGGGTATCACAGTACCTGAACCGTTCGGCACCATGCTCTTTCGCGGCAAGCGCATACTTAATCAGGAAATCTATGCCCGTTCGCGATGCATCTTCGGCGTTCACGCCAATCCGCGTGAACCCCAGTTCCACTGCCCTGTCAAGAGCGATGATCATCTCGTTTAAGACATCATCCTGCGTTTTTTTCCCGCCATATTTTCCGGCGATCATCTGGTCTGACGTGGACGCGGAAAGATTCAAGTGACTTATTTGGGTATTTGCTTTCGCTTCGTTCACGTCATCCTTGATGGCCCTGATCCAGCCCATCAAATGCATCGGGGCAAATTCTCCGTGCGTGACCAGGTCCACGTTGCCGTTGATGTAATTCCACTCGTGCTCGGTAACTGGAAATCCACACTCGCTGGCGTAGGCCCCAAAATCCACCAAAAACTTGTTGATCATGGTCTTTTCTAGTTTCGCGAGGCCAAGCCGGGCAGTTTGGACACCGTCGCGGTTGGTCACGTCTATGATGCGCACCGTAGGCATATTTCATTCAAATCCTTTTTGCGACTATCATTCTATGTTCGGTATCAATCGCGATTTAAAACACTTGGTTCTTTGGAAGTGACTTGGCAGATCTCAATAACCATCGCGAAATGCAAAGAAAGTACCAATACCTAGAAAAACATTTAATTAAAGTTTCTTTTATAACCCTTAATGGGAATTGTGCTGGTTCATTACAATTCCTTCAAACCATTACAATCATCGCAAACACTTGTAATTTCAATATCATTCGTGAAGCCAAGAAATTGGTTCGATTACACGATAAATAACGAAAAATATTTACAAGATGGATTGCTAATCCAAAAAAAAATCAAGAATTCCAATCATCGTTTGAAGACGATAAAAACCATCACGTTTACTTGATTCACATCAGATCATCACGAAATGAGCTTGAATCACGGCAAACGCAGAAATGCATGGTTCTCGCGTGCGTTGAAATGCCAGATGAACAACATAGAAAGCAATTTATTCTGCGATTAAGGCACCGTAGGCGCAAGGGCGCAAGGGCGGGCTAGTTCATCGACGGGACAGCGATGCACGGCGAGATCGGAATTTTTGGACTTTTTTCGGGTTGCAAGACCATCTTGTACCAGAACGGTGGAAATATAAGATGGCAAACAAGGATTTTCAAGAGTTTAGCACGGTCAAGTACGAGATCTCCGCGTCGTTCGAGATCCAAGGCGTTGTCGAGAAATCCGATGTCGTAGGCGCGATTTTCGGCCAGACTGAGGGGCTTCTCGGCGAGGAGCTTGATATCAGGGAGCTCCAGAAGAGCGGCCGCATCGGCCGCATCAACGTCGAGATGGAGAGCAAAGACGGCGTGACCAAGGGAAAAATCACGATCCCGAGCTCGCTTGACAGGGTGGAAACCGCGATCCTCGCGGCGACCATCGAAACAGTCGATCGAGTTGGACCGTGCATGGCTGCATTCAAGCTGGAGAGCCTGGAAG
>Ga0315277_10005517_pt1 | contig 16636 bp, 14 predicted proteins | sample YL17G05_15_MG_FD_203695 | JGI IMG/M metagenome (GOLD analysis project Ga0315277, IMG submission 203695) | Sediment microbial communities from Yellowstone Lake, YNP, Wyoming, USA - YL17G05_15 | ecosystem: Environmental > Aquatic > Freshwater > Lake > Sediment | place: USA: Wyoming | collected... | reverse complement strand
AGATACTGCGGATTTTGTGGAGGAAGAATAAAAGTGAATTCAAATAAATCTAATTATGAATTACCTCGTAACATCGAGCTATATTTATATACTCTCTCCAAAATATATGCCAATGAGGGAGAAAAACTTCTTCAACAATTAATTGTAAATTCCCAATATAGAATTGAAGAAGAGTGGAACATGGACAATTATTCTAATGATGTAACTGGCCATGCTCTTTTTTTCGATACTCCGGAAAGCATATATCTTGAAATAATTAAAGACCAATATCCTATAAAAGAAAAACTCCGTACTGACTTGAACAAACTCAATAATTCCAGACATGAATTCATCGATGAAGTTTTATTTGAAATGAAAGCCGAAGTTGATTATGACTGGCGAACTGAAACAGGTGTTCTCTTAACCAGTAAACATGTTGTCTTGCCAGCAACGATAGATAGAATATGGGGGCAAGATGGGTTTCGCGTTTTTCTAGGCCATAAAGATTCAGTAAAAGAACAAGCAGGACAACTTAAGGATAAGTTGTCACATTTCGGTATTTCAGGCTTCGTTGCACATGAAGATATTAAACCCGAAAAAGAATGGCAAGATGAAATAGAAAACGCGCTGTCGACAATGGATGCTTTCGTTGCGATTATGACAGATGATTTCCATGATAGTGATTGGACAGATCAGGAAGTTGGATTTGCTTTTGGTCGAGGAGTACCAATTATTTCCGTTAAACTAGGGAAAGACCCTTACGGTTTTATAGGCAAATTTCAAGCACTAAAATGTTCGTTGGACAATGCAGCTTTGGAGATAGTAAAATTGTGGATTAAGCACGAGCGAATGTTAAATGCATATCTTCATGCTCTCAAGAATTGTAAGGATTTCGATCAAGGAAACGATCTTCCATTAATATTCCCATATTTACCTGAACTTTCACCGAGTCAAATAAAAGATATACTCGATGCATTTAACTCAAATCAGCAACTTCAAAAGAGTTATGGTATGTATGGCGGATGGGTTTCAAGATCCGGTAAGGGCTTACCATTTTATTTAAGCAAATGGACTGGTTTAAATTACATTTATGATAAAAAGAGCGGGAAAATTATTTTAAAAAGAAATCCGACAATCTTTCCCAGATAGGGAGTTAATAATTTAATTACGAAGGATGTTAAAGCAAAATGCGCCTATTCATAAGTTACAGCACAGGTGATCTTGAAATAGTAAAACAGATTGCTGAAGCATTGCATCCTTATGCACAGGTTTACTACTGGGATAGGGATAAAGTTCCAGGAGATGATGCTTGGCACACAATCTTCAGCTGGATTGATTCTGCCGATCTTGTAATCTGTGTAATTACTGATAAAACGATATCTCGAGCAATGGCAGTAGGTAATGAGATTGGACGGGCACAGGCTAAAGGCAAGAAGATTATTCCTGTGAAAAGCAAGGATGTCGAATCTTCAGAATTGGGTTCACTCTATGGAATTACTTTTACACCGCTTGAACAAAGAGAATTTAAGGAAACTTTATGTAAAATAGTTGAATCGCATATCAACATAGATCAATCGAAAGCTGAAAAAGCATGGATTATCAGATTTCGCAAAGAGCGCCTGGAGATAATTAACAATCCAGAAGAAGATATTCCAATCCATTTAACTCAAGGTGTTTTATCAATTCTTCAATTGATACCCAAGCAAGCAGTCTCATCAGATAAAGAACTTGATTTCAATCTACTATTGGAAAAGTGGCGCTACATTTCCCCGTTATCATGTACTGGGCAAAATGGAATGTACCCAAATATGGATGGTTTCTATACTCTTGATTACGATAAAGATCCATCTCAATGTCATTCATACGTTCAAGTTTTTAGAAATGGTATTATCGAAACTGCAACAACGAAAATGGTCGAATGGCAGGAAGGTAAGCTACCCAGCATTGCTTTTGAGAAGGATTTGATTGATGTTTTAACGCAATATATCGAGCATTTTAAAGAGGTGAATCTATGCCCACCAGCGTATTTATTGTTTAGTCTTCATAATGCAAAAGGTCTTCGTTTAACAAATAGTTATTCAAATCAAATTGATAGAGAGGAATTGATATTTGATCCGATTGTGATAGATGACTTTGATAAGCCTTCGCATGAGGTGTTACATCCCTTATTTGACAGAGTATGGCAAGCATTTGGCTTTCCATACAGTATGAATTTTGACATTAATGGAAACTGGAAAGGACGTTAAAGGTGCAGAATGCGACTATTCATCAGTTACAGCACAGATGATCTTGAAATCGTAAACCAGATTGCGGATGCGCTGCGTCCCCACGCTGAGGTGTGCTATTGGGATAAGGATAATGAGCCAGGTAAGAGCGTGTGGAAGACAATCTTTGGATGGATCGACTCTTCCGATGTCGTAATTGCGGTGATTACTGACAAAGCGGTTTCACGTGCAATGTCAGTTGGTCAGGAAATCGGTCATGCACAGGCAAAAGGAAAGAAAATCATACCCCTGGTTCATAAGGGCATCCCATCCTCTGAGTTAGGTTGTTTGCATGGGATAACATATATACCGTTTTCAAATGATTGTATCGAGGAATCACTTACCAGGCTGAAAGAAGTTGTTGGAGTACCAAAGCAGGTAGTAATTGACGATGAGGATCAAGAATGGAAGGAACTTAGAAAGATTTTGCTAATTGTTGGTGGTATCTTGGTTTTGTTATTTCTGATGTCAATGGATAATAAAAGCAACAATGATTGGTTTTAGTCAAAATTTAAAAAAGGGCTCTGTCCCCTTTTTACTAAACAGCATCGGAGCCTGAAATTACAGGCAGTTTCGCTATCAAACTGCGACCTCAATTTCGCGAATTGTGACGGTCAATGGCATTCCAGCGGATGCTCGCGCCTCAATACAGGCTTGGATTGCCTCTTGTATGTTAGCAAGCGCTTCTTCCTCAGTTCTGCCCTGCGATACGCAACCGGGGATTGCTGGACACTCTACAACAATCATGCCGGTTTCATCTCTTTCCAATGTAACAAGTAGTTTCATTTATTATCCTCCAATTAATTTTACCATTAGCACTCGGTATAATCCAAAAAACCGGAAAAAACCGGGGTCAGTCCCCGGTAAAATTTCATCGCAAAATCAATATTTATCAGCGTTTGCGGAGGTCAAAGTTGGGGTCAGTCCCCATTAAATCCATTAAATCTTATTAAATTATGCCAACGACACCAGAATCTTTTCTTTTTCGTTAATTCTCATAGCCACCATCTCGGCTAATTCGAGCAATCTGCATGAGTAGCCCCATTCGTTGTCGTACCATGTCTGCATGTATATCATGTTCCGTCCGAGCACTTTTGTCGCGCGTGTATTAACAATCGATGATCTCGAATCGCCAATTATATCAATCGAAACAAGCTCCTCCTCAGTCCAGCCAAGGACGCCATCGAGCTTATCAGTCATGCTCGCATCTTTTATAGATTGGTTTAAATCGTTTGGGGTCACGGGTTTCGATACATTAGCAATAATCTCCGTAATCGCGCCATCGGGGACAGGAACCCTCAACGCGACAGCCTCCATTCGACCCTCAAGCTCCGGAATTACCAAAGCTGTGGCTTCAGCAGCGCCGGTGGAGCTCGGGATAATCGAAATCGCAGCGGCTCGTCCACGACTCTTCTTCGCTGATGGCACATCCACAAGAACCTGACTTGATGTGTATGCGTGAACCGTGGTCGCGAACAGATATTCGATCCCGAATTTATCGTTAAGCACTTTTGCGACAGGCGCGAGTGAGTTGGTCGTACATGATGCGTTCGAAATCACATGATGTTTCGATGGATCATATTTCTCATTATTTACACCCATGACAATCGTGATATCCGCATCCTTGCATGGTGCGCTGATAATGACCTTCGGAGCTCCAGCCTGGATATGTTTCTCCAGCTCCGCGTGATTCTTGAATTTTCCTGTACATTCGAGGACAACATCGACCCCCATGTCTTTCCACGGTATCGCGGTTGGGTCTTTTATTGAGAAAAATCTTATCTCGCGTCCGTTGACATAAAGAGACTCGCTCGAATGGCTTATAGTGCCTTGCAGATGCCCATGCACCGAGTCATATTTCAGAAGATACCCAAGAGCATCGATTGGCGCGAGATCATTCGCCGCGACAATCTCAACGCTGCCATTTTCACCCTCATCGAGTCTTTGCAGATATCGACGGAGCACCATCCGTCCGATGCGTCCAAGCCCGTTTATGCCGATTCGCCTGACTGCTTCAGCCATGTTGAACCTCCCATAATGATATTTCGCTTACTAACAATAGAATCGCCTCCTTTTGCTCATTACGGATTTATGTGATTGAATGTATATTGAAAAATATTGAAAGCGTCCTGGGATCGCGGACAGCCTGTCCGCAAGTGAACAAGCATTGGTTATCATGCGGACAGGCTGTCCGCGATCCCAGGATAAAAAAACCAAAATCATGATCAAACCAAAACACATAACATCTCTCCTTGGCAACCGTAAAATCTTTCTGACAGGTTTTATGGGTACCGGCAAAACAGTAATCGGATTGATTCTTCACGGAAAACTAAGAATTCCCTTTTATGACCTTGATTGGGAAATCGAGGATAAGTACCAGCGATCCATATCCGATATTTTTGTTGACGAAGGAGAGAAGTCTTTTAGGCATTATGAATCGGATATATTGGACGAGATAATTTCCAAAATTGAACCGGCGATTATTTCACTTGGCGGGGGAGCTTTGAAGAAGAAATCTGTAAGAGCAAGAGTAAGATCGCTTGGTATTTTAATAACTCTTCTGGCGGAACCGGTCGATCTTCTCCAGCGACTGCATAGGGGCCAAAGAAAAACCCTTTTCATAATGACAGGAAAATCAGCTGATGACATTGATAAGGACGATGTTGTTCTCGATACCATTTCCAAATTAATGAAAAAACGTGAGAAAATCTACAAGGATTGCGATTTTTCAGTATTCACAGGTGGAAAACGAGTTTTAGCTGTGGCGAATGAAATCCTTAAAAAATTGGAACTTCATCTTGCGCAATGAGCCTTATATCAATTATTGTTGTCATTGTAGTAATGATGAAATATGGCAGAAATAAAATCCATTTCATGAAACTGCTTATCGCGAGCGCGGTGTTCCTTCTCGCGATTACTTATCCTGCCTTGAGCGATGTCTATTCATCCTACTCGTTCAATGCCAAATACTTCATTTCGAACGAGAGAATCGATTACACGATCAAATCCCTCGATGAGAAAGCCCATGGCAAAACAATAGTCTCGATGCGAAAAATCAAGCAGATGGATACCGACATGTTCCTGATTCGCTATGAGGGCAACGAAGGTGAAATGAAGGAAAAATGGGAAGCGAAGGTGAAAATGGCTGATCTTAGTCCTGTCTCGTACGAGAAGACAATCGAAAAGCCCAAATATTCAGCATCCTACACCGGTGTCTTTCATGGCGATAACATGACTCTCTCATTCCGTGCGACCGATCGTGAACCGAGGGAGATTGTTCTTTCAAGAGGAATCAAATTCTATTTCTCTATGTTGATGCCGCATCTTCTCAGAAATATTGATTTTAAAAAGGGCGATTATTACACTTTCAGTCTGCTTCTGGTAGAGGATGGAAAATTTACTACCCCGATTATCCAGGTTAAGGAGAAAGAGGTTATCCAGGTTCCCGCAGGCATGTATGAATGCTGGAAACTGAATATCAAACTTGGAACCGAGCAGCATTACGGATGGTACTCAGTCAAGGAGCCTCATTACCTCATCAAATACAGCTACCCCGGCAAAGAACTCATCATGGAAAAACATTCGTAGGGCAAATTGGGGACTGTCCCTGCGAATAAGTAAGCAATGCTTGTCATTTTCAAGAATTTATAAATAGCAGCCGATTTGAAATCGTAGTCGTGGACTGTCCCCAATTTGGAACGTAACGAGTTTTTTATCTCTGCCTCGCCCTGTGTTTTCCGAAAGCCTTCTTCTTGCCCCTTTTCTTGGGTTGATTCGCACGATGCGTCAACATTTCCTCCAGATACTTTATCTCATCCCTTAGTTTTGCCACCTTCTCGAATTCCAGTTCCTTCTCATGAGCGATTTACGGGGACAATAGCTCTTTAAATCCTGTCCCAATAAGAGTTATACGCTATCGCGTAATGAAAGATATCACCAGAGCTTGATAATCTGCGTTCCTGAAATATCACTGGCCACATATGCATAGTTATCTTCGACATAAACTTCGTATGCGAAGCCAAAAGGCATGGAGATCACGATCGACGATGTTTCCGGTTGATGTATGTCGATAACATGAAGTCCTGAGCTACCATCAGCCACATAGGCGTATCCATTTTGAAGATAAACCCCTAATGCGGTTCCAGGTGTCTCGATTGTCTCAACAATATGAGCTAAATCGATAGGTTCAATATCGATCACATGAAAACCACCAGCCTGGTGATCTGCAACGAATGCATAACCGCCCTTAACTTTCACATCAAATGCCCAATCGGGGGTATCAACTGTTTTAACAATATATGCCGCATCAATTGGATCTACATCAATAATGCGCAAACCTGAGAATCTATCCGCTACATAAGCATAACCACCGGAAACATCATTTCCATTTGCATGTGTGGTGTCAACGCTTTTGACAATATGAGCGGATTCAGGAGGTTCGACATCGATGATTTGAAGTCCTTCCTCTCTGTCTGAAACATATGCATAACCATCGACAACTTTAACACAATTTGCATTTCCGGGTGTATTGACAGTTTTTATTATGGATGCTGATTCTGGGGGATTAATGTAAACTATATGTAATCCAGGATCTCCACTAGCCATATATGCATAGTCGCCTGAAACATAAATACCGTAGTTATATTGCCCAGGATATAATGTTTTAACCAAATAAGCAGCATCGACAGGGTCCACATCAAAGATCTGTAAACCTGAATTATCGTTAGCCACATATGCATACCCATTGGATACCATTACATCCCTCGCATTACCGGTAGTAGGTAGGGTTTTTACTATCTGTGGATTAAAAGTTATCTCGCCTCCAATTGCTTTAAACACATTGAGTCGCCCAGCACCAAGCGCTTTTCCATGAGTTTCCATTGGATCGCAGTTATTAAGAATCGCATCCCGAACTTGTTGTTTTGTGTATTCAGGATGCTTTGCCCAGATTAGAGCTGCTGTACCAGAGACAAAAGGTGTTGCCGCTGATGTATGCAGAAAATAATCATAGGTGCAAGAAGATCTCCAATATGTAGTCCAAGTATCTTCTGCTGGTGCACATATGTCTACTGTTTCACCCCAGTTGGAAAAAATCCATTCTTCCTCTAATTGACCTTCTAAAGGACGATTTGATCCGCCAACGCTTATACAGGCATTAAAAGCTGCTGGATAATGATTATTAGCAGAAATATCAAAAGGCTTGTTTGCACGTTCCTTATCATTTCCATCATTTCCAGCTGCAGCACAAAGGATAGTATTAGGCTGATTATTCAGGCTATCTATATAAAAATTTAACCAAAAAGGAGGTTGTTCCGAATAATCGCCCCAGCTCATATTAACTATGAATTTACATTTAGGATTATCTTGCGCAAGAGCCCACATATAAGAAAGACCTAGTGCCGTGTTGATAAAAGAAGATTTCCCATCTGCATCATTTGTTTTAATAGGGAGAAAAATAGGATTCCATGCAACACCAGCAATACCTTTACCATTATTACCCATTGCTCCCGAAATCCCTGCAACCGCAGTACCATGTCCGTTGTCATCCCATGGTAATTTGTAAGGATTAATGCAATTTATCCCGAATTTTTGAGCTATCCCAATGTCAAAATCATTAAAATTAAGGTCCTCATGAATTCTTAATCCAGTATCAAGAATCGCCATAATTATTGGTGTATTTGTGTCGTTAGGCCATACTTTAGCATCACCAGCTCCATCAACTTCCCCATCTGAATAATAATCCCATGCTTCAATAGCATGAATCATTTCAAAAGACCAGCGATGGTCATGATTAGGCGAGGAAGGATCAAAGTTAGGATCATTAGGGAAATAACAGATCCTACTGATATGGTTAAGGTCGGGTTTATTTAAAAAGGAATCAAATTCCAAATCTGATAAGACATCCTCAGGATTCCTGTAGTCTATGATCTTAAGTTCCATACAACGAAGTAGTGAGTTATAGCCAACTAACATCAAATTGTGATCGACAAGATACTTGTAAACCTTGGAAATGCTATTTCCAGGGGGTATTCCTGCGATAACCTCATTTGAAACAATCTCGCCGAAATCAGGACTTTTCTTTATTTTGTTCCCATCGAATCCATCAGTATGGAGAATTAAATCACGCCACTGAATATATGCTCTCTCCTTGAATTCAATATGTCCTTTGACAGAAACCCCTACATTCGATGTAAATCTGATTGATAAATTACGGTTTGGTGATGTTTTCCCCTGAGGAATAATGCCAAAATTCCAGAATGATTTTCCTTCAAGTGTGGTGCCATCAATATCGACTGGCTCACTTCCTTCAGGCAGGATTTCATCTATGACAACTCTTGCGTCATAGATGATTTCACCATCATTATAAATCGCATACTTGAAAGTACCGATTGATGCTGCTTCATCGAGTCTGAAATCGGCAGAATATGGAACTACGTTGTGATTGGTTAATCCGATAACCATTTCATTACGTTGAAACAGCCCATTGGAATCAATCGAGAATTCTCCTCCTGAAATAGTGTAATTGTCGTACGGCTCATCAACTGGGCATCCCGCAAAAGGATTGCTTTCAGTTGGCGCAGGATTGTTTTGATTTGTCGGGCTTGGTGTTATTGGTGAATTCAGCTCTGAGCATCCGATTGTGATAAACCAAAGGATGCAAATAAAGACAAAAATACACTGCCTCATTGTTTTGCCTCCGAACAGATATTTAAAAGAATATTAAAAACAAAACCTGAACTAAATATATGAACTGTTGATTAGCATTAAAGATGCTAATCTCCTCATGTTATAGTCAAATTAGTTCAATATTAGTTATATAATTTGTTGAATTGTACTTTTTAAAAAAAAGTTGTCAATCTATTTTATGAAAAATATTCCGTTGTTTTATCTCTGCCTCGCTCTGTGTTTTCCTCTTGCCTTCTTCTTGCCCCTTTTCTTAGGTTGATTCGCACGATGCGTCAACATTTCCTCCAGATACTTTATCTCATCCCTTAATTTCGCGGCTTTTTCAAACTCCATCTCTTTCGCATGTGCGAGCATCTCGCTTCTTAATGACTCGATAATGATAGGAACTTCATCCGGTGTGAGATCAAGCCCCTCGAAATTTATGACTTTTGTATCCTCATCATCAGCGCCTTCAAGCTCCGCAGCAATATCCTTAATTGACTTCACGATACTCTTCGGAGTAATCCCATGCTCTTTGTTATATTCGATTTGTTTCTTCCGTCTTCGATCCGTCTCTTTCAATGCGCTTTGAATAGCATCGGTCATATCGTTTGCGTAAAGAATTACCTGACCGTGGATATGCCTTGCCGCACGTCCCATAGTTTGTATGAGACTCGTCTCGCTTCTCAGAAAACCGGCTTTGTCGGCATCGAGTATCGCAACAAGACTGACCTCCGGAAGATCGAGTCCCTCACGAAGGAGATTAATCCCGACAAGGACATCGAATGCACCAAGCCTTAAATCTCTCAGGATTCGTATTCGATCGATCGTTTGTATTTCGCTGTGCAGGTATTTAACTCGCATGCCGAGTTTATTCAGATATTCCGACAAATCCTCGGACATCCTTTTTGTAAGCGTTGTCACGAGGATACGCTCATGCTGGTCAACTCTCTTCTTTATCTCGTTTATAAGGTCATCTACTTGCCCATCAACCGGACGTACTATAACCTCCGGGTCGATAAGTCCTGTAGGACGTACTACCTGATCCGCTACCTGCGTCGAATGTTCAAGCTCATATGGTCCCGGCGTAGCGCTTACGAAAATACATTGATTAACCATTTTTTCAAATTCTTCGAATCTGAGAGGCCTGTTGTCTAATGCCGATGGTAACCGGAATCCGTATTCGACTAAAGTCTCTTTTCGCGATCTGTCTCCGTTATACATTCCTCTCAGCTGGGGCAGGGTGACATGAGATTCATCAACGAAAATAAGGAAATCCTCAGGGAAATATTCGACAAGCGTGGATGGCGGCTCACCGGGGGAACGTCCGGAAAAATGACGCGAGTAATTCTCAATCCCGGAGCAATAACCCATCTCGCGCATCATCTCTAAATCATAATCAGTGCGTTGCTTCAGTCGCTGGTATTCCACGAGCTTGTTCAGCTCCTCAAGTTGTTTCAGCCTTTGTTCCAATTCTACTTCGATGTTTTTCAGAATAGGTTCCATGCGTTCGGGGAATACGACATAATGCGATGCGGGGAAAATTGTTATTTGATCCATTTTTTCAATTATCTCGCCTGTAATCGAATGGAGTTTATAAATGCGCTCGATATCGTTTCCGAAAAAAGCAATACGCACATGAGCATCCTCATCCGGAGGATGCAGTTCGAGCGTATCGCCCTTCATCCTGAATGTCCCTCGTTCGAGCGATACATCATTACGAAGATACTGCATATCGATAAGCCGTCGCAGAAGCTCGCGTCGATCGACATTCTGACCTGTATGGACACTAAGAGATATTTTCGAATAATCCTCAGGTGAACCGATTCCATAAATGCACGATACCGATGCCACGATGATTACATCCGTTCGTGTCAGAAGCGCTTGTGTAGCCCTGTGGCGAAGGCGATTTATCTCGGCGTTGATGTCCGCATCTTTTTCAATATACAAATCCTGATGCGGAACATATGCCTCAGGCTGGTAATAATCGTAATAGCTAACGAAATATTCAACTCTATTTTCCGGGAAAAACTCGCGGAACTCCTGCGCGAGCTGCGCCGTAAGTGTCTTGTTATGTGCGATTACAAGTGCCGGACGCTGCACATGCTGTATCACATTCGCCATGGTGAATGTCTTGCCGCTGCCGGTAACCCCGAGAAGTGTCTGGAATCTGTCTCCTCGATTCAATCCCATGACAAGCTTTTCTATTGCCTGAGGTTGATCGCCTTTCGGTTCAAAAGATGAATGCAGCTTGAAAGCCTGCTTTTCTCTGGTTAAAAGCGTTTCCATTGGATTTTATTGTTTTTTAGAATGGGGACTGTCCCTGTTAATAGATAGCCGGTTAATTCCTGCGTTCGATGAGTTAATAAGTAAATTTCAGTTTGACTTCATCGTCCGGGACTGTCCCCTTCAATGTTAGCAAAGGTAACTACTTTTTCAAGAACAGCACTACTTCGGCGGCTCGACCAGCTCAACCAATACTCCAATGCTTTTGGGATGTATGAAAATCACCCTTGTATCTCCAAGACCCTTGAGTGGATTCTCCCCGAGAAATCTGAAACCATGCAACTTCCCTTGTTCGATGCTGCTTTCAATATCCATGGTCTCAAGCCCGATATGATGAAGTCCTCCTCCTCGTTCCTGTACGAATTTCGATATCGGACTATTCTCACCCAATGGTTCCACGAGTTCAATGAGAAGATTCTCCGTTTGGAATGGGCAAACTCTAACTCCACGATCGGCAAGAGTGTGTATCTCGGGAATCGGCATCCCGAGCAGCTTTGACCATATCACGCGGTATTGCTCGATATTCGAAACCGCTATTGCCAGGTGATTAACTTTCATGATTCGCCTCCGATAAGCATTTATCAATGAGATACAAGTTGATTATATCATCACTTTTACAGAGGGCTTTAAATTCTTGATATAATGAGCATCGCATGGAGGAGGGACTTTCGAAATGTTGAGGTAAGAATATGAGGATTGCATTAATTATTTTCTTAATTTTCTATCTCATACCTTTGGGATGCGGTAGATCCATTACTGGCGTTGAAAAAACCAAAAATTTTATGCACCAGCTTCAGTACAAACGGGAAAAGACACTCGTTGTTTCAAACCAGAATGGCTCGATTGCTATTCAGGCTCAAGAGGGTGCGGATATCGCAACTGTTACAGCGACTATCGCAGCTGTCGCATTAACCGATACCGCAGCCCAGGAGTTCCTTGACAAAATCGATGTCAGGTTCGCCAAGGAGGGTGATGAATTAAGTGTTGAAACGATATATCCAAAAGCATGGACCATGCCTGCTAAAGCAAAAAAACCATCCTCATGGAAAGTCGATTACACAATAATTATCCCGGATAGTCTTGATGTGAATTGCACGAATGTAAACGGGGAGGTAAAAGTCGTCGGTGCCAATGAAAAAGTGGATATACAGAACATGAATGGTGAAATCCTTGTAAAAGATAATCGTCAGGAAACCACGGCAATAGCGGTAAATGGCAATATCCAGATAAGCAACGATCAGGACTATAATACATCGGTACGTGCCACTACTCAAAATGGTTCGCTCAGCATAGATATGCCAAAGGTCCAGATGGGAATATTTGCGATTCGAACATTAAGTGGAAATATAAAAATGAGCCTCCCCTCAGGACATGAACCGGAGATTGATTTGAATACTGTCAATGGGAATATAGAACTATTTCTCGGTGAACGTCTCAGTGGGAAAGTGGAATTGAGTACAACAAACGGTAAAGTAAGTACGGACATGGTCGTTAACACAACGACCGGAGTAGGGGGGATTCTCGAAAAGAAGGTAATCAAGGGAGTTGTAGGAGCTGGTTTTGGAAATGTCAAGGCTGTCACCAAAAATGGCGATGTCACCATGAACTATGGTGAAGCTCCTACTCAATCGACTTAAGAACTGCACCCTCCGGTGTGTCACGCACCTCAAATCCAAGCGATAGTATTTTTTCTCTTATCGCATCAGCTTCAGCGAATTTTTTCTCAGACTTCAATCTCTGCCTTTCCTCAAGAAGCTTCATCGCTTCTACTTCATTCATCCTCTTCGTTTTCACTCCGGATAATAGCTCCTGTGCTGATTTCGCCTGGAAAAGCTCATCTCGCTCTTTCTGAAAAAGCCCGAATATTCCACCAGCCCAGAGAATCTCAAGATACACTAAATTTATAATATCTTTGGTTTCAGGAAGAATTGTAAAATTATAATCAATTGATTCTGATAATGAATTCATGATGTTGATAAGGTTAAATATTTTTGACAAAGCACCTTGAGTGTTGAAATCGTCTCGTAATTCATCTAAGAATTCATCTTCAAAAGATAAAGCCTTATTAATAGCCAAATCTTCTACTATGGTCAATCCAAGCTGTTTCTTGTAATAAACAGTTTTTTTCTGTGTTTTAAGTAAATCCATAAGAACATTTTTAAGATTCCAGCGTTCTTCTTCAATCCATTCACCAAGCACTCGTTTTGCATCGAAGAAGAAATTATCGATTCTCTCACGGCTTCGCTTCACATCCTCCATGCGTTCATCGCTGAATTCAATAGGAGAGCGATATTTCGCGCTAAGGACGAACTGACGAATCAACTCAGGATTGTATTTTGTGTATAAATCCCGTACCGCGAAGCTCTCACCGCTTTTCGCGAGTTTCCCACCTTTCCAGTTGATAAATTCGTAATGCATCCATGCCTGCGCGAATGAACCGGGCCCTGAATGAACTTCAGCCTGTGCAATTTCATTTTCGTGGTGAGGGAACTTGAGATCAATGGCGCCTGAGTGTATATCAAATATTGCGCCAAGATATTTTGTGGACATTGTCGAGCAGTCTATATGCCATCCCGGACGTCCTTCACCCCATGGCGATTTCCAGAATCCCGGATCCGCTTTCCATAATGCAAAATCAAGCTGATCGCGCTTGTTAGGATCATGCTCGGTTCTCGCTTCCGTTACCATCTCGTCGATATTTCGTCCGCTTAATTTCCCGTATGATTTCCTATCGGCATTAAACTTAGGCACATTGAAATATACATTCCCATTCGATTCATACGCGTACCCGGCTTCGAATATTTTTTTTATGTAATCAATTATGTCCTCGATATGGTGAGTTACCTTCGGGAAGAAATTCGGACGTTCAACTCCGAGCGCTTCGAGATCCTTCATGTATTCTCTCGAGAAGAATTTCGTCAGACGATACCACTCATCGTTTGTCTCTTTCGCTCGTTTGATTACTTTATCATCAACATCGGTCAGGTTCGTGACAAGTTGCACTCGATAACCGATTTCACGAAGGAATTTGCGGAACACATCAAACAGGATCGGTCCCCGCATGTTACCGAGATGCGCGTAATCGTATGTCGTCAGACCGCACAGGTATATCGTGATTTCCGGATGCTTCTCCGGTGGCGGAAATTCATGGAAACCTCGCGATAATGTGTTGTATATTCGAAAACCCTTTTGCATTTTTTCACTCATTCGACTCGCTCGCATTTCTAATGATTGCGCAATAGTGTTTTTCGTTCATCACAATATTAGATTTGAACATATTGTGACAGAAAAAAATGGGGACAGTCCACATGGATTTAGTTTCTTTGTCAGTTCTATAAGTCGCATTTAATCTATATTCTTGGCTCGTTAGATTCGTTTATTTGGGACTGTCCCCATTTTTTTCTTATTCATCGGTAGGCTCAGATTGCTCATCATTTGTGGGTGTAAACGCGAGAGTCTCCTCTGCAGGCATCCTCTTTACTTTGATTCCGAACCTGCTCTCGGTTCCTCTCAAGAGACGTTTTATATTGCTTGTATGCCGTACTATTACGAGGATTGCAAGGACGCATGCAAAAAAGATGAAAATTGAATCAGACAAATTTCCCGAATACGGGAACGTGTGAAAAACTATGAAAATAACCGGGATGCTGACAGCTGCAAGTATTGAGCCAAGTGAAATATACCTGCTGATTCCAACAACTACTATAAAAACCGCGACCGGTACAGCGACCCACCAGCTCATCAGCGCTGATAGTATACCGAGACTAACCGCTACGCTTTTCCCGCCTTTAAAATTGAGCCATACTGGATAACTGTGCCCGATTACTGTAAGAAACGCGATAAGGCATATGATAATCCCCCACATGAAATAGTTGTATCCGAAATCCTTTGGTGGAATCCATCGAAGGCTTACGAAAACAATGAGGAATCCCTTGAGAGCGTCAAGGAAAAGCGTCATAAGACCCGGAAGCGGTCCAAGTGTACGGAATACATTCGCCATGCCAACATTTCCGCTGCCATGCTCGCGAATATCGATATTCCCATAAGAAAGCCCGATTATGTATCCGAATGGAATGCTGCCTACAAAATAAGCGAAAAGCATCAACAGTATCGATTTCGTCGGCGGTAGCATCGATGTCTTTTAAGTTTCTTTAAAAATAAAACCAAATTATAACATGCGTTTTACGCATCCTTGCCACTCCCCTTTGATTTACCTCGCTTCTTGTAATAGATGGCAAGAGGTGCACCATCGAATCCGAAAACATTCCTTATCTCCTTTTCGAGATATCGTCGGTAGTTCCTGTGAAACAACTTTGGATCGTTAACGAAAAATTGGAAAATCGGTGGGGCTGTTTCCACCTGGTGAGCGTAAAAGAATTTTCCAAACCGCCCTTTATACGATTGCGGAGGGTGATCCTCATGCGCATCATGAATGATTCGATTCAACTCAGATGTCTGTATCCTCAGGTTATAGTTGAAATGAACTTTCTCAACAGCGGTCATCAGTTCCTCGATGCCCCATGCCTTTATCGCGCTCGTGAAAACCACCGGAGCGAACGAGAAAAAGTGTAATGCCTTATAAGCATGTTTAATAAATTCGCTTCTGTGCTGCTGCGTGTCTTTTGTTAAATCCCATTTGTTAGCGACAATAATCACCGCTCTTTGCAATTCCTGTATCATCCCTCCCACTTTTTTGTCAGTATCCGTGATTCCTTCACCGGCATCAACGAGAAACAGAGCTATTTCAGCTCGTTGAAGACTTCCTTGTGCCCTTACTGTACTGTAGTATTCAATTGACTCCTTCACTTTTGATTGTTTTCTCAATCCTGCAGTATCAACAATTGAATAACGATTTTCCTTGTATTCAAAAAAGGAATCGACCGAATCTCTCGTTGTGCCGGGTATCGGACTCACTATGCTCCTGCGATTCCCCAGAAGGCAATTGAAAAGGCTCGATTTACCAACGTTCTGACGTCCGACTATGGCAATGCTGATCGATTCGTCTTTTTCCTCTTGAGGCTTTTCCTCCGGAAATTCAAGTAGTGAAATTATTTCATCAAGAAGGTCGTTAATTCTACGTGAATGAGCTGCTGAAATATTTATCATATGTTCGAATCCAAGGGAGGTGCATTCGTATTCGAGGTTTTCCTTCTCAGGGCTATCGATTTTATTTACAACTAATATAACTGGCTTGTTGTATCGTCTTATTTTATTAGCGAGTATTTTATCCTGCGGAATTATCCCGGAACGCCCATCTACCATGAACAGTATCAGGTTCGCCCTTTCGAATGTCTCATCGATTATTTCCTTTACTTCGATCTCAAACGGACTGTCCAGCTTATCCTGCCATCCAGCGAGATCCGCAATTGTAAATTCATATCCATCCCACTTGACTACTCCTTCGATCCTATCCCGCGTGATACCGCTTATCTCGTGGACAA
>Ga0315277_10005516_pt1 | contig 16637 bp, 12 predicted proteins | sample YL17G05_15_MG_FD_203695 | JGI IMG/M metagenome (GOLD analysis project Ga0315277, IMG submission 203695) | Sediment microbial communities from Yellowstone Lake, YNP, Wyoming, USA - YL17G05_15 | ecosystem: Environmental > Aquatic > Freshwater > Lake > Sediment | place: USA: Wyoming | collected... | reverse complement strand
GGCATCAGAGTGTTGGCATTGGCTAATCTGACAGGTTTGAAGGATTTACTTGTTCCATGTAATCGCTGTCACTTTGTCATTTCGGAAGCAAAACACTTAGTCGATACAGACGAGAAAACTCGGGAAAAGATTGCCAACTTGCTGAAGGAAGAAGGATTAGAATACAATCCTGATGTCATGGTCTGGCATACAATTGATTTTCTGCATGATCATGTTGGACTGAATTGCGTTAAGAAGGCAGTCACCAAGCCGTTGAAGGGAATGAAGCTTGCTGTACATTATGGTTGCCAGATTCTGCGTTACACTGATTTGGGCAGGGTGGATGATGCTGAGAATCCAAGGAAGCTTGATGAGCTTATCAACGCTATCGGCGCTGAGACCGTTGATTATTCGGAGAAGCTAGACTGCTGTGGCGCTCATCTGATGCTTAGCCATGTTGATTCTGCGTTGTCGCTGTCTGGAGCCAAGCTTAAAGCTGTTCAAGCTCTGGGCGTAGATGGTTTGGTGGTTTCCTGTCCCGACTGCGGTCTGATGTACGACACGAAACAGAAGGAGGCTACGTCCACGGTTGGAGCTAAGCTTAGTCTTCCAGTAGTTTACTATACGCAGCTGTTAGGTTTAGCATCGGGAATAGAACAGGATAAGTTGGGTTTGCATCTCAACCAGAGCCCTGTTAATCAGCTTTTGTCAAAGGTTTCGGCTTAATCCTTAAACAACTTTTATATTCCTATTTCTGAGTAGTAGGGTTCAAGGTGAAAATTTCATGGTAGAATTTGGTTTCACTGAGGAACAGGAGCTTTTCAGAAACGCCATCCGCGAATGGTGCCAAAAGAACATTCCTCTGGAAAAGATCAGGGAAATGGACAGCAAAGGCGAGATTCCAAGTGAGGTTTTGAAGAGCATGGGCGAAATGGGTCTACTTATTATGACTTCGCCGCAGGAACATGGTGGCACAGGGGCTGACTGGGTTACCGCATGTATTGCCGCAGAGGAACTGGGTTATGCTGACGTAAGCATTGCTCTTCCTGTACTTTGGCTCGTTGAGTCATCCTGGGGTTTTGTTGTTGACCGTTACGCAAGCGAAGCCGTGCGAAACGCGTGTATCCGTAAGGCTTTCAAGGGAGACGCCTTCATCGGAATTGCCTCAACAGAATCAGGCGGAGGCTCAGATGTTGCCGCTTTCAAGACCACAGCAAAAAAAGTTGGAAACGATTGGATTCTGAACGGAGAAAAAATGTATATCAGCGGAACTGAAGAAGCAAAGAAGCTGGGCGGCGGCTACTTCGTAATAGCTAGAACGTCACCTGCACTGCCGGGCGCTTCACACAAGGGAATGACAGGCTTTTACTTGCCCTTTGACGCTCCAGGCGTTGAGATTAACAAGCGTTTTGAAGATATGGGAAGAATGGCCATCAGCACAGGCGGCTTCTTGATGAAAGACGTCAAAATACCGGATGAGTACCGTTTGGGCGAAGTGGACAAAGGCTTCTACCTCACTATGGAGGGTTTTGACAACGCTAGAATCCTTATCGCGGCGGTATGTGTAGGCGCTGCCAGACGCGCATTGGACATTGGCATGGAATACATCAAAGAACGCACGGCGTTCGGCAGACCAATCGGCAAGTTTGAAGGAATCCAATTCGAGCTAGCTGACGACTGGGCACAGCTTGAAGCGTTAAAATCCCTAACATATCAGACGGCATGGATGAATGACATGAAGTACAAGCAGGGCAAGTTTTCAGCTCTTGAAGTAGGCAGATACATTGCTGCATGCAAGCTGATTGCACCGCACTTGGCTTTTGACATATACAAGCATGCGATGATATGGATGGGCGCGTACGGCTACACGAAGGAATGCCCGCTTGAAATGGGATTGCGAGGAATAATGAGCTACTGCGTCGGAGCAGAAGGAGCCAGCAACATACAGAGAACAGTCATAGCCAGAGAACTCCTGGGCAAAGACTACATACCGTACAAGTGACAACCCAATTCTTCACACTTTTAGATTGTTTTCTTTTTTCTATTCTATTTATGCATAGATCTTGTCTTTCCAAGGATTTTAGACACAATTGAAAGAACTCGGCTAGATCTAAGCCATTATAGGGAAATCTTGCTGCTTTCTCAGAAACTGTCACGAGAAAATGAAAATTGGTAGTTTCAGGCAAGAGATTTTAATCGGGCTCTTCAATAAGGCTACTACGGCTAGGAGTAAGATGGCGCAACAAAGATTGGATCAACTATTCCCAAAGACGGAAAATAGACCGGCTGAAAGCGTTGAAAAAACAGTTCAGCCTATCAACCAACCGAAGAAAAAAGAGCAAGAAATCAGAAAACAGGGTTCTACTCCTTTGGCTCCAGACAATCTGCCCCCATCGTATTTTGTCTCTGCCACATACAATGGTCGCCTCAAGAAGGCGGTTATCAAGCTTTACGAGCCAGACTCGGGGCAAATATATTTCTGGCTTGACAACACTGGGCATCAGCCATATTGTCTTACTAATCTTTCACCTTATGAACTCGAAAAACTTGATCGGGTGAAAAATCACGAGGGTTTCGACCGCTTTGAGATAGTGGAGAAATTCGATCCGCTTCAAGATAAAGAGGTAAGCGTAACCAAGATCATCACAACCGATCCTCTGGCTGTTGGAGGACGCCCGACGGGATGCATAAGGGACATAATTCCAGAAGACTTTCCTAAAGTGTCAGAAGTTCCGATTGATCGCGACCAGATCAAACTCTGGGAGTCCAAGATCAAGTACTATCAATCATATATTTATGACAGGCAGCTTTCGCCTGGAATGCTTTACGAAGTAAAAGACGGAAACTTGATTCAGAAGAAACTTGAAGCTGCTGAGGAAACGGTGGCTCAGATAAAGCAGGTTTTCAAAGATGCCACAGAAGAAGAGCTTCAATTCATCGAGGAATGGGCTAGGCTTCTAGAATATCCGGCTCCAAAGTTCAGACGTGTAGCACTCGATATTGAAGTGTTGGCGCCCATACCGACAAGAATGCCTGATCCTAGAGAAGCGGCCCACCCAGTTATCTGCGCTTCACTTTACGGCTCAGATGGAGTGCAAAGAGTTCTGCTACTGAAACGAGAGGGCATGCGTGAAGGAACTGAACACCTTCCTGCTGATGTAACAGCAGAGTATTTTGACGCAGAAGATAAACTCATAAAAACCATCTTTGAAGCTCTATGCACCTACCCCTTCGTCATAACCTTCAATGGCGACGACTTTGACCTGCACTATCTGGCCAACAGAGCTGAAAACTTGGGCATAAAAAGAAGCGAAATCCCGATTGAGGTGGGCAAACGCACGTGCGCATTGCATTACGGCGTGCATATTGACTTGTACAAGTTTTTCTTCAATCGTTCAATCCAGATCTACGCCTTCAGCAACAGATACCGCGACGTGACTCTAGACGAAGTTGGAAAAGCCCTCATCAACACAGAAAAGATCAAATTAGGAAAAGCCTTCAGCGAATTAACCTACACGGAGCTCGCCAAATACTGTTTCAAGGATGCAGAGATCACTTTCAAACTTACGAGCTTTGAAGACGAGCAAACCATGAAGCTAATCCTTGTCCTAGCTCGAATTAGCACGATGCCTATGGAAGACGTAAGCCGGCAAGGCGTGTCTCGCTGGATAAGAAACTTCATGCAACGCGAACACCGCAAAAGAAACATGCTCATACCAGAAGCAAAGGATATACTTGCATTAAAAGGAAAAACGTCAACAAAAGCCATAATCAAAGGTAAAAAATACAAAGGCGCCATAGTCGTTGACCCCACGCCCGGCGTGTACTTCAACGTGGCGGTCATGGATTTTCCAAGCCTGTACCCATCAATCATAAAAGTCTGGAATTTAGGCTACCAGTCCATTCTATGCGGACATCCGGAATGCCGAAGCAACATCGTTCCAGACACGGAAAACTGGGTTTGCACAAAGAAAAGAGCCCTAGAAAGCCTCCTTATAGGCTCGCTCAGAGATTTGAGAGTACAATGGTACAAGAATAAGGCGAAGGACAAGACGCTTACACCAGAACTTAGAAGCTGGTACAACGTCACGCAGGGAGCGCTGAAAGTCATTCTTAACGCTAGCTATGGGGTGTTCGGCGCAGAAACCTTTGACCTGTACTGCCCGCCCGTGGCTGAAGCAACAGCGGCGATCGGCAGACATTCAATAACCCAGATACTCAAGAAAGCGCAAGAGCTTGGTATACAGGTGCTTTACGGAGATACGGACAGTCTCTTCTTGAAAAACCCGTCAAAGCAGCAAATCGACGAACTCGTCCACTGGACAGAGCACGAACTGAAGATGGGGTTAGACGTGGACAAAGTGTACAGGTACGCTGTTTTCAGTTCGAGAAAGAAAAACTATCTCGGCGTCCTAGAAGGCGGCGCAGTTGACGTCAAAGGCTTGACGGGAAAGAAGAAACACAGCCCAGTTTTCATCAAGAAAGCTTTCGACAGGATGAAACAGCGACTGGCGACAGTGAAGACGCCCGCAGACTTTGAAAGCGCGAAAAAAGACATCGCCGAAATAGTTCGAGATTGCTACATGAAACTGAAAAGACGAGAATGGGAAAGCCTCAGCGACCTAGCCTTCCACGTAGTTCTGGGCGAGGAGCTGGATCACTACACGAAGACAACGCCGCAACATGTCAAAGCCGCCAAAATGATGAAGGACATCAGAGCAGGAGACCGCATAAGCTTCGTCAAGACGATAAGAGAACCGCACGTGAAGCCTGTTGAACTTGCCACGAAGAACGAAATAGACGTTGACAAGTACGTGGCTTATCTTCATTCAACGTTTGATCAAGTTCTGGACGCGTTAGGTTTGGATTTTGAGGAAATGATAGGGTTGACGAAGCTGGAACGCTTTCTGGGCTAGGCGTCATCAACTGTCTTCAGTCCATGAGACTTCAGCGGTTTCATGATGCTTGGACGGTTCAGCGCTGTGAGAAGCAAATATCCGATTCCGGCAATGGCGATCAAGCTGCTGATGGTTAGGCTGACGATCATGGCTACTGTTGCTGGCAAGGCATTGAGCATTTCTGGTGGGTTAAGAAATGGGAAGAATATCGAAAGATAAGCACCGACCACAAGTCCTATGGGCAAGGCTCCTGCGGCACATGCGATGAACCGATGCCTGCGCAGCAAGAGGATGGTGATTCCGGCAATGAAGTTAGCGATCGGTCCAAGTATGACGTCTTGATATCCAAGCAGATAGTAAGCGTTAGTGAGAAAACAGCCCAAAGTGACGCCGCCAACCGCGGGCCAGCCGAACAGAACGACCAAGGCAATCAGGCAATCAGCCACTCGCAGTTGAATCGGCCCATAGACAGTTGGATTGCCGACTGAAACCATTTGAAGCACGTTTATTACAACGTACAGAGCTGCGAATACAGCCGTCAATGTCAGATTTCTACTGTCAATTTTCGTTTTTTCACCTCCAACTCCGGGGTTTGCACTGGCGGAACGGGTGGAGGCCCACTCACCCGCCAATAGGCTCAACGCTAGAGTTTTTTACTATTAAAAGCTATTGCAGAAACAACGATTCCTAGCAGGTCTTTGTATTTCTTCGCTAATGGTGAGTATTCTTGGTTAGTTGTCTAATGGGCTGGGACAGCAGGCGCGTTGGTCTGCTCCTTTGGCGTTTCAGTCTGTGGTGTCGTGGCTGATATTTGAGAGTCTACTTCTACAACAGCGTTTTCTGCTTCGCCTTGCGACCGTTGTGAACCTAGCAAGTCTTGAGGCGGCGGAGGCGTGTTTAAAACCGTTGAAAGGAGGTACATTGCGGTGAAGACATGTTGATAGATTCTTGGGAGGATTCGAGGCATTTTGGTTTCTGCATCAACTTCCAGTACTTTGCGTATGTCTTCATCTTTTCCAGTTAGAGTAGCTGTGCCTTCAACCTCAAATCTGACCAAACCGGGTTTTGTGTTTAGTTGCAGGCCGAAACCGATAATGACCAGTTGGCTTTTGCGTTCCTTTTCTTCCAGCTTCGCTTTGGCATTGAAACTGACGGTGTTGACGTCGCTCTTAACGGCCAGTCTGTTTCCTATTAGACTGGTGATCTCTATCTTGATCGAAACGTTAGGAACTAGCGAAGCTGGGCAAATGGTAGATTCCTCACAGTAACAAGCTAAGTTATGAAGCTAGCTGATTAACCTCCTCAACTAAGCCTCAACGCTGACGTGTTTTTGCCTTTTGTGTGTAACAATCGACTACATACAAGCTCAAAGCTTTTTTTCAAAGTTTTAGCAGCCAAGCAAAGAAAGCCACCATGGTTGTAACTGCTACCAACAACGAAATCAGCAATACTGTCTGCTTCTCAGTTAAAGGACGGCGATACGTCGTCAATGTAACGAGGCTTCGAACGTGATCTGATGACAGTTTCTTTCCGTCAAAAGATACGCTTGCTTTGGTTCTATGGAAAAAGTATGTCAGAAGAATCAGTGATGAGTTGAGTATGTAGGGTAGAATGGAGATCACGAAGTTGGATTTTAGATCTGTTATAATCGCGAATGCGGCAAGTGTTATGCCGATGGAGAAAGAGCCGGTGTTGCCTATGAAGATCTTGCCCAGAAAATTGAAGGCGGAAAGCAGCAGCCAAACGATTAATGGAACATACAGAAGGACAGCATATTGCCCGGAAATAATCATCAGACCAATCAAGGCTATAGCAGGAGGAATCGTTTCTAAGCCGTTTAGACCGCCAAGCTGGTTGACAGTGTTTGTTGCTACAGTCACGAGCAGCGGAATTATTAAGAAATAGTACCATTGCCCAAAGTCGATTATTCCGATAAGAGGAATGGTTATTGAAGTACGCAGACCAAGCCTGAAAGCAAAGACAACTAAAGGTATGGCAGCGATCAGCGGAAGAAATGCTTTGTGTCTCCATTTAACATCTATCCAGTCATCTAGAAGACCCATGAAACCGCCGAAAAGAATGCATGCAGCAAGTGTTAAAGGTGCAGAAAATCCGTTTGGGCTTTTGATGAGATCAAAGGAGTATATGAGGAAAAGATAGGTCGTGCTGACTAGCACGTAAAAAACGCCTAGACCATTCAGAACCATAGGCTTGTTTGGTTTATGCTGATCGGGAACCTTTGGAAACAAGTGGTCTCTCCTGTCTACGAATATCCGCTGTTGTATTTCTGCCAGTCTATCTCGTAGAGGCACACGAGTGGGATTATGCCTACAGCCGTGTTGTCACTCGTGTAGCCTATGGCGCCGTAATTGCTTAAGGAAACATCAGCTGAAAGCGTTTTTCCAGCGAAATACGCTTCTTTGAAATATATGGGTGCGCCAACATAGTCTGAATCACTTTCTGCAAGTGAAGGTGTCGTGGTCACTATCCACTGGTGCTTTGCGTAGCTCATCAGTTTGTAGATTGTTGAATTCGTTCCAATATCATTCCACGCCCATTTACCGCTAGAGCCGTTGCCGAATTTTGTCTCGTCTGTCCATCTTGATGCTTCGTCAATGAAGCCTCTGTTCTTGAGGCTGTCCCAGTTGGTTTTTCCTGAGATTCGGGCCATCCATGTCCATTTTCCTTCATCGCCATAGCCAGCCCATGCTCCTTGAGTGGTTACAGTGGTGAATACAAGAACGTATTTCGCGTTGTATACTTTCAGCATTTTCAGCGAATTAGTCTCGTTAGCCATCATCGTGAAACCCACATACTCTATTTGCGTCTGGTTGATTGTGGCGTTGTCCGCTAATGAAGTCACGTTGCCCACTAGACTCAGCCAATATCCATAGTCCCACCAGCTACACACCACGATCTTCGAGTTTTGGAGCCCTTGCAGATACTCAAGCATGTCAAACCATTCACTCACAGGTTTTTGAGGGGTCATCGGAAGACTGCCGGCAGTAATAGTGATTGGGCTGTAGGCCTGACGGTACACTTTGGGTACGGCGCCTGGTTGAAGGGCGAAAGCCATGTTTGACATTAAAATCAGGAATATCAGAAATACAGCGGCCAAGCTATACTCGTTACCAACGTGCTCAAGTCCAAACTTTTTCTTCACAGCCACTTTAGGCGGTTCTTTCAGCAAACTGACAAAAGGCTTCAGCACACCGATTATTCCAATGCCTGCTAACAAGCCGAAGACAGGCGCCATAAGAGCAAGTAATCGTACCATAGAAGAAGCAAAGTATAGTGCAGTTAATCCGAAGAGCAATACGAACAGGTTTCGATTGTTAGGCTTTCTTGCAATAAAGAACAAACCGGTTCCAAAGAAAAGTATCACGATTCCGAGATCGAAGTATATCGAACCCCAAGCGGATAATTTGTGCTCAGCAACGGATTCTATTAACGGCGTAGATTCCCGTTGGAACGGGTTCAGAACTGACCAGAATTTTCCAGCTATGTCAGGGATGTAACCCAAGTATTGAAGCGCTGCAATTCCTCCAACTATCGCAGCTAAGAACACTATGACAGAGATGATTTTGGCTTTTGCGGAGCTTAGATTGCGAAGGATTTCGTTCAAACAAAGCAGTACGAACACAGCTGCTACTGGGAGGACAACAAAACTTGTCAAATATCTAGGTCCAATGTACGCGTCAGGTATGGACACCAGTAGTCCCAAGCCAAAAGTAATACTGTACACCAGTAGAAGGCGTCGCGAATACCTTCGTAGCAGAAGCATGACAAACACAAAAAGCACGACCAAACCTACGAGATAGTAGGCCGCGCCCCATCCAAGTATAAAGTAAGCCAAAACAGCAGCTGAGCCGATCGAGTACTTCAAAACTGAATTTATAGGCCTGCTTTCTTCTATGGCTCTAAGGAAAAGAAAGCTAAACAAAACGAGAGAGAAAATGCCAACTACTTCAGTATCATAGAAACCCATGGTTGTTCTCTGGATAAACGAACCGTTCAAAGCAAGAAAGAGAGCTGCCAACAGCCCGACTCCTCTTCCGCCTACGTCTTTACCCAGAAGGTAAATGACGAAAACGGCCACGGCGGCCATGACTGCAGGCATCACTGAGCAAAAACTCATCAGGTCAATGTTGAAACCCAACGCTGAAACTATATTGAAGAGGATAGCGGTAGTCATGGGCAAAGATGGTAGTGAAACTCCCATGTTGATTCCATCAGGATACCAGCGCTGCGTGTCAACCCATTGAGTTGGCCAGTAAGGCGAGAAAAGACCGTGGTCAACCATGTATCTGGTCAGACTGAATTGGTAGTATGGGTCGAACTCGGATAAGTGAAATGTGCCTGTCTCTATTTCCCACCTAAGAGGGAACATGCGTATAGTAAAGGTAATGAACAGAATGAGCACCAAAGCAGAATAGACCAGTATAGAGGTGTGATCGGTTTTTATTCGGAGTTTGCCAAAACTTTTCAAACCGTTCATGATATGTTCTTTCGAAATGCTTTCCGGAAGCTTCATCGATAGCCCATCTCTTTTACACAGATTAGTACACACATTATTAAGGTGTTTTATTATCCTTACGGTCAACAGAGCTTCTAAAAAGAAGCACCAACCGAACAGCGTGAGCCAATAACGCTCAGATAAACGCTAATGATGTTCTAAGCAGCAAGCTTTCGCTTGTATCCATATTTTTCTGAATCATACAATGGAAATGATACAATCTTGGCTTTCGTCATTTTGTCACGAATCTTCACGTACACAATGTGTGCTTCCTGAGCCTGCACGGTTTCAACGTAGCCCATTCCTACGCCTTGCTTGAGAAGCGGAGAGAATGTGCCGCTGGTTAGAACACCAATCTTTCTTGTTTCAGAATTGAACAGATCAAATCCGGCACGGGGTATGCCCTGCTCCATAAGTACTATTCCAACACGCTTGCGTTTTACTCCTTCAGTTTTCTGTTGCTGCAAAGCGTCTTTTCCTATGAAACGGTCTTTCTGAAGCTTCACCACGAAGCCCAGTCCAGCTTCATAAGGCGTAGTATTCTCATCAATGTCATTGCCGTATAGGCACAATCCAGCTTCAAGTCTCACAGTGTCTCTTGCGCCTAGACCGCATGGCTCTATGCCAGATGGTTTGCCTGCTTCTAAAATTGCGTTCCAAAGTTTCACGGCGTTGCCAGGTTTATCTATCGTGGCGTTCCAGATGAAGACTTCAAAGCCGTCTTCCCCTGTGTAACCGGTTCTTGCCAGAAAAACATCTACGCCTACTAAATGGGCGTTTCCGCATTTGAAGCGTTCAATTTTGCTCAAGTCTTCTACTGCAAGTTTCTGCAGGATTTTTGCCGCATTGGGACCTTGAACAGCCAGCATGGCAACTTCATCAGACAGTTGGTTGATCTTCACGTTGAAGTCTTTGGAATTTTGAATCAGCCAGTTTGAGTCCTTTTCACGGTTGCTGGCGTTAAAAACAACCATGAACTTTGCTGCTTCCATTCGGTATATGACGAAGTCATCTATGATTCCGCCCTTGTCAGTGCACATGACAGAGTATTGGGCTTCGTCGGGCAAAAGCTTCGACACGTCATTTGTGACTACAAAGTTTAGGAAACGTTCTGCGTCTGCGCCAGTGATAAGTAGTCGGCCCATGTGTGAAATGTCGAAAACGCCTGCACTGTTTCGCACTGCTAGATGCTCGGGTATTATGCCTTTGTAGTATAGGGGCATTTGGAAGCCCGCAAAATCTATAATCTTAGCCGTTTGCTTGTGTACTTGATAAAACTGGGTTTTTCGGCTATTCTCTGCCAAAACGGTTTTCCCTACTTTCTGGGTTTCACTTCAACATTCACGGGTACTAGTGAAAGCTTTTTGCTGCATTTTGGGCATTTGCCTTCATGATCGTGTATGATTTCGTCTGGAGGCTTAATTTCAGCTCCTTCATATAAAATGTGACCGCATCCTTGACAAACAACACGCTGAGGCACAGCAACACACACCTTCGGCAATAAAAGAACTAACGTAATTGAGACATATTAATTGATTGCTGGAACGCGGAACAGGAACTCGGCCGACAAGCGGATTATCAAAACCAAGAAAAAATCGCGCAATACAGAAAAGTTGTAGGCTACACGGATTTTGGGTGAACCATTTGATACACGTGTGGTTCTTCACGATAGTGCGTTGCTTTGCCTTCATGTCGCTGCTCGCAGTGGTCGTCTGCAACTTGACCCTATTGCACTCATCCATACTCTCAAGGTGAGAGCCATTATGAGCCTACGAGACCGTGTGGTTCTAGCCCGACCACCTAGACAGAGCCATCAATCGTTGATGGATGTACCCGTGTAGCCTATCTTAATACATACTACATTCACACATTAAAACATTTCGCCAAAAACCGAATACGGACAGAAATCAGAAATATCACACTTTTCACCCACACATCCTTTTCCATGGTTTTCAATTCACAAAACGCAGATACAACCTCACATTACGTGCGAACCGCATTCGGTTTACACAATGAGGCCAACATCAACAAGCTGAATAACCCAACACCCATTGCACAGCCCAATCATCCAACAAAACGGGTGATATCTCCCGTATTCCCGATTGACATAGATATCTCCAATAAATAAAGTGGTCAAGCCAGCTCTTAGAGACTGATAGAAGTGTCTTCTATTTTTGACCTTGTTTTGGCTTTCTAAGCATTGAACCAGCATATAGTCCAATTAGGCTGAGCAACAACAAGACGATTGCATTCATGAACATCTGGGAACCTATGAATAGTCCTCCAACCAGAAACCATTCAAACGTAGTTAAAGAAGCTGTGGGATTAGATTCTTTGTAGCTCTCATGAACCCAGCTAGTAAAATCCTCTCCAAGAACCGCATTGTTAAGGACAATTGAAAAAATCATCAATACTGTGAAAAATACTGCGATTTTGGCAACTGACTCCTTTCTGCCATTCTCTATTTTCCCAGAAAAAACGTAGCCAACTATCAGAGCACCCAGCAAGACTGAGATTGAAGCACCGATTGCTGGTCCAGAGTGTAAGCCCAGAGTTGAAATCAGCACTATTTCCAAAGGATAGGAAATCAAAACAGTCACCAAAAACAATGATGCTACGGCAGTTGCTACATCACCGAATCTCAACTTCTCTTCTCACCGAAGTATGGTCTATCTCGGTTTCGGCTATAACTTTTCCGCAAAACCAAAAAACTGACATGAAAAGAGTGGTTCCAAACCAGCTCGCGAGGGTTATGTTTGGTTTACATGACTGGGTGGGCGGGCACTTGGCAAACGGCCTTGCTCGTATCGGTGGGAGTTTGGCGAAAGCCAAACGGTTGCTAGGCAAAACACCATACCTTTTCACCTTTTCGTTGAGGGTGTACTGTAGAGGGGGAGTGTCGAAAAAAGCAAGCCTTGATGCATAATCTAAAGCATATATGAGAAATGATGCCATTTTGGTGTGAGCGTAGAGACTGTTAGCTCAGGCCGTCGGATTTGGAGAAACATACATTTGTTATTACCGAAAAACCGGATGCTGCCCGCAGAATAGCCTTAGCTCTAGATGCAGAGGAAAAGCCTCAGAAATTGACAGAGAACCGAATGCCGTTTTATGTGGCTAGAAGAGAAGGAGAAATCGTTGTTGTTCCGGCCTTGGGGCATCTCTACACTGTGGCGCCAGAGAAGAACGAGAGAAGCCAATATCCTACATTTAACTATAGATGGGTTCCAAGACATCTTGCGGAGAAAAACGCGCATCAGATCAGGGCTTGGCTTGAAGCCATTTCGAAGCTAGCGCAGAATGCAGACGAGTTTATTGACGCATGTGATTATGACATAGAGGGAAGCATAATTGGCTACAACATTCTCAAGCATGCGTGTGGCGGTAAAGAACGAGAAGCAAAACGGATGAAGTATTCAACGCTCACTAAAGAGGAGCTTGAAAAATCGTACGACACGCTTCTGCCGCACTTGGATTTTGCGCTTATCGAGGCGGGACTTGCTAGACATGAGGTTGACTGGTTATATGGTATAAATCTCTCACGTGCACTCACAACGGCCGCAAAAAACTACAGTGGAAAATACGCTACGCTGAGCACTGGCCGAGTACAGGGGCCAGCCCTCAAGTTTATAGCTGAAAGAGAAAGACACATCAAAAGTTTCGTGCCCACGCCCAATTGGCGGATAAGAGCACAAATCGAAATAGATGGACAAATCTTTGAAGCACAATATGAAGAAGAGAAAATAGAAACTAGGAAAGAGGCACAGGAAGTTCAGAACGCATGTATAGGAAAGAACGGGCAAGTTGATGAAGTCGAAACAAAACAATTTCGGCAGCTACCACCTGCGCCGTTTGATTTGGGTCTTCTGCAAAGCGAAGCTTACCGCCTGTTCGGATACATGCCGAAACGCACCGCAACCATTGCCCAGCGACTATATTTGGATGCTCTCATCTCCTATCCAAGAACAAGCAGCCAAAAACTTCCACCAACAATAAACTACAAGACAATACTCAAAGACCTCAGTGCAATCCCAGAATACCGCAAACTTGCCCAAGACCTTCTCACACAGCCAACACTCAAGCCCACCCAAGGAAGCAAAGACGACCCAGCACACCCAGCTATCTATCCGACAGGCAAACTGCCACAAAGAGAGCTAGACCGCTACGAGAAAAATATTCTAGACCTAGTAGTTCGCAGGTTCATGGCTGCCTTTGCCGAATCAGCAACAAAACAAAGCGTAAAGATCACAATAAAAATCGGTGACAAGAATTTCTATCTAAAAGGAATGCACGTTTTGAAAATGGGCTGGCTACATTATTACGAGTCCTATGTGAAAGATCAAGAAACTACTCTTCCATCGTTGACAGAGGGACAGATTATCACAGCAGAAAGCGTCAAAGCGGATGAGAAATTCACGAACCCGCTGCCCAAGCACAATCCAAGCAGTCTTCTCAAGAAAATGGAAACCGCAAACATAGGGACGAAGGCAACAAGAGCAGACATCATACAAACATTGTACGACAGGAGATACATTCAGGACGAAAGAATCAATGTTACAGATTTGGGATATGAGATTCTGGAAGTTCTCGAAAAATACTGCTCGACCATAGTTTCAGTAGCGTTCACAAAAGAACTTGAGCAAAGAATGAGCGATATCCAGACGCATAGCGGCAAACGAGAAGATTTACTAGCAAGCACGATCGAGACTCTGAAACCAGTGTTGGAACAGCTTAAACAGAATGAGCAAGCCATAGGCGAGATCTTAACTGAAGCGTTAAGAAAGACAAGAACGGAAGAAAGAACAATAGGCACATGTCTCAACTGCAAAACTGGCAAACTCGTAATACTCTACTCTAGGAAAACGGGCAAACGCTTCGCAGGCTGCACAAACTTCTTCAAAAACCAATGCAAGACGTCATTTCCTCTTCCGCAGAAAGGCACCGTAAAACCGCTCGCCAGAACATGCTCCAGATGCGGATGGCCCATGATTCAGCTTAGAATAAAAGGAAGACGCCCATGGACCACGTGCTTAAACCTGAAGTGCCCATCCAAAGAAGAGAGGGATAAACATGTTAAAGTGCAAAATATGCGATAAAGAAGCAGTTGAAAACGGATACTGCAAGTCGCATGGCAAAGCCTACGAAAACGTTATGAAAACGTACAGCGAATGGAGCAAAGCTCTGGAAATCACGTGGAAAGAGTATTTAAGTAGGATTGCAGAGAATCCATTAACAGGAGAATGGGCCAAGGAAGTGGCTCAACATCTAACTCGAAATGAGGAATAATAACATGTCACGCAAGGTAAAACAGAAAATCTCTTCAGTGCCATTCTCACTCAACAAACTCTATCGTAAAATCTCAACTGCGAAGCCTTCCACACTGATGCTGGCCATTGCAGCGATGGGTATTGCAGTGTTCTTGTTCGGCGGAGGCTTGTATGACCTTATAGTGAGACCTTTTCCAGCCATTTATTACAATAGCCAGATTTACTTGGTTGACCCTAGAGGTCTTTCAGAGCAGTTTATCGCCGACAGCGTCATAGCCATGACATTATTCTCATTAGGAATGGGCGGCCTTGTTATAATATATCAGAGCACGAAAAACGCATACAAACCGAGACAGGCCTATATGATGCTGATGATGGGGTTCATCCTGCTTTTCATGGCTTACATGTTGCTTGAAATAATGATACAGATTAAGAGTGGGGGGTAAACTCCTACCAAGGATTATTTTTCAAACCCAGTTTGTAAGCTGCGAAATTTGTGGCTAAATGAATAGGCGGAGTTATCAAGAATATGGCCACAAGAAGCTCCAAAGACATGGAAGGGAAAGAGACTGGAAGCGAAAGCAGAACAGCTCCCACTATGAAATCTACTTGATCAACAATAGGCAATAACTTGCCAGGAGCGAACCCGAGTCTCCGCTTTATGAAAGCACCGACCAGATCGCCCAATAATGCTCCAAGCGACAAGAACAAACCGAATAGAGGAGGGTATTGAAACAGAATCGTCTCAGCGAACCCAACAAGTGTTCCAACGATCAGACCTGAAATGAAGCCCCGGCAAGTTTTGTTCTTCCCAAAAATTGGTTGCCCGTCGCGAAATTTTTTGCCGAAGTCCATTGGAAGCCCTCCGCCTGCTATTACTGGAATAGCATTTGCGCAGTAGGCTGGAAATATAAATAATATTGCATCAACTATCAATTGTCCAAAATCCATGGTTGCATCTCTCACCGAATATGATACTCTCGTAGCCCTAATTCTTCTATCCTCAAATGGCACATTGCAGGCTGCGCTTTGCATGGTGACTTTTCTAGGATCGCTTTAATTATCTGTGGGTTTTCTGTGGGTTTCAGCCATATTATTGCGTCAGCCCAGAATTTCAGAACTCTTTCAGCGACAGGCTCAATGCTCACAGTTTCTTCTTTGAAGGCTGTTCGCACTTGGCTATTCATGAGGATCGCTATCTTCTGGATCTTGACGAATTGTGCCAAGGAAGCCAGTTGCCTATTTAGTTCACGGTTGAGCTCAAATGCTTTTCCTGGCGATTCTGAAACCTCCGCACGATAAAGCGACGTGATTGTATCAACGATTACCAATCCAAAAGTCTTGGTCACATAGTCTGGCAGGTGATCGATTATCATTGCCTGCTCGCGAAAATCTGTTGGTCTTGTCAGGATTATTTGTTCCGCGATCTTCTCAAATCCTTCCGAGGCAATTTGGGACAGTCGCTTTGCATAGAAAGTGCTGTCGCAATCTATGAATAGAGTTTTGAAGCCTTGTCTTGCGCAGTTTGCGGCGCACTGAAGTGCAAACGTTGTTTTTCCTGTTTCTTCCTCTCCGTAGACGAGGCTAATGTTGTCTGATGAGATGCCGCCTTCTAGAGCTCTGTCGATTGTTTTGCACCCTGTTGGAATCCTGTATGGCACGATTATGCACGTCAACTAATATAAGCCACGGAACTAATAATTTGTTTGGCATTTGAAACTTTGTAGACAGGAAAGACTTATGAGCGCAGAGATCGCGGTCGCCACGGTTCAAGGAAAAGCTTACTATCTAATTGTCAATGAACTGAAAAAACGAAATATCCAATTCCTCAGTTTGACGCCGACTGAGCGCATCCCAGTCGAAATTGAGACTGTCATGACCACTGATAAAGAGAAACACCTAATAAACCATAAAAATGTCTTAGTGTACAAAGAGGGAGACGACTTAGAAGCAATGATAAACAGCGCGCTTCAGACG
>Ga0315277_10005515_pt1 | contig 16637 bp, 12 predicted proteins | sample YL17G05_15_MG_FD_203695 | JGI IMG/M metagenome (GOLD analysis project Ga0315277, IMG submission 203695) | Sediment microbial communities from Yellowstone Lake, YNP, Wyoming, USA - YL17G05_15 | ecosystem: Environmental > Aquatic > Freshwater > Lake > Sediment | place: USA: Wyoming | collected... | reverse complement strand
CATAAAACTATGAAAACTCAAAGAGTTTTTAAAGTACTTAGCTCCGCCGCCCCGGGCGCTGACCCGACTCGGGCCCGCATCCTCGAGGCCGCCCGAGAGCTCTTCCTGCAGCTCGGGTTCAGTCCGGCCACGACAGAGGCCATCGCTTCGGCCGCCGGTGTAAGCAAAGCGACCCTTTACCGGTATTTCCCCAGCAAGGAGCGGCTCTTCCGGGAGATCGTCCTCGAAGTTCTCCTGGAAATAGAGGCCGGGATTGACTCCCTGATCAATTCCCGGGGCCGGAACTTCGTCGAAAAGCTGGCCGCTATCCTCTCCTTCATGGGCATCGAACTGTCCAAGATGAGCGGGCTGGCGACACTCGATATGCAGAGGAACGCGCCCGCTGTCTGGAAGGAGGTCGAAGCCTTTCGCCGGGAGAGGATTTTCGCCAAGCTGAAACGAATCCTCCAGGAAGGCCGCGCGTCCGGAATATTCCGCGATGATGTCCACCAGGATTTCCTGATCCTGGTGTACGCCACGATTGTCCAGGAGGTCATGACCCCGGTGACTCTCGTTCCTTTCTCCCTATCCTTCGGAGAAGCCTTCCGGATCATCATAACGACGATGCTCGAGGGAATACTGACCGAAAAGGGCAGAGCCCGGTATCTCTCAAGGTCGGCCGGGATCAGCCCGAAAAAGTCAAGGAGCCAGAAATGAGCCAGAAGAAGTCGCGATCAAAAGTGTGGCTTGGTGCGGCCGGGGCCGCGTCCGTGTCCGTTCTTCTCCTTCTCTCCTGCCGCAGTCAGAAAAAGGCCGAAGCGATCAATGCTTCGGGGACGATCGAAGCGGTCGAAGTCAGCGTCGCCGCCAAGACCTCCGGTCAAGTAGACGAAGTGTTCGTCGAAGAGGGGGCCCGGGTCCAGACTGGGGATCAGCTGGCGGTCATCGACAGTGTCTCACTCGCCATCCAGCTCCGGCAGGCGGAGGCAGGTGTTGACCTGGCCGAATCACAGCTTCAGCTTCTCCTCAAGGGAGCTCGGGTGGAGGACGTCCGTCAGACAGAGGAGGCGGCCAAGCAGGCGGAGGCCAACCTCTTTCTGGCCGGCCAAGACCTCAAGCGCATCCGCAGCCTGTTCGAAAAAGAGAGCGCGCCGGCCAAGGTGAAGGAGGACGCCGAGGTGCGTTATCAGGTCGCGGAGGCCCAACATGAGGCCGCGGAGCAGGCTCTCCTTAAGATCAGGAAGCTCTCCCGGCCGGAGGAAGTCCGGGCGGCCCAGGCGCGGCTCGCCCAGGCCGAGGCCGGCCGAGACCTGCTGAAAAAGACGATCGCCGATGCGACGATCATTTCCCCAACCTCCGGGATTGTCACTCACAAGGCCGTCGAAGCGGGAGAGTTCGTCGGTCCGGGCACGCCCCTCCTGATCATCGCCGACCTGGACAACGTCCGGCTCAACATCTACGTCACGGAAGTCGAACTCGGCCGGGTGCGGCTGGGCCAGCTGGCCGAAATCAGGATCGACTCCTACCCGGACCGCGTCCTCAGCGGCACCGTAGTCTTCATCTCTCCCGAAGCCGAATTCACGCCCAAAAATGTCCAGACTAGAGAAGAGCGGGTGAAGCTCGTCTATCGGGTAAAGATTGAGATTCCTAACCCGGAGAGCATCCTCAAACCCGGGATGCCGGCCGACGCCTCGATCAAGACGAGCTTTTCGAGGAAGATACAGGAATAAAAGTTATGAATCCCGTCGTTGTTGAGGCCGAGGGCCTGTCCAAGTCTTATGGACCGATCCAGGCCGTGTCAGGGCTCAACCTGAACTTGAGCAAGGGAGAGATGCTCTGCCTCGTCGGTCCCGATGGAGCCGGCAAGACAACCGCTGTCCGGCTGCTGAGCGGGATTATCCGGCCGACTTCAGGGTCCGCGAGGGTTTTCGGTTACGACCTCGTCCGGGAGAACGCTAAGGTCAAAAAACACATCGGCTATATGTCCCAGAGGTTTACCCTGTACGGCGACCTGACGGTCGACGAAAACATCGAGTTCTTCGCCGAAATCCATCAGGTCAAGGGTTATCAGGAAAGAAGGGAAGAACTCCTGGCTTTTACCCGGCTTACGCCCTTCCGGAGACGGCTCGCCGAAAAACTCTCGGGGGGGATGAAGCAGAAACTGGCCCTTGCCTGCACGCTCGTCCACACCCCGGACCTCCTCCTTCTCGACGAGCCGACAACGGGTGTCGATGTCGTCTCCCGCCGTGAATTCTGGACGATTCTGCGCGGCCTTCTGGAGAGGGGCATCACGATTCTTATGACCACACCGTACCTGGACGAGGCCGAGCGGGGAACGCGGGTCGCATTGATGGACCGCGGCTCGGTAGCCGTCGTCGACACACCGTCAAGGGTAAAAGGATTAATGAAGGATCCCGTTATCGAGGTCATCTGCGACGACCATCGCCGGGCGGCGGCGGCCGTCAAGGATTTGGACGAAGTTCTGGACATCCAGGCGTTCGGGGACAGGCTCCATCTGGTCATCCGCAGCCTAGAACACGGCGTCCCTGCCGTCGAACGCCGGCTGACCGAGAGCGGGATCAAAATCGAGAATTTGCGGCAGATATCCCCATCCCTCGAAAACGTCTTCATCTCCCTGACCCGGGCCGGCACGAGGGAGCGATGAGCGGATTTTCCATCGAGGTCTCCGGCCTAACCAAGAAATTCGGTGCTTTCGTTGCTGTCAACTCCGTCAGTTTTCAAGTCGCCAGAGGAGAGATCTTCGGCTTCCTTGGGGCTAATGGGGCCGGAAAATCGACCACGATCCGAATGCTCTGCGGGCTCCTCAACCCGACCTCGGGAGATGCGATCGTCGGCGGGTTCTCGGTCCGCACCCAGCCAGAAAAGGTCAAGGAACGCATCGGCTACATGTCCCAGAAATTCTCCCTTTATGATGACCTCACCGTGGTGGAAAACATCCGCTTTTTCGGCGGCATCTATGGGCTGGCCCGGAACCTGGTCAGAACGCGGCTGCCCTGGATCCTGGAGATGGCCGGGCTCAGGGGAAGGGAGCATTCCCTGACCGGAGAGCTGGCCGGCGGGTGGAAACAGCGCTTGGCGCTCGGTTGTGCGCTTATCCACGAGCCAGAAATCGTCTTCCTGGACGAACCTACGGGAGGAGTCGATCCGGTTTCCCGCCGCCGCTTCTGGGACCTGATCTACGACTTATCCGTCCGGGGTGTGACCGTCTTCGTCACGACTCATTACCTGGACGAGGCCGAATACTGCCACCGCATCATGCTGATGCATGCCGGAGAGATCATCGCCGGAGGAAGCCCCCGGGACCTCAAGGACCAGCATGGCCTTGCGACCCTAGAAGACGTCTTCATCCATTTGATAGAAGAGAAAGTCCAGGACGAGCGGACGCCCGGGGCTAAGAGCGAGGGCGGCCGATGATACTCGAACGGATCAGGCCTGTTGTAAAAAAGGAATTCCGGCAGATCGCCCGCGATAGACGATCTCTGTTTCTGCTGCTGGTCCTTCCCGCCTTCCTCCTGATCATGTACGGCTATGCCCTGAACTTCGATGTCAAGCACTTGGCCCTGGCCGTTCTCGACCAGGAGAAGAGCCAGCGCAGCCGTGATTTCCTGGACCTTTTCCTTCACACAGAATACTTCGACCTCAAGTTTGACCTGGACAATATGAAGGAGATCGACGACCTCATGGGAAAAGGGGAGGTCCAGGTGACCTTGGTCATCCCCAGCGATTTCTCCCGGTCCCTTCTGGCCGGGAGTGAATCGCCGGTTCAGGTGATCATCGACGGCGAAGAGACCGGGATCGCGGGCACGGCCATCGGCTATGTCAGCGCCATCGCCCAGAGCTATTCCACTCGGCTCGTCCTGGAGACCATGAAAACAGCGGGGCACGGGGATTTCCAGCTTCCTGTGGACTATCATCCCCGCATCTGGTTTAACCCCGATCTCCGGAGCGTCCGTTTCCTCATCCCCGGGCTGATGGCCTTTATCCTGATGATCACCGTGGTCATCTCGACTTCCTTCTCGGTCGTGCGGGAGATCGAGCGGGGGTCGATCGAGCAACTCGTCGTCTCCCCGCTCCGGCCGGCGGAGCTGATCATCGGGAAGACGATCCCCTACGCGCTTATCTCGTTCCTTTCGGCGCACTCCGTCCTGCTTTTCGGGTATCTTCTGTTCGATGTCTCCATCAAAGGCAGCTATGCCTGGCTTCTCATAGGCATTCTGTTCTTTCTTCTCTGCGGGCTGGGACTGGGACTTTTGATCTCGACGATCGCCTCGACACAGCAAGTGGCCTTTATGCTGGCCATCATCACGACGATGCTCCCGACCTTCATCCTCTCCGGGTTCGTGTTCCCGATCCGGAACATGCCACCCATCGTCCAGGCTTTGACCTACCTTATACCGGCCCGGTATTTCCTGGTTGTCTTGAGAGGCGTCATGCTCAAGGGCGTCGGTTTAAACGCCTTCGGCCGGGAGCTGGCCTTACTGGCAAGTTTCGCCTTCCTGACCCTGTTTCTGAGCTCGGTGCGGATGGGGAAAACCCTAAAAAAAGGATAGATCTTAGGAAAAAAAAGATGTCCAAGGTCGGACATATAATCCGCAAGGAATTCATCCAGCTACGCCGAGACCGGCGGATGTTCTTTATCGTCTTCTTCTCGCCCGTCCTCCAGCTATTCCTCCTGGGGTATGCCGCCAACCTGGACATCCGCAATATCCCGGTCGTCTTCTGCGACCTCGATGCGACCAGGACCAGCCGGGATTTCATCGCCCAGTTTCCGGCGTCCGGTTATTTTTCACTTCAGGCAACCGTCGACCGGGCTGAGGACGTGGACGCCTACATCGACCAAGGGAAAGCCTCGCTGGCTGTCATCCTGCCGAAGGGAATGGGCCGGAGGCTGGCCGGCCGGAAATCCGTCCGGGTTCAGGTCATCGTCGACGGGGCCGAAAGCCAATCGGCCATCGTCGGACTCAACTATGCGACAATGATCGGGCTCAAGTACTCTCGCCAGATCCTCCTGGAGCGGCTGCGTTCGGCTTCTCCCGGCCTCTCCATCCCCAGGGTCGAACCCGAGGTCCGGGTTTGGTACAACCCCGAGCTCCGGAGCCGCAACTTCATGATCCCAGGCGTGCTGGCGATGGTCCTGATGATTATCACGATGATGCTGACATCACTGGGCATCGTCAAAGAAAAGGAACTGGGCACCATGGAGCAGCTCATCGTCACGCCGGTGCGTCCCCATGAACTCATCATGGGCAAGCTCCTGCCGTTTTTCCTAATCGGGCTGGTCGAGATCACGGTCGTGGTCGCAGTTGCTGTTTTCGGGTTCGGCGTTCCGGTCAAAGGAAGCGTCTGGCTCCTGTTCGGCCTCAGCCCGACGTTTATGCTGACGACCCTCGGGCTCGGCCTGTTCATTTCGACCATCTCCCGGAACCAGCAGCAGGCCATGCTGACGGCCGCGTTTTTCATCATTCCCCAGATCATCCTCTCCGGATTTGTCTTCCCGATCGAAAATATGCCCCATCTGATCCAATGGCTCACCTATGTGGTGCCCCTGCGCTATTTTCTAGTCATCATCCGGGGGCTTTTCCTTAAGGCGGTCGGACTGAACGCCCTCTGGGATGAGACCGCGGCTCTGCTCATCTTTGGGCTCGCTATTCTGGGTTTGAGCATCCTTCGCTTTCGGAAGACGCTAGAGTAGGCTCGGATTCAGGTTCGTCAGCCCGCTCGTTTCCCCGGCGAGGAAACTCGCTTCGCATCCTCCTTCGCTCTTCTCTCCTTTCAGTCGAGAAACCATGCCCGCTCAGTCGTCCACGGGCCTTTTCCCGAAACGCCAACCTTATTTGGACCCCTACTGATTGCTCAGGAGGGGAAGGAGTGGTTAATGGGTTTATTTCAGAGTCCTAAAGGCGTTTCGGATCTGACTTCGCCTTGGTTAACAAAGATGTGCCCGCTCCGCTGTGGAGGGCTTTCTGAGGGACTCTCCCTCGCTCTGCTAATAAGTGAAAAAGGGAGATCCGTGCCCGCTCAGTCGTCCACGGGCCTTTTCCCGAAACGCCAACCTTATTTGGACCCCTACTGATTGCTCAGGAGGGGAAGGGGTGGTTAATGGGTTTATTTCAGAGTCCTAAAGGCGTTTCGGATCTGACTTCGCCTTGGCAAAATAAGATGTGCCCGCTGCGCTGCGGAAGGCACTCTGAATGATTTTCGCTTGCGTCTACCCTTCAGTCCCGGAATCTATCTTTACGGATGAGGGGGAAAAATGGTATCTTTACGGGCATAAAATGAGGTCGGAGATGAAATCTTCGGTTCAAAAACTCGTCATCCCCATCTTGATGGGCCTAATGCTTTCCGCCTGCCGGCTGGAATCGCCCGGGACCGTCCGGCCCGAGGAGGCGGGGATGTCGGGGAAGCATTTGGGCCTCCTCGACGGCATTCTCGAAAGTGCCATCTCCCGGAAAGATTTTCCGGGCGCCGTTATCCTGATCGGGAGGAAAGGGAAGATCGTCTTTCGAAAGGCGTACGGGCAATGCCAGTGGGTCCCCCAGCCAAAGCCGATGGACGAGGCGATGGTCTTCGATTTGGCCTCGATCACCAAACCAGTGGCTACGGCCACGGCCTTCATGATCCTTGTCGAGGAAGGCAAAGTCAGCCTAGACGAAAAGGTCAAGGACTATGTGCCGGAATTCGTTTCTTTTGTCGACCCCTCCGGCTCGCCGGGTGAAGACGCCCGGATCTGGCATCTCCTGACCCACACTTCGGGCCTTCCTCCTTACACCGAGCCCCAGGGCCACGCGGGTGTTGAACAGCTGTTTGGAGAGCGCCTTTCCACGGAACAACTGGTTGCTTATATCGCCCAACTCCCCAAGACCGATCCGCCCGGCACGGCCATACACTATAGTTGTCTGGGATATATCACCCTAGCCTATATCATCAAGAAGGTCAGCGGCCAGGACATCGCTGAGTTCAGCCAGGAGCGCATCTTCAGACCTCTAAAAATGAAACGCACGTTTTACCGTCCGCCCGAAAAAACGCGGAGTCTCTGCGTGCCTACGGAGGTCGTAAAAGGGAAACTCCTCATCGGGGTCGTCCATGATCCGCTGGCCCGGCTTCAGGGAGGCATCTCGGGAAACGCCGGGCTCTTCTCGACGGCCGACGACCTGGCCGTATTCGCCGAAATGATGCTTCATAACGGCAGCTCCAAGGGGGTGCGCATCCTGAGTCCCTTGACCGTGGCGAGAATGACCACGATTTGGCCCAAAGCCGTCTTCGCCGGCCGCGGGCTCGGCTGGGACCTGGATTCCGCTCAAAGCACCAATGGAGGAGACCTTTTCGGCCCCAACTCTTACGGACACACGGGATACACGGGGACTTCGATCTGGATCGACCCCGACACAGATACCTACATCATCTTCCTGACGAACCGCGTCCATCCCGATGACAAGGGGGCGATCATCGCCCTGAGAAGCCGGGTGGCCAATGTGGTGGCGGCCGCCATCCAGGATCCCAAGAACATTAAAACAGAACGATGAGCCTTCATCCGGCAGAAGCCAGAGTGTTCGAGGTCCTGGACGGATTGGGGATTGCCTACATTCGCCACGAGCATCCCCCCGTGTTCACGGTTGAACAGGCAGAGAGACATTGGACCGGCATCCAGGGAGCCCACTGCAAAAACCTCTTCCTGCGCAACAAGAAGGGGAACCGCCACTACTTGGTCATCCTGCTGAGCGCCAAGCAGGCCGACCTCCGCGGGCTGAACGAAAAACTGGGCGAAGACCGGCTCAGTTTCGGCTCGCCCGAACGGCTCCTGAAATACCTAGGGCTCGAGCCCGGCTCCGTATCACCCTTCGGTCTTGTCAACGACCGCCATAAGGAAGTGATCGTGATCGTCGATCAAGACCTGCGGCAGGCGGGTTGCGTCAATTTCCACCCGAACGTCAACACCGCCACAGTGGGCATCAGCGCAAGCGATTTTGAAAGATTCCTTGCCTGGACGGGAAATCCGGTGCAGTATTTTCAGTTCTGAATAGCGTATAATAAAGCCCCGTGCAAAGAGCAATCACTCTCCTCTTTTTCATGGTGCTTCTTAGCGCTGCCTGCGGTCCGGCAGGAGAAAGAACCATGCCCGCTCGAATAGCCCTCGTCAAAACTCCTCCGACCGCAGCCCCCAATAGACACTATGTCTCCAACCGGCCGCCGCTGGCGACCAGCCCGCTCGTCAAGCTTCCGATCGGGAGTATCCGGCCCAAGGGCTGGCTCCTGAGTCAGCTCAAGCTCATGCGAAACGGGTTCACCGGCCGGCTCCCCGAACTCAGCCGGTTCCTGAGAGAAGACAGCGGCTGGATTACCCTCAAGGGCCCGGGATGGGAGGAGATGCCCTACTGGCTCAAGGGGTACGCCGACCTCGGCTCCATTCTCAAGGACCAGGAGATCATCGCCACCTCTAAAAAATGGCTCGACCTGGCCTTCCGAAGCCAGCGGGAGGACGGCTTCTTCGGCCCCCCCGACAATCAAAAGAACAAAGACCTCTGGCCGAATATGCTCGTTCTATCCTGCTTGCAGAGCCTGTACGAAGCGACCGGCGACGAGCGGGTGATCCCCTTCCTGACCAGGTATTTTCGATTCGAGCTCAGCCTCCCGGGACCAGACCTCTTGCCGGAGAGCTGGCAGAAGCTCCGGGGCGGAGAGAACCTCGAGAGCGTCTACTGGCTCTACAACCGGACGGGCGAGCCCTTCCTCCTCGAACTGGCCCGCCGGCTCTACGAACGGACGGCCGACTGGGAGGCCGATATCATCAGCGCGGTGAGAGATAAAAACTGGGAAGTCAGCAGTTATTATCACGGCGTGAATATCACCATGGGCATCCGCTACCCGGGTGTCTATTTCCAGCAGGCTCTCGACCGCAGATATCTCGACATCGTCGAAAAAAATTACAGCCTGTTGATGGACCGGAACGGCCAGCAACCCGGAGGAATGTTCGGCGCGGACGAGAACATCAGACCGGGGTACGGCGACCCGCGCCAGGGAGCCGAAACCTGCTCGATGGTCGAGTTTATGAATAGCGACGAAGCGCTTCTTAAAATTACCGGCGAGACCCGCTATGCCGACCGCTGTGAGGAGATCGCCTTCAACTCCCTTCCGGCGGCGATGACTCCGGACCTACGGGCCCTCCACTACCTCACCGCGCCCAACCTCATATCCTGTGACAGCTCAGGGGAGCACGACTTCCAGAACGACGGGACTCTGGTGTCTTATGATCCCTGGTCCTACCGCTGCTGCCAACACAATGTCGCCTTCGGCTGGCCCTATTTCTCCGAGCACCTCTGGCTGGCCACTGCCGACAACGGCCTGGCGGCAGTCCTGTATGCGCCCTCCGAGGTTACGGCCAAGGTAGCCGAAGGGGGGGAGGTCCGCATCTCAGAGGACACCGTCTACCCGTTCGGCGACTCTATTGATTTCACAGTCTGGACGTCTGCGGCCGTCCGTTTTCCCCTTTATCTCAGGTTGCCGGATTGGACCGGGGAGGCCTCCATAACCATCAACGGACAAGAGACGCCCGCCAAACTCCGACCGGGCGCCTATGCCGTCATCACTACGGACTGGAAGAACGGCGACCGGGTCACGCTGGCCTTTTCCCCGAAGATCACGGTCAAGATCTGGGAGAAAATAGGCAATCCCGTCTCGGTCCGGCGCGGACCGCTCTGGTTCTCTTTGAAAATCGGGGAGGAATGGCAACGCTACGGGGGCACGGACGTCTGGCCGGCCTATGAGATCCTGCCCACGACCCCCTGGAACTATGGTCTGGTCCTCGATCCCGATAGCCCAGGGGCGACGATTAGTCTCGTTGACCAGAAGCCCCCGGCCGAACAGCCCTTCGCTCCTGAAGCAGCTCCGATTGTCCTCAGAGCCAGGGCTAAGCGGTTGCCGCAGTGGAAAGCAGAAGGAAGAATGGTCGGCAAAATCCCGCCAGGTCCGGTCGTTTCCTTTGATTCGGAGACTGAGGTCACGCTCATCCCGATGGGCTGCGCCCGGCTTCGAATTTCCTCATTTCCTTTGATCGCCCTCAAATAGAAGTAGCGCGGCCGAGGCCGCCCCAGGAGGATAAAATGAGACTCCCCAGCCTGATCAAGAAGACGATCCGATTATATTTCTTCGCCCTGATGGTCTTTTTTGGTTTGCTATTCAGCGGCCAAGCGCAAGGTCAGTCGGACAAGTTGGTCAGTGGTGAGTGGCTGGCCGCGAACCTCAGCAACGAAAACGTTCGTCTCGTCGACACCCGGATGGATATCCGGGATTATTGGCAGTCGCATATCCCAGGTGCCGTTTACCTTGCGACCGACTTACTCCGCTGGCCGGACCGGGGAGTGCCGGGGAAGCTCATGAGCGTCGAGGCCATGGCCATCCTCCTCGGCCAGATGGGAATCGGAGAGAAAACTATGGTCGTCGCCTATTACGATAAGAACGGATACCCGCCTTTCTATCTGCTTTGGGCGCTCGAGTATGTCGGCCACAACGATTTTGCCCTGCTTGAGGACGGGATCGAACGCTGGAGGGCGGAGGGCCGGCCGCTCACCCAAGACTACCCGAAAATCAAGCCCGTTTCTTATCGCCTTTCCTCCAAGCCCCGCAGCGAAGTCCGGGCGACGCTCGAGGATGTCCTCAAAGAGACCAGGGCGGGAGCCATCCTTCTGGACGTGCGGCCGGAGGACCTGTACAAGGGGGAAAAGGGAGCCTGGAAACGCAAGGGCCATATCAAGGGCGCCATAAGCCATCCCTGGGCTATGGACCTCAGCAACGACGGCTCCTGGAAACCCAAGGAGGAGCTTCTGGCCATTTATGCCAATCAGGGTGTAGCGCCGGAAAAGAATGTCATCGTCTATTGCGGCCAGGGACAGATGGCCGCCTTTGCCTATTTTTCACTCAAGCATCGGCTCGGCTTCCCGAACGTCAAGGTCTACGACGGCGGTTTCAGTGAATGGTCGGCCCGCGAAGACCTGCCCATCGAGGGCGTCAAGTAAGTTCAACTCTCTGAGGAGGAGGGAATGAGGGACATCGCCAAAACTAGCCTATCGGTCGCCTTGGTCCTCTTCTTGGCATCAGGGATTGCAGCAGGGGCGCAAAAAGAAAAAACGCCTGGCCTGTTGAAGCCCCGTGATTTCACGGCCCACCTCGTCGGCCACGCCCATATCGACCTGTCCTGGCTGTGGCGCTGGGAAGAGACGGTGCACGATATCGCCACCCATACCTTCCTTGGGACATTGGCTCAAATGGACAAGTTCCCCGGTTTGACCTTTGCCCAGAGTCAGGCCGCCATCTATGAGGCCATCGAAAAGAACTATCCGACGATCTTCCAGAGGATCAAGGAGAAGGTGAGGGAAGGAACCTGGATTCCTGTCGGCGGGATGTGGGCGGAACCCGACCTAAACATGCCGGACGGTGAGTCGTTCGCCCGGCAGCTCCTCTACGGCAAGATCTATTTCCAAGCTAAGTTCGGGGTGGAAGTGACGGTCGGCTGGAATCCCGACGGATTCGGGCACAATTTCCAGCTCCCCCAGATCCTCAGTAAGGCTGGGATCAAGTCCTATGTCTTCGAACGGTGCGCCCCTGAGAAGATGCCGGTCTTCTGGTGGGAGGGCCTGGACGGGTCGAGGCTCTTGGCCTATGTGCCGCCGGGCTGGTATCTCGCCGACCTTAAGAACGGTGTCAGGGACCTCATTTTCGAGGCCTCCAAGAACACTCCGCTCAAGGACTTCATGCTGCTCTACGGAGAAGGGGATCACGGCGGAGGGCCGCGGGCCACCGATCTCGAAGCCATCCGGAAATTCAAGGACGATAAAAACCATCCCCGGCTCGAGTTCGTGAAGCCCCAGGAGTACTTCCGGATGCTCGAGAGCTCCGGGATCGAGTTCCCGGTGGTCAAACGGGAGCTGAACACCACTTTCCCCGCCTGCTACACAACCCAGGCCCAGACAAAAAAATACAACCGCCGGCTGGAGAATCTCCTTCTGACCGCAGAAAAGTTCTCGGCTGTTGCCGTCACGAGCGGCGCCCGGTCCTATTATCCGGAACGGGACATCGACGAGGCCTGGAAGAGCGTCCTCCGCAACCAGTTCCATGACATCCTTGACGGCTCGAGCATCGGCCCGGTCTATGACGAGTCCAGCCGGTACTATGAGGAGGCCGAAGAGAGAGGCCAGAGAGCGCTGGATTTCTCGCTCGAATCTCTCTCCAGCCAGGTGGATACGCGCGGTGAAGGCATCCCTCTCGTCGTCTACAACCCGCTTTTCTGGGAGAGGACGGAGCCGGTGGAGGCCGAGGTGAGCCTTTCCCCTCCCGTCAAAGCGATTCAGATCATCGACAGCGCCGGGACAGAGGTACCTCATCAAGTGCTGGAGGAGAGATCCACGCCCGACAGGACTCGACTGCGCCTGATTTTCATCGCCGAAAAGATGCCATCCTTCGGCTATCGGACCTATCGTGTCCTGGGCACAGAGGCCGGCACGGAATTCAAGACCGATCTCTCCGTAGACAGCTCAACACTCGAGAACGAGTTCTTCAGGCTGGCCTTGAATCCCGAGACAGGCTGGATCCGCAGCCTCTTCGATAAAAAGGCGGGCCGGGAGGTGCTCTCCGCCGAGGGCAATGTGCTTCAAGCCATCGTCGACGAACCACCGAACATGTCGGCTTGGGAACTGGGGCTCAAAGATACTCCCTGGAATATCGGCGCGGATGGGGCATCCATCGAGGTCGTGGAGAGAGGCCCGGTCCGCGCGGTCTTGAGGGTAAAAAGCGCCTTTCGAAATTCGCATTTTGTCCAGGACATTAGGCTCTATCATCGGGTGCCCCGGGTTGATTGCCGGGTTCATCTGGACTGGCAGGAAAGAAACCTGATGATCAAGGCCGCTTTCCCGGCGGCCGTAAACAACACCACGGCCGTATTTGAAATCCCGTATGGAGCCATCCCGCGGCCTGCCGATGGGACCGAAGTCCCCGCCCTCAAATGGATCGACCTGACGGACGAGTCAGGAGCCTATGGCCTCAGCCTTCTCAACGACTGCAAGTACGGTTTCGACGTCAAGGGAAACGTCCTGCGGATCTCCATCGTCCATGGGGCCACCGAGCCCGACCCAGAGGCCGATCGCGGGGAGCACGAGTTGCTCTATTCTCTCTATCCTCACGCCGGGGACTGGAAGGAGGCCAAAAGCTTCCGCAAAGGGCACGAGCTCAACAGCCCGCTCATCGCGCACACAGGAATGGTCCACTCCGGGGCATGGCCAGCCGATCAGTCTTTTCTTCGCGTCGAGCCCGGGAACGTCATTCTGTCCTCCCTCAAAAAGGAATCGGGCTACTTTAACCAGGCTACGATCCTGCGCTTCTACGAGTTATTCGGCAAGGAAACGGAGGTCAGGGTCGAGCTTCCCGGTCCTGTTGAGGCCGTGGAGACCGACATTATCGAGCGGCCGTTGGCGAAAATCGACACAGATGGTAAAATCCTCAGGTTCAAGATCAGGCCTTTCGAGATCAAGACATTTCGGATCATCCCCAGTTCAAGGAGGCAAGGATGAAAAAGATCGCCGTTTTGGGATTCCTGGTTTGGTTCCTGATTGCGGCCCTCGTTTCGGCTTCACCACGGGCGCCCCAAGTCCAAGAGACCGAGAGCACGGTGCCGGAGCTCACCGCTTTCCATGAGATCATCTATCCGATCTGGCACACCGCCTATCCGGAAAAGGATTACGCGGCCCTCCGGAGTTATGTGCCTGAGGTGAAGAGATTGGCCGATAACATCTACTCGGCCCGGCTTCCCGGAATCCTCCATGAGAAACAGGCCAAGTGGGACCAGGCCCTGGCCGAGCTCAGGAAATCGGTCGACGCCTATCTGGCAGCCGTCGCGGGCACGGACGATGCCTCGCTCCTCGAAGCCGCCGAGGCTCTCCACGCCCGCTACGAGATGATGGTCAGGACCATCCGGCCGGCGCTCCTGGAAATCGACGACTTCCACAAAACGCTTTACGTGGTCTACCACAAGTATCTGCCCGGCAAGGATTATGCCAAGATCACCGAGGCCAGCGGGGACATGTTGACTAAAGCCGAAGCCATCACCAAGGCCACGCTTCCCAAGCGCCTGGAATCCAAAGCCCAGGCTTTTAGCACGGCCGCTCAAGAACTGCTTGAGGCGACCAAAGCCTTGGCCGAGACATCGAAATCAGGTCAAGGAGAAGCGATCGCCGCGGCCGTGGAGGTTGTCCACACCAAGTACCAGGGACTGGAAAAAACATTCGACTGAGCGTCAGGCCTTCTTCTCGATCAAGATCTGGAGGATCTCGAGCTCGTCGGCGTCAAACCAGATCTTATAGCAGGCCAGGCACTTGTCAACCGGGATGAAGTACTGGTAGTTGTACGGGCGCGCCAGCATTCGTTGGCCGCAGCCGGGGCAATAGAGATTTTCGGCGTCTTGTTCCTTGGCTCTTTGTTTCTTCACCGGGTTAAGGAGGAACTGCTGCCGGAAATCTTTCGCCTTGACGAGCAGAGCATCTGAAAAAGCGACTTCTCGCCGCAGGATGATCCGGTCAATACGGGAGGAAGCCACGAGTTTGCCGCCGCAGCGCCCGCAAGCCTGTATGGCGACACTCTCATAGAACGTGTCGATCAGAAGGGTATGGCAGCGGGGACAATGATTCTGCCATTTTCCACTCGCATCTTGCAACTGCCAGACTTTCTGCTCTTCGGGTGCGGAGGCCGGCCCGGCGATGTCATCCGCTGAATACGGAGCAGGGGTTTCCTCGAAAGAAAAGACGACGCCCCTGGCCTCATCCCTCATTCTCTGACTTTCCCAGACCTGTTCGATAACCTGGGCTGGTCGGAGACCGGCCTGTTGGGCCAGGAGACTGATCCTCTTCATCAAAGGAGGATGGGAATTGAAGAGGCGGCTCCAGAAGCCCTCGTCTTCGTCGCTGCTCAGGGCGGGTGCGACGATAAACAGAGGGCTGTAGGTCAGGCTGAAATCCCCGACAAATGAGCTTTTCAGGTGGGCTTTATAGAGCGCCCGGGCCAACGTCACCGGATTGCGGCCGATCTCCGAGGCAGCGGCGTCGGCCAGGATCTCGCGTTCCCGGCTGAGCAGCATGCTGAGGAGATGCATGACGAGCGAGGTTAGGGTGACGGCGCCGTAGATAAGGACGGGAGGAGCGCCACCCCGGCCACTCTCCATCCGATCCTCGGCCGGGACGTCTTCCGGTTCCATCGCCGCCCGCAACTTTTCCAGGAAGTTGGCCAGGGAACAGACCAGGGTGACATAAAAAGCATCGCCGCGTGAGATATGGGCCAGCTCGTGAGCGGCCACGGACTGCATCTCATCGCGAGTGCAGTCGGCCAGAAGGCCTTCGGTGACGGCCACGGCCGGAGTTCCGTCCGTCTCGACGAGGGCCATGGAATTAATCGCGAATGAAGGAATGACGTAGGGTCTGACCCTAGGGAGGCCGCTGGCAATCCGCATCTCCTCCACGGTATCGGCCAGCTTCTTGTGGTATCGGTCGGAGAGATCGGGTTCCCGGGCTTCCAGCCGCTTGAGGATGTAGGCGGCGCCGAACTTCCGGGCATCGTAATAGTGGAAAACGGCGATGAGGGCCGAAATACCCAGGACCCAAAGCAGGAGCTTCGTCAGGAAGAGACTGGAAAGGAAGTTGGGGACCGCGAATACTCCGACGCTCAAGAACACAGTCAGCACAATGATGCCGATGGCCAGAAAATAGAACAGGATCAAGACAGCAAAAAGGACAATGCTCCGCTGCCACTGCCGCTTTTGGATCTCGTAGAAATCGCGCGGTCGCTTTCTGTCCATGCCGGGTTTTGGCTATCGTATCCAAAAAGCATGGGAGCGTCAAATCCGGTTGCACCGGCTCGCCGGCTGTGCTATAAACCGCTCGACTCTAGGTGAATGGCACCGGGGAAAATTCCCGAGAGGAGGTCGCGATGGCCAATGACAAAACCGAGTTCAGCCGGAGGGAATTCCTCACTTCATCGGCCCTTGCCCTGGGGGCGGCCGGCATCGCTTTGGTCGACGCCAGAAAGGCATTGGGCCGGCAGGCGCCGACAAAAAAACAGCGCGTTGCCCTGGTCGGGACCGGAGGCCGCGGCAGCTCCCTATGGGGCAAGGACCTGATCAAAAACTATGGCGATGTCTTGGAGATGGTCGGCCTCTGCGATATCAACCCCATCCGGCTGGAATATGCCAAAAAGTACATGGGGGCAACTTGCCCGACATTCACCGATTTCGAGCCGATGATCAAGGAGACACAGCCCGATACCGTGATCGTCACGACGATGGACTGCTTCCACGCGAAATACATCTGCTTGGCCATGCAGGCCGGCTGCCGCCCGATCACTGAAAAGCCGATGTGCACGGACGAGAAGATGGTCCAGGAGATCATCGACACCGAGCGACGGACAGGGAAGAAACTTCTGGTCACCTTCAACTACCGGTACGGACCCGACGCCACGAGGATCAAGGAGATCCTGATGAGCCGGGAGATCGGCGACGTCACTTCGGTCGACTTCCACTGGTACCTGGACATCTATCACGGCGCTTCCTACTTCCGGCGGTGGCATGCTTTTAAACAGAACTCCGGCTCGCTTCTCGTCCACAAGGC
>Ga0315277_10005511_pt1 | contig 16649 bp, 17 predicted proteins | sample YL17G05_15_MG_FD_203695 | JGI IMG/M metagenome (GOLD analysis project Ga0315277, IMG submission 203695) | Sediment microbial communities from Yellowstone Lake, YNP, Wyoming, USA - YL17G05_15 | ecosystem: Environmental > Aquatic > Freshwater > Lake > Sediment | place: USA: Wyoming | collected... | reverse complement strand
TCCCCCAGCTCACTCCGCCCAGGAGCTTAAGCCGAGCGGCATTTAGGGTCCGGGCCGGAATGAGGATGGAGCCTGCCAGGAAGAAAAGAATAATGATTCCCCTCTTTCTCATCTTTGAATTCTCCTTTTTTTGATTTTATACCTCCGGAAAGGAAGAAAGCAATATCCCCTATTGCGTACGAGATCATCCGTCTTCCAACAAAAAGCGATCTGCACGGCCCTCGGCTTTGAGCCGGGTTTGTCCGTCGTCAGGCGGTTTCGGACTCGCGTGCTGATTTCTTAAGCTACGGATTCCGTCTCTCATGATAATTTAGCTGACGCCGTTTGGCAAGGGTTCAAGCATCGCCATCCGGTTCTCCTTCCAAATGAACCCGGACCGTGTACCCTGAAGACAAGAATTTTAATTGTCGCTGATCACTCATCACCCTATCCATCGCTGGCAACGTATCGTCAACCATCTCGCTGATCAGCTTCATAACAGGCGATAACCGTAGCCACTCCTTCCTCCTGTCCTCAGCCGTCCATTTTTTCGTCAGTTCTGGCACTTTATCCTCCTGCCACTTACCCCACAAGTCCGTGACATCGTTTTTTCATGTCACCTTCCCCCCATATGAACATGTATGAAAAAAGGGGGGGTCTGTATGATTCATCCTGTTTTGCCCCAAATGTCACCTTTTCCCCTGTTGTAATAATTTGCCCATTAAGCCACTTCAAGGCCCTAATACTCCGTAAGGAACCGCTCGAAATGGTGGAATAGCGCCCGGTAGAGGACGGTCGGCTCCGGATGTCGAGGACGATAGACTCCCGCTATGGTGAGAGCCATAAATCAAGAAACGAGCCATCGTCATGGATACCACCGCGTCTCACTAAAAGAACAGGAAGAGCCCCTGCTCAAAAGGGCGAATCAGGTCGCTGAGGCGTCAACGAGAGTTGCCGCCCGGTGGAGGGAAATGGAAACGGCGGGAAACAGGATCAGGTGGGGGCTACAAACTGGCCTTAAGGTTGTAAGAGGAATACGCTCAATAATCTCCTACCGATTTTTCGACTCCACTTTATTTTCAGGGAAACAAATGCTCATTTAAGGCTCGTTTATGGCAAAGGAATAGATCTAATCATAACTACAACACCTAGATGGGCATGCCCGATTTCTTGCCCATTTATTCCTTCAGGGCATGAATGCCTCCGAAAGTATTTGTCATTTTTTAGGCAATTCAAATGGAATTTTCACCGAGAAAATTGCGCTTCTGCTTTTTCCATTTATGATCAGTGGCTCGAAAACCCAATGTTTGACAGCGCTGATGGCAGCATCCCGGAGCAATTCATGACCAGAGATAAATTTAGTATCCCGAACCTTTCCGGAAATATCCGTTTCTAATTCAATGATCACCGAACCTTGCACGCCAGCTGCTAATGCTGCTGGAGGGTAGACCGGTTCGATACGGCGAATAACCTTAGGATCTGCAATGGAACCCGAAATTCGGACCGGGGATTCCTGCTCCGGTTGGGAAATCCTCTCAGCAAGTTCGCGTTCAAGGTTGCGTGGGGAAGCTTTTAATTGGTCAAGTATGTGTGTTATCAGTCGATCAGCAACACTAGTTGTTTCGTCGAGTGATTCTTTAGTGGCCGCTGCCGTGATAGCGAAATGGGTGGAGCTCTTGTAGGACGGAACTGCAAATGTGGCAATTACATCCGATCCTGGGGTTGTGAAAGCTCCACATGGATGCTCTGTTTTAATATTCATGTTGAGATCCATATGAAACTCGATTTTGTCGGGAGGCGATGCCCCCCGAAGGACGTCCGCGCCACTCACAGCCATAAAAAGCATGACATTCAGCGGCGCTTCGCCACCGAAAAGGCTTTCGCCTAACTTCTGGGCATAGTTGCCGAGCCAAATACAGATCGTAGGACCAAAACCTGGGGGTGCGTCCCGTTTTATGAGGACGCAAAGGGCACCCTTGTCCCTGTCATCGTTCTTTGCTGCCGTCCCCCCGTACGGAAGCATGTTATCGTTCTGAGTTATCGTCCAGCCGGCAGGAAGGGGGAAGCTAAGGTGATATCCCTTGATTGCTACCACGATTTGGCTGCGCTTGCCGCAGCCCGCCAGAGTGGCTCCGATAATGAAAACGATCATTAGAGCAAGCTTTCGCATCATCCCTCTCCTTTCTATAGCAGCTAAAATAGAATATTTTAGCCCGGATAACACCTCATTCCCAGTTTGGAATCTTGCATAAGACGCCTGAGAATATGGTGTATGAGAATTCCCTCTTTGGCCTTCCGCCACTCTTTATATCACCTCTGAAGTGAGGTAATCAAACCCCAGATTTTTATTGTCATTATATCTAGAACGATCCAATGGAGGCAAGTCCCAAGAACGGCAGGGCTCGATTTTCGTCAAAGTTGGCAGGCTCAATTAGCGGCCTCCGCTTCGCTTCTACCCGCTTGTTCCGTGCCCCTCAATTTCGGAATAATCAAAGTGTACTGCTAATAAAACGCTTCTGAGCTTCCTCGTCCCTTGCGATCTTTAAGAACTCGAACGCGTCAAGTGCTTGGAGTTGCTGTAGCCAACGATGCACCGTCTCCAGTGACGGTGCGTTTCCGTAGATCCGAATGTACTGAACATAGAGCACTGCAGCGACCTTACCGGCTGGACTAGGGTCTGAGACCGTGAGTTCCGCCCGACGGTGCTCCGTGTATGGCAGGAAAAGGATAATAAGAAGAAGCAGGGGCCACCCTCCAGACAGTGCCCACCAGAGCGAACGGCCCTTCTCATGTGCGACCAGACCAGCACTAACCGAAATACTGCCCACTATTAGGATAGCGCAGATCCAGCCCGGAAGGCCCGTTCCCCTGCCTGCTAAGGCTAAAACCGCAACCAAAGCCGGGAAGGTAATCCCTAACGCCAGCGTCACCCCATAGCGCTTATCTTCTCGATTCAACCCCCCATCTCCTTTTTAGCCGACCTAACCATGATTGCTGATAGGAAGTCCCTTTTTTGTGCCGAGCGTACCTCCCGTTTTTTGGGTATTTTTCCTATGCCTTCCCTTACTAAATAATTATATCCTCCGCCTCGAAGCTATGTCAAGAACACGAATCGCGCTGTCAAGGCAACATGAATATTTCCTCTTCCGGGCAACGTGAATCTTTCCGCTTTTGTCATCAGCTATGGTCTCCCGGGTAGGGGGAGCGGCGACCGGTCCCTGTAGACCCGCCACGGAGGAGGAGAAGTGAAAAGCATGGCAAAACTCAAGATTCGTAGGAAAGTATACTGTGAGGAGTGCATATATCTTTCATCTACCGACGACTGCAACCACCCGAATAACCTGGGCGATGACTGGTACGGAAAAAAGCATGAGAATCTGGATAGGCCGTGCGACCTGAACGAGTCCAACCGATGCGGCTGGTTCAAGGGACCGATGGAGCGCTAGATGAACGATTCAAAAACCATAACCATCAGGATCAATTCCGCCGACTACCTCGCCCTGAGAAAGATTTCCCAGGACGAACTCCGTTCAATCTCCTGGCTGTGCGGACAGGCGATAAAAGAATACCTCATGGTTCAGGATGTCAGAAATCCGAAAGAGGGGAGAAAATCATGAAAAAGACGGAGAAAAAGATCTTCTTGACGCGAGAAGAGAAAGGGGCTTTCGTGGCCCTGGCAGACCAAGTGGATGGGGCAAGACAGATCATCGAGACAATAACCAAAGAAAAGAGAATCCTCTGGAAAGCCGTCATGCTGAAATACGGCCTCGATCAAAAGAAAATCTGGAACTTGAACACGAATACCCGGGAAGTCGTCGAATTGGGCCGCCTGCTGAATGACACCGTAAACCAGCTCTCAGCCTAAAATCCACAGCACGACCAACAACAACCTACAACCAGCCTCCAGGGCTTTCTCAATCTTCCCTATTTTTTCACGCCAGTAGAGCCGGTCCAGGAGTATTTACTCCTCTCTCCTCTCGGTCTAGCGTCCCCAGCCCGCCCCCACAAGTCAGTGACATCGTTTTTTCATGTCACCTTCCCCCCATATGAACATGTATGAAAAAAGGGGGGGTCTGTATGATTCATCCTGTTTTGCCCCAAATGTCACCTTTTCCCCAAGAAACCCCTTTTCCGTGTTTTTGCGTTCCGGGGCATCCTAGAGCTTCTCTCATCTCGCCTGTATAGTATCTGCCCCCAACCTTGTCCAAATAAAAATGAACTTTTCGTATACCAAAGATGAAATATATTGCTGATCAGTATACCACTTCCCCATTCCCAGCGTCCCCACGGAACGTCCTTTAGTTACTAATGGTCTACCACCAGAAAGCGCAACCCCTCGGGAGGAAACTACCCCTATAATGTCCCCACAACCACTTGGTCTGCCTTTTTCCAATCATCCTATTTTTTTCGCATGAGTAGAGAGCGTCCACGAGTTTACACTCTCATCCCTATCCGGTCGAGCGTCCCATAGCCCCAGGGCCATGGGCGAGCCCGGGTCCCCCGGCGCTCAAGCTCGGCGCTCTGCCGCGCTGTCGCGTCTGTGCTGTGCTGTGCTGGCCGCCGCTGCTGCTGCTGTCTATGATGATGATGACCATGACCAAGCAAGGACGATGATGTCATGCACACGTGCAAGGGGAGATGCCCGGGACTGAGCTCAAGACTAAGAAAGAAGGGGATACGAGCTCTTAATAATAGCCTTTAGGTAGAGCCTAATGTATTAAGACTATTAATTAATACAGAGTATTGTACTCTTAATAGAGATCATAGGTAGGTGAATAGTGGGAAGGGGAGCGCTTAGGCTTTCCGCTCGTGAAAGAGGTCTAGTTGAAAGAGATCGAGTTGGAGCGGGGGACGGACCAGGGCGCTTGTCTGAGCCGGATGTTCCTCAGCTTGAAGGCCGTCGAACGGGAGCCCGGCGTCCTCTGGCTGGCCTGGACCCTGGAGCTTGTCCTTCATCCCTGGCCCCTGGCAAGCCTGGCCGCAAGCCTGGCCTGCCCGGCTTGATAAGCCTTGAGCGCCTGTTTGGGCATGGACGACACAATCTTGAATGCCCAAGACGAAGCCTCCGCCTTGGTCATGCCCTCGGCTTGAGCCTTGAGCATGAGGTCATGGTGAACCCGAAGCCCGAGCCTGGTCCGCTGGTATTGTTTCATTCCTGGCCCTCCTCGAATAGACCTAGCTGGACGGTAGGGCCCGGGCCGCCGGCTGGAAGGTCCGGCGCTTGGTCCTCGGGGTCCGCATACCGGCAGAGCTCACAGACGCCGGAGATGAGGTCCTGCTCTCTTGTGATCCTGTGGCACCTGTCGCAGTCCATGAGCCCGGAGAAGGACAAGGCCTCCTGGAGCCCGAACCTGGACGCCTCCGGCTTGATCCTGGGGACCGGGATGGCTGCCGCCCTGGCCTGCTCCGCCTGGCGCTCTAGCCTGGCTTGGCGCTTGGCGTCCCGCTCAGCACGACGGAGCGCCCGCTCCGCCCGACGGATAGACCGCTCCCGCTCAGCTTGTAGCCCGACTTCCGACTTTAGCCTACTCATGTTTGAGCCCTGAAGGGGATGACCCCGTTCGCCAAGACGAAGGAATCTAGCTCGCCGCTGTCGGCCATGGAATAATACCGGCCGTCCCCCAGGATGACATGATCCAGGAGCTTGACCCCCAGGATCATGGCGCCCTTTACTATGTCCTCTGTAATTTGCTTGTCCATAAAGGACGGCGTCGGATCACCTGAGGGATGATTGTGGACGAGAATAAAGGAGCTTGCGTTTTTGAGTAGCAGCGACCGGAAAATCTCCCTCGGATAGACCGCCGACGAGTCGATACAACCTATTGAATGCGTCTCGATCGAAAGGACGGCGTTCTTGGAATCGACCATAATGACGAGCATAATTTCCCGGTCCGCCTTGGAATAGTCCTTGGTCAATTCATAGACCTCGGCCGAACTGCTGACCTTGGCCGCGCCCGCTGGCTTGGAAGGATTGACGCCGATGCGAAGATCGAAGGACGCATCGAGCTTTTTGTACTCGGGAAGCTTGCGTTTCATCTTGTCTAAACCTTCCAATGGTATAGTCCGAGCCCGCCCTTTTGTGTCAACATCCCTAAAACCGTCTTGAGCCCGTCCGGCCGGCCAGCCGCCGCGCCAGGAACAGCACAAAAAAAATAAAAATGAGATCGATCATGATGTCGGAACCCCGGCCGGCCGCCGCCCGTATCTCGGTCTGCCATGAAGGATAAGACCGCCTCGAAGTAACAAAAAGACTTCGTGAATTGAAACCCCGCCGCAATACTTGGCCCTGTCCCTTAATACTTTCCGACAAAGATAACAACCGCAGTATGTTGAATTGCTACGCTTGACCATGCCCGATGCCGCAAATGTCAACTGCGTCTGGATTATTTCCTCAGCAACAGCCACAGCCACCGCTTTCCTTTCCCTTTCTGTGAGCTTTTTTTTCATCAGACAGCCAAGACCGGAAGTGTGATCCCGAACGGGGCCCGGGTCCGGTCATTATCCGCGATCCAAATGACTGGATACGCCGGTTCAAGGTCCGGGAAATTACCATCAAGGTCTGTGAAGATAACGACGCACGCCGGAGACCACCCTTCGGATTCTATCCGCTTGAAGATCGGCCGGAAATCCGTCCCACCCCCGCCCGGCAGGTTCAGGTCATCCGGAAGAAGGTCCCCGGGTTCTACGCTGTCAACCCGCTGCACCCTGGAATCACACATAATGAGCTTGGCTTCCGGCCGGATGTCCTCAAGCGCCGAGACGCACTCACCCCACGACGCCTTGAGGATTCTTTCGTCCATGGACCCCGATGTATCGAAGGCGAAGACGATAAGCCCGGTCTCAATAGAGCGCATGGACGGCAGGATGAGCCCGGACGATATATGACGCCTGGACGGACGCGACCACGAATAATCCGACGCCCGGACCTGATCGAGAAATTGACGGAGAAGAGAGCGCCAGTCAACGCGCCCGGCCGCGACGCGCCGGACGAACCTGTCAAGCCCGCCCGGGAGCTTTCCCGCTTTCCTGGCCGCCGTCGCCGCTTGGACAGTCGCCTCCCGCCACTCTTCCATTATCGTCTCAAGGTCCCCGGACGATTGAGCGCCGGACTTGTCTTGGCCCGGGTCCCGGATGTCATCGAAACTCTCCCCGGTAGCAGAGACGCCCTTCGGTCCCTTTTTACCTTGGCCCCGGCCGCCTTGCTTCGACTCGGGATCAGGTATAAGCGAATAAATACGCTCGGCGGCATCCCCGTCGAAAGCCCGGTCCCGGAGCGCCCCTTCCGGGAGCTTGAAACCCGAATCTAAGAGAATCCCATTGACAGACAAGTCGGCCGCGACGTTCCATTTGTCCGGGTTCCGCCACTCCCGCCGGAAAGGATGCAGGTTCGAGCAGTGCATAACCTCATGCGCGAGAAACCCCCGGATCTCCTCGTCGGATAGCTTGTCTATCCAGTCGGGATTGTAGCCAATTTTCAAGCCGTTGACCCACCCTGTAGGCTGGGACCCGTCCTCTACCATCTCAAGCCGAAGGACAAGCCGCCCGAAGAAGGGTTCCCTTAGAACCAACTGGACGCGCTCCTTAGTTATCCGCTTAGACGCGATCATTTTCTTTACCTGTCAGGTTAAGAATTTTCCTGCCCAGAAGAATAAGCCGCACCTCTTCCGGGTCCTGATTGAACTGGAACGCCAAGCGCCGGACCTCAGAGCAGAATTTAAACATGGATAATTGATAAGGTTCATCCGGTCTCTTTAGAGCGGCCGGACAATATCTCCGCTCGCAATTATACCGAGACGCACGACCCGCCCGATCCCGTCAACCCCGCCCGGAATTATAGCCGCACCAGCCATGTTCATAGGTTCTAATCATGATCCATCGACTGTCATCCCGCTGAAGTTCAAGCGCCACCGCCGCCGCGATAGCCAGCTTTCGTTCGGACAATTCAGCTTTCACAATAGCCAACCATCTTCCGAGCTATATCGTCCGCGACCCTGGCCGCCGCCCGCCTGTCGAATTCGTGATCCCTGAGCGCCTGCGGGTCCAGGTCCGCGAGCTTGTCCCGGACTTCATCGACGCAGGAAATCAAAGCCGGGTCCCCCGTCAGGTTAAGCGCCGGAAGAAGGTCAACGAGTTCCCGGACGTTACCGATAAGGGAATCCCGGAAAATCGCGTCCCCGTCCTTGAGCTTGTCCGAAACGTGCCGGACCGCATCATACAGCCGCCGCCAAAGGTCCCGCATAGCCTGCGCTGTCGCGTCCTGGACCTGGGCCTCGATCTCGCCCTTGATCCTGGTAACGTCGTCGGAAGAAAGCTCGACCCGGAAATCTTCGCCCGCCGGCAGGGGAAGGAACTTGACGGAGAAGGAGAACCGCGACCGGACCTCGCCCGGAGACGGATAGTCCGCCAAGTCAAACATATCGCCGAGCCCAGCTTGAGCCGCATCGATAAGCGCCGGATAAGCTATCTCGAATTCGTCCGCCGCCGCCTTGAATTTCCGCTCATGTTCGCCGACCTTGCCAGAGTATTCCATGAAATGAGCCGCCGTCAGAATCCTCGAGCCGTCATCGGACCAAGGCAAGGTGTTCAAATAGTGGAACGTCCGCGCATCGGACGCCGCCCGCTTTACGCCCTCAAGCGCCCTACCTAGCACAAGAGACTTGTTCCACCGCCCGGCGTCCCGGTCCGCTTTATGGTCCGCGATCACCTCCGCCGTCACACCCCGGTCCAGCTTGCGGCCGGACCATTGAGCGATTGACAGATTAACCAGCATAGCTTTTTCTGATAAATTCACGTTGTCACCCCTTGACCAGCCAGCCATTTGCTACCGCCCAGGACACGAACGCCGCGCACGACCGAAGCTCCGGCCTGAGCCGGATTATGTCCTTGACGAAAAGGACTTGATACTCGGGCGCCTCGTTGCCGCTTGCGAGCCTGATCCGCTTCAGGTATTCCAGGGCCGCGCCAAACGTCGCATGAGTTGTGACCCGACGCGCCAGAGCAGAGCACACCGCATAGAGCGCCCCGGGTCCCTTGGGGATTATTGTCCCTTTGGGGTCCTTAAAGATGGAGTCGATCTCCGGCAGGTCCCGGAACGTACGAAGGAACCCCAAGAACTCGACGCCCGCCCCGGCGCCGACCGCGCCTTGAATAAGTTCCGCTTCGCAGTCCTGGCCGTCCGCCTTCATGAGGTCCGAGACGAACTCCCAGGTTCTAGGCGTCGGGAAAGACTTCTCGCCCTTGGCCGGATCGAAGGAGTGTAAAAGCTCCGGCCTGAACCGCAGGAAAGCGATAATCTCCGGCCGGATGCCTTTACTGAGCGCCCAGATGACCCAATCGCAGAGGTCGACATCAAATGTCAGATGGACGAACCTGTTAGAGAGAGCCGTTGACATCCGATGGACGACCGCCCGGTCCGAGTCCAGGTTCCCGGCCGCGAGAATGACCCAGCCATCCGGGAGGGTATAGTCGCCGAGTCTCCGGTCCAAAATTAATTGATAGACCACCGCCTGAACAGACGGGGGAGCCGCGCTTATTTCGTCCAGGAACAGAACCCCTTGGCCGTCCCTGGGAAGGAACCCCGGCAGGGTCCATTGAGTAACGCCGTCCACGATATGGGGAAGGCCCCTGAAGTCAACCGGGTCCCGATCCGACACGCGCTCGTCCTGGCATGGGAGACCGAGCTCGTCCGCCACTTGCCGGACGACCGCAGACTTGCCGACGCCTGGCGACCCCCAAATCATTACCGGACGCCGCGCCTTGATTGCGACCTTGAGCGCGACCTTGAGCCTGGATGGAATCATTCCGCACCGCCTTTATGTTCAAATTGATCAAAGAGCCGGAGCGCCCTTGCCTTGGCGTCCTTCCGGCGCTTATGTTCGACAATTCGGACCTTCCGGCAGCTTGGTCGATCAATATAAGAAATGAATTTTCCGTTGTAGTTTCTCGTGATGGAATAGCAGAAATTCCAGAACCGCTTACCATGAACAGCCTGGTAATAATGAGTCCTTCCATATTTTGGATGATGAATTTTCCGCCAGGAATCAAAATCACTATGTTTGGCACTGGGCCCCAGAATCCCGGCAAGGACATCTTCGGCCGTCGCCTTGTCTCTGTCTCGTTGTGACATCCTAAACCCTTCAACTGTATAGTTCTCGGGGGGAAATCGGTCCAAATCGTTGACGGATGACCCCGAGCCCCGGCCGGTGGGCGGCTTCGACCCACAAAAAAATAAAATAAGGCCAATAAAAAAATGAAACTACGTTAGTGGGAATCTATATGAGACGGTTAGGCGGAGGCGACGAGGGCGATCCCGGTCTCCCGCGCGAGGTCTAGGAGGCCATCCATGACGTGCCGGACGTGGGTTGAGGAGTTGGGGTAGACCTTGTCGCTGACGTGGGATATCGCGGGGTGGATGACGGCGAGGCGTACGTTCCCGATCTCGGCGACGGTTTTTCTTAGAGCCGGATGGTGCCTTGCAATATCGAAGAATACTTAGAGACTATTTGTCCTTGCCTCCCGTGGGGATCAAAGCATGGCGGACATAGTAGAGTTTGTCCGTATCGCCCCCGCACGCGGGGTTTCCGAGAGCTTTTTATTCAGCCACTCTATGGCACTCGCGGAGAGCGGAGATTCGTTCCTTTCCCATCGGATCATCGTCCGCTTCGTAACACCCAACTCTGCAGCCAATTCTTTTATCGTCAGCTTCGCCCGCTTTCTCGCCCGCCTTAACCGCCCCCCATCCGTTTCTTTAATGCGACTCTTCCTAGCAAGAAAAGAACTTACCTCTCGATGGAGCTCAGCCGTGTTCCTGAAGTCTTTATGGGTAATCGATTCCAGCTCCCGGATAATGCACACCCTGTTGCAAACGCTGTCCTCATCGTCCCCCAGCTCTCTGTTCATAATGATCGTGTATAAATGTCTTGCCCGTTCAACAATATCCTCACCCGCTGTGCTTCCCCCCGCCCCTTGCGACCATGGCCCTGCCGGCCCCCACGTCCCCCAGCTTCCGGGCTCCATCTCCCGGAGATGCCCGTGGCCACACGATGTACAAGGCACGACATGCGAACCTGGTTTGACTATGATGCGTTTACAATAATCGCACCGAAACCACGTGCCCTCCCGCCCCGCAGCCCAGCCCCTAAGCGTCACAATCTTCCTCCACCCTCTTGCCCGGCCCACACCCACTGCGCACCGGGCTTTGAGCTCTCGCCTTCAGGAGATCGTTTGTCCTGAGAACTCGCAGCTAGGGCCGCAGCCCCTTCCGCTGGCCTTGCAGCCTTCTCCGCGTCGATTTCGGCCGCGATTTCGAGGATGGACAGGGCGTCCTCATCCTTGTGTTCGTTGGTTCCTAACTCCCGAAGAGTGAGACTGAGGCTATTGTGGCCGTGCCGAGGGGGCCTGCCGGCTGGCTTTTTAGCTTCAATATCTTCCATATAGAACCCCTTTATTTTCAATTTGATAGCATTTCGCGAATCCATGGGTATGTCATAAATCCCGTAATGTTGACGATCCGATATAGGCAATTCCCCCCATATGGACGGCTTTCCGACCATCGGACTATATGTCCAATGGTTTGTGCCGTTTGCGGGCAGTATGGAATCGGTCCCGGGTCGCCTTTCTCTTGGTGCCCTTTTCCCCGAGAAGCGTGGGAGGTGGTGGAGATAGAACGGAGATTTCCAAGAGTTCTTATGGTTATTTTCACTTTGCTTTGTCGAGAACTCATAAGAAAAGGCTTTCTATCTCCACCATCTCCACCATTGACCCCCCCCCTCATGCCCTGTCTCCCAAGGCAGAGATGTAGTATTGTCTGGTCTTCCCGCGGCCTGGGACGGCTTCGATATTGAAGCCTTGGTCGCGGAGCTCCTCGAGGACGTTGTTGAGGCGTTTGCTCATACCGATGGCCGTCTTGTATCGGCGGGTGAAGTCCTTATCGTCCAGGCCGGCGAGGCGGTCGTAGAGCTGGCCGCCGGTGAGCGCCTCGATCTTCACGCCCTGGTCGAAGCAGAGTTGTCGCAGAAGGATGAAGAGCGGGTCGTCTTCGAGTCCGAAGCGGGCCTTCTCCTTGTTCATTCGCTCGAGAAGGAGGGTGAGATAAGCCTGGCCGGCTTCGTCGTGGACCTTCTTGGCCCATAGCTCCCAGTCGGCGATTCGGAAGATGCCGGGCGGGTTCCAGTCGCGCCTCTCGCGAAGGAGCTGGACGATGCTGTTCAGATTGACGAGAATCTCCTGCCATAGCGCCGGCCGGGCGTCGAGGATCTGCTTGAAGAGGAAGGAGCGGCTCCTGGGGTTCGCGACCTTCTTGGTGTTGAAGATGATGAGCCGGTCGACCAGGTCATCGCGCTTGAATCGGGGGTCGCGACTCGTAATAACCAGGAATACCCTGGGCCGGGCCTTAAGCTCGTCGCTGTCCGTGTAAAGCTTCCGCTTGGCGATGCGCTCTCCGGTAGCGGCCCGGCACAGGGCGTCGGTGACCGGAGAGCGGACGATAGAATCGACGTTGTCGAGGACGATGTAGTAATTCTCGAGGAGGGCGACCTGGAAGTCGCGGAGGTCCTCGGGGAGATGGGAAGGCAGGAACGCGGGCCCGAAGAGGATCTTGCCGGGGGCCGTCGAGACAATACCCTTGCCGCTTGCCTTGACGCCGGTAAAGCAGAGGATCGGCTTCTCTTCGAAAACGCTCTCGAAGAAGAGGCTGTAGAAGTAGACCGTAAGGAGGTACTCCTGCTCCATGGGAGCTAGGTCGTGCTTCTCTTCGACGGCGAAGCTGGTCTTGTCGAGGAGCTGGCGGGCCAGAAGGCTGTCCTTTCGGCAACGGGCCCAGTTGAAGCCGCCCTCGAAGTAATCGAGGCCGTAGAAGGGAGGCTTGACATTGACCGGAGCATACTCGGGCTTAAACTCGAAGATGACGCCGTCGGTGCCGTTGTCGACGACCGTGATGTTCTCTCCGTCCAGCCGGAAGACGGAATTGTCGTGATTGGAGATATAAAGAACGCCCGATGCATCGTCGTAACGAGCGAAGTTGTAGGGCTCGATCTCCGTCCCGTCAGCCCATATCTTCGTTGAGATGCCGGCCAGGACCTCGACCAGGTCCTTCTCCGGCAGCTCGTAGCGGACACGGAGGAAGCAGCGGAAGTCGTCGCCGCTGGTCTCCATGAGCATCTTCTTGGTCCGGTCGAAGACGAACCGCTTGCGCTGGGCTGTGTTCTTGTAGCCCGCCCCGACCTGGTCGAATAGGTCCGAGACGACGTACTCCTTGATGCGCCGGAGCTTCTCTTCCGCGGAGAGCTCGGCGGTCATCTTGATTTCCATGACGGCCCGGACCTGGGGCGTAGGCGAGGCGCCCTTCTTCCTGATGAAACCCACAGCCTGGACGAAGTCATAGCGGAGGACCTGCTCGGCCCTGGCGCGGTCGGACAGGATTCGGTCGGAGCAGGGGAGATACTTATTAAAGAAGATGGCTTTGGTCGTTTCGTATCCGTATCCGGCGGCGACGAGTCCGCAGATGATGCGGAAGTCGCGTCCTGACCTGGTCCCGTCCTTCCCGGGCTCCTTATCTAGCTCGCCCGTTAGGATGCGCTGTTTCGTCTTGGGAGAGACCTTGAGCTTCGCAACGTCGGCGGCCGCGGCCGCGGCGTTCTGGTTAGAGACGGGAGCCGCAATGCTCTGGAACTCGACTCCGTCCATGGACGTGACCGGCGGGGGCTCCGCGAACTTGGTGTCGCGGAAGTCGTCGAAGTCGCCGAGCGAGTAGAGTCGCTCCGGCGAAGCGCTGACGATCCGGACGGGCTTGAGCGAGTTCCCGTTCTTCGTGTTAAGGGTTCCCGGGAGCCGGAAGATCCTGTCGATGTTGCGGACCTGGACATCGCCGCCCACGGCCCGGGCGATGCCGACCATCGTCTGCTTGAACGCGGCCGTGTCGTCGTCGGTGCGGTCGATGATCGGCTCCTCAAGGATCCAGTAGGCGTGAAAGCCATTCCCCGAGTCCACGACGATCGTCGGCTCGACGGGGAACTCCTCGATGCGCTTTCGGGCTTCCGGCTTCCCGCCGGCGAAGTTCTTGGAGTCGACGTCGGCCCACAGGCAAACGATGTCTCGGATGTCCTCCTGTTCTTTCTTCCCGGAGGGAGGACGGGGATTGATTCCGATGAATATCCCGTACCCTTGCTTGTTCAAAGTCATCGCCCGGTGATAGAGGTCGGGGAATTCCAGGATGTCGGTGACCCGCGATTGAGGCGACCGGTTGCCGCCCCTCTCCTTCGGCCAGATCGCGCGGACCTCAACCTTGAAACCCCTGCCTGGGGGATAAAACCGATAGAGCTGACTCACGAGGAATACCGCCTGGTCTTCGTCAGAGATGCTCCCCGAAGACCGGGATCGGGGCGGGAGCAGGCTGCCGCTTTCGGCTTCTTCATCCTGCCGTTCGAGCCAACCTTGAATCCGGAGGCTGGTTTCCGCGGAGGGGTAGTCAGACTGCAGAGACGCGTGGTTCATGTTGGGCGTCCTGGTCGACTACAGCCAATTTGAGCTGGTGTTGGCTGTCCTCGCCGTGATCAGGTCGGCGAACTTCGTTTCAAGGGCGACGCGGTCGACGCGGATCCCCATGCCAGCCAGGCGGAACGATGGAAGCTGCCCGCGCCGGTGCATTCGGTATACATGCTGGCAAGAAAGCCCGGTCAGGGTAGCGACTTCACTCACCCGAAGCCAACGGCGCCCATCGGGTAGGGGAGCTGGCCGGACTTGACGCGGGGGAGTCTTTGCTTTACACTTCTTTTGGAGTTGGGTACCCATTACTCGCTCCTTCTGGCCCCCATTAACGGTTGCTCGTAACAGCCGGGGGGCCGGTTTTATTTCGGTCAGTTAGAATACGGTTTTCTTGACGGGCTTTCCCAGAAGATTTTTGTCATATTTCTTCCTAATCCAATTTTTCCCAGCATCGATGATAATCATTCCAACATCCTCATCCCAGATGGCCTCATAAATAAAAGCATCTTCTTTTGGGAGAATCCCATAAAACCTTAAAAAGGAATTGGCGGTGATGACCGCATAATTACCGGCCTCATTAAGACTGATCTTGAAAGAATCCTTTTCGGGTTCAGAAATCGGCTGAATGCCAATTCTCCTTCGCTTTTCATCAAAAAAGAGATTACAATATTTTTGTCCAGTTTTAAGAAATTCTTGAATAGCAGCTTTATTTAGACTAATGATTCCCCAAGATGAAATAGAGGCCCGAGCGTTTTTGATAATTCTGTAATTTTTTTGAACGAATTTCTCGAAACCTGATTTATCATATTTATTATCCATTATAACCTCCATTTAATTATCATTTAGGTTATAATATATTTTATTAATTTGTTTTTGTCAAGGGGCATTTAAATATTCTATTCTTTGCCTGGATGGACAGGAATTACGGATTGTCGTCGCGATTTCCGCGTTTTAAACCTTACGGTAAATCTTACCAAACATAATCAATACAAGCTGAAGGCGGCTTAAACAAAACGATTGCCAGCGCCCGCCGTCGATGAGGCTAAGTCGCTGATAACTGGGGGGGATATGGATGGGGTGAGTGAGGGGATTTGAACCCCCAACCATCGGATCCACAGTCAGACGCTTGAGCGCCGGCAGATGGATCTAATTATCATGCCGTGAAGCACTTACCAGGGGGAGCATGATGACCTCCCCGGAGGGGGTGTCAACTTTTTGACGGGTCGGGTCCAGGAATTCGGCCACCCGGGAGACCGCAAGGCGCATGTTTTCGCCGGTCGGATGAAGGTATTTTGCCGTCATCATGATCGACGAATGGCCCAGGATTTTCGAGACGCTCATGATGTCCGCGCCGAGCTCGAGGGCCCGGCTGGCGAACGTATGGCGGAGGTCATGAAACCGAAGGCCGACGATCCCCGGGTCCTTCGCGTCGTCCGGGTTTTTCCTGGCCCGCGCGCATGCGGCATGGAAGGCCGTCTTCACGTCTTTGATATGGGTCCCGGTTTCGGGATTATGGAAGACGTGCTCGCCCCGCCGCGGGACGGCGCCCAGGACTGCGGCCACGGTCGCGGACATTGGAACCTTCCGGGACTTCCCGCTCTTCGAGGTCTGAATCGAAATGACGCCGCGGCCGAAATCGAGGTCCGTCCATTTGAGCGCTAGGATTTCACCGCGTCGCATCCCGGTCCCGATAGCAGCGATGAGCACGGGCCGGAACTCGGGGCTTGCGGCGTCGAGCAGCCGGCGGACCTCGTCCGGGCTCAGGATCCTTTCGCGGCCCGACGGTTCGCGGAATTTCTTGACTCTTGCCGCAGGGCTCGCCGTGAGCTTCCCCCATTCGACCGCTTTGTTAAGAAGTGTCTTTAAACATGAGATGGCTCGGTTCACCGTCGCCGGCGAGACCTCGTTTTTCCGAACGATCTTGAATTTTTCGATCTTTTCCGCCGTGATTGATTGAAGGGTTTCGGCTTTAAAAAAGTCTTTCATGGTGTTCAGCAGGAATTCATCGTTCTTCCAGGACCGCTTATTCGGCTTCGAGTAGAGCTCCAGGAATTCATCCGCGAATTTTGCGAAGTTCACGTCCTCGATCGCGGGCTTTGTGAAGCCGCGCGCTATATCCAAGCGCTCGGCCTTCATCTTCGTCAAGGTGTTTCGGGCCTGGTCCTTCGTATAGCCGCCGAATTGCCGGA
>Ga0315277_10005509_pt1 | contig 16652 bp, 15 predicted proteins | sample YL17G05_15_MG_FD_203695 | JGI IMG/M metagenome (GOLD analysis project Ga0315277, IMG submission 203695) | Sediment microbial communities from Yellowstone Lake, YNP, Wyoming, USA - YL17G05_15 | ecosystem: Environmental > Aquatic > Freshwater > Lake > Sediment | place: USA: Wyoming | collected... | reverse complement strand
TCCTCGGCTTACGGAGAACGTTGCGGTCAAACCTTGGTAGCGACCATGGCCCACACCATCGTGATCTTCGGCGCCTCGGGCGATCTGACCAGCCGCAAGCTGGTGCCGGCGTTGTATGAGCTGCACCGCAAGGGGCGGCTGCCCCCGCAGGTGCGGATCGTCGGCTTCTCCCGCAGCCAGTTCAACAATGAAACGTGGCGGGAAAAGCTGGCCGAGTCCACCGCCCATTTCCTCCCCAAGACCTTCGACACCGCCGTCTGGGGAGCGTTTGCCGGGTCGATCTTCTATCACGCCGGCGACGTCGAGCGGGCAGACGCCCTGGCCTCGCTCCGCAGCTACGTGGACGAGCTCGAGGGCGGTGGCGGGGCCACCCGCGTCTATTACCTGGCCACCATGCCCCGCCTCTACGATCCGGTGATTGCGGGGCTCGGTGCAGCGGGGATGGCCGGGCAGTCGCGGGGCGACTGCCGCATCGTGATCGAAAAACCCTTCGGCACCGACCTGCTGAGCGCCCGCCGCCTCAACCAGGCCGTGCACCAAGTCTTCTCCGAGCCGCAGGTGTATCGCATCGATCATTACCTGGGCAAGGAAACCGTGCAGAACGTGCTCGTGCTCCGCTTCGCCAACGGCATCTTCGAGCCCGTCTGGAACCGCAATTACGTCGACCACGTGCAGATCACGGCGGCCGAAGAGCTGACCGTCGGCCACCGCGCCGACTATTATGATCGGGTGGGCGTGTTGCGGGACATGTTCCAGAACCACCTACTGCAACTGCTGGCGCTGACGGCCATGGAAGCCCCCGCCCAGTTCGAGGCCGACGCCGTGCGGGACGAGAAGGTGAAGGTGCTCCGCGCGATCCAGCCGCTGACAAGCGAGGAAGTCGCCAGCGATACGCTCCGCGGTCAGTATCGCAGGTACCGCGACGAGCCGGGCGTGGCCGGCGACAGCGAAACAGCCACCTTCGCCGTGGTGAAGCTGCGCGTGAACAACTGGCGGTGGCAGGACGTGCCGTTCTATCTCCGCAGCGGCAAGGCCCTCTCCTGCCACACCACGCAAATCGTGGTCCAGTTCCGCCAGGCGCCGCACATGATGTTCGCGGGTGGGCCGCGGGCCGCCTCCGAGGCCAATCGGATGGTGATCCAGGTCCAGCCGGCCGAAGGCATCCAGTTGCACTTCCACACCAAGGTGCCCGACGCCGGCATGAAGTTGCGGCTGACCGATCTGGACTTCAGCTTTCGGGACAAATTCGCGGCGACCATGCCGGACGCGTATCAGCGGCTGCTGCTGGACGTGATGCACGGCGACGCCAGCCTGTTCTCCCGGGCCGACGAGGTGGAACTGGCCTGGAAGATCGTCGATCCCATCCAGGACGCCTGGGACAATCACCACTGGCCCCCCGTCGAACTCTACGAGGCCGGCGGTTGGGGCCCCCCCAGCTCCACGGAATGGATGCACCGGCAAGAACGCGAGTGGTTCGACAGTTGCCCCATGCTGAAGTGACCGGGAGGACGGCAAACGGCCGTCGACAGGTCACTCCGGGTGTTTAGCGGCCGCCGGCACGGCGGCCTGACATGGACTGCATGACCCTCTCACTCCCCCAACTCCGCATCGGCCCGATCCTGCTCGATTTCCCCGTCGTCCAGGCGGCGCTGAGCGGCTACAGCGACTGGCCGACGCGGGTGATTGCGCGGCGGCTGGGGGCGCCGTATACCGTCGGCGAAGTGATGCTGGATCAATTCGTCGTCAGTGTCAGCCGGGGCCCCAAGGCCCGGCGGTATCTCCGCGTGACCGACGAAGAGCATCCCTGCGGTGCGCAGTTGATGGGCAGCGCGGCCGACGAGCTTGTGCCCGCGGCAATCAACCTGGCGGCGGCCGGCTTCGACGTGATCGACCTGAACTTCGCTTGCCCGGTAAGAAAGGTCCTCCACAGGCGTCGCGGCGGATACCTGCTCAGCCAGCCGAATACGGCCCTGGAAATCGTTGCCCGCGTCCGCGACGCCCTGCCGCCGCACGTCCCCGTGACGGTGAAGATGCGCCGCGGCACGGACGACACCCAGCAGAGCCGCGACGACTTCTTTGCGATCTTCGACGGGGTGTTCGGCCTGGGCGTGGCGGCCGTCACGGTCCATGGCCGCACGGTCCAGCAGCGCTATCAAGGCCCCAGCTCGTGGGAATTCCTCCGCGAGGTGAAGCAGCACGCCGGCCATCGGACGGTGCTTGGCAGCGGCGACCTGCTGACCGCGCAGGCCTGCCTGGAGATGATCGCGCAGACGGGCGTCGACGGCGTGACGGCCGCCCGCGGGGCGATCGGCAACCCGTGGATATTCGCCCAAGCCCGGGCGCTGGCCGCCGGCCGACCGCTGCCGCCGCCGAGCCTGTCCGAGCAGTGCCGGGTGCTTGCGGAGCACTACCGGCTGGCCGAGGAGACCTACGGGCCGCGGCGCTGCCCGCACGTGATGCGCAAGTTCGGCATCAAGTATTCCCGTCTTCACCCCCAGGCGGTTCATGTTCGCGACGCGTTCGTCGCGGCGCGCGATGCCGGCCAATGGTGGGAGGTGCTCGACAAGTGGTACGCCGAAGAGGTTCAGGGGTGCTCTCCGTCCGCATGACCCGGTTCGCCGTTTCAGCCACAGCCCCGCCCGGGAGGGCGGGGTCGGACGCACCACCGTTCAGGGAACCCCCGCCCTTCCGGGCGGGGCTGTTCTTGCACCCTCGGAACCCCGCCCTTCCGGGCGGGGCTGTTCTTGCGCCTTCAGGCAAATAGCTGTAACGCCGCCGCGATCTCGGCGAGCACCTCGGCATCCGACTCTGCGGTCAGTCGTTGCTGAAGTGCCTTCTCTGCGGCGGAGTTCGTGTACCGGCCCAAGGCCCAGGCGGAGGCAGCGCGGACCAGCGGCTCGGGGTCTTCCAGCCCTTGCAGCAGGGCCGGCAGTGCGGCCGGATGCGGTCGATTGCCCAACACCACGGCCGCGTTCCGTAAGATGCCCCGCCGCCGGCAGCGCCAGAGCGGTGTGTGGCGGAATCGGTTTCGGAACTCATCCTCGCCCAGCGCGAACAACTCACTCAGCGCGACCGGGTTCATGTCCGGCCTCGGCCCAAAAACCCCTTCGGTGGAGATCGGTGTGCCGCGGTTCCAGGGACACGCCTCCTGGCAGGCGTCGCAGCCGAACAGCCGGTCGCCAATCGCCCCGCGGAACTCGGGCGGGACCCACGAGGCGTGGGTGCCCCGCTCGCGCAGCTCGATGGTCAGGTAGCTGATGCACCGGCGGGCGTCCAGCCGATAGGGTTCCAGCAGCGCTCCGGTCGGACAGGCATCCAGACACGCCCGGCACGTCCCGCAATGGCCCCGGCCGAAAGGTTCGTCGTAATCGAGTTCCTCGGTCGTGAGCAGCGCGGCCAGGAAGAGCCAACTGCCGAACTGCTTGCTCAACAGCAGGGTGTTCTTGCCGATCCAGCCCAGCCCGGCCAATTGGGCGAACTGCCGCTCGGCCAGCGGTGCCGTATCCACCACGCCGCGAACCCGGGCGCCCGGGACAAGCCGCCGGTGGAAATCTGCCAAGCGGTGCAATCGCCGATGGATCACTTCGTGGTAGTCGGCGCCCCAGGCATAGCGCGAGACCTTGGCCTCTCCCGGCTTTGCGGCGACGGGCTCGGCCGTGCGGTAGTTGGTCCCCAACATTAGAATGCTCTTGACGCCCTCGAGCACGTGCCGGGGATGCCGGTAGGCCTCGGCCCGATCGGCCAGGTATCCCATCCGGCCCACGTGTCCTTCGGCCAGCCACTGCTCGAACCGGTCGATCGCCGGCGGGCTTGACGCCGGAGTGGTCCCGACCAGGTCAAAACCGAGCCGGACGGCCTCTTCCTTCAAAGCGGCAGCGAGCGAACTGGGGGTCATCGTCCGGGTCTTCTGTCGAGGGTGGCCAGTGCGTACAATTGCGGCTGGGGGCCCTTTCGGCCGCCGTCCACTCGGAGACTCCATCTATGCGACCGTCCCTCAGCCTGATGCTCGCTCTGTTGCTGGGTGTGCCGCCGGTGACCGGTTGCGGGCCGGCAATCCCGCCGGAGGATTTGGGAACCGTGCTGGAGGACGTGCCCGAGATCCCCGCTGCGGACGAACCGGCCGGAGCCCCCGAAGCGCCTCCCGCTGCGAAGCCCGGCGTGAAAACTCCCGAGCCTGCTGCTGAACCCTAGCCGTAATTCCGTTGGATTGAGGGCGAACCTGGCGTCAATGCAGTGGCACCGGCGTCTCACCGGTGTGACGCAACTCATGGCAACGCGTTCGCTTGGGTCACACCGGCGAGACGCCGGTGCCACTTGATCCTTCTTGATAGTGCACCTAATCTAACAGCATTATTTAACAGTATTGACCCTAGCCGGGACGGGACCGTCGGTCAAGGCATCGAGCTGGATCTCGCCCATGCGTGCGTCCTGTATACACGCCGTCCTATTCGCAGCAGTCTCGTGGCTGGCGCCTTCGGGACTTGCCGGCCAGCAGACCGCGCTCAAACCGAAGGTCGATGCCCTGGCGCAGCCGCTGGTCGACCGCGGCGTGCTGGTGGGGCTGGTGATCGGGATCGTCGAGGGCGGCGAGTCCCACGTCTTCGGCTACGGCAAGGTGTCCCGCGACCTGGACCGAACACCTGACGGCCAGACCGTCTTCGAGATCGGCTCGGTCACCAAGGTCTTCACGGGGCTCTTGCTGGCCGACATGGCCGAGCAAAAGCTGGTCGCACTGGACGATCCCGTCGCCAGGCTGCTCCCCGATTCGGTCGTGGTGCCCCGGCGAGACGGGCAGCCCATCACACTGCTCGACCTAGCGACCCACACGTCGGGCCTGCCCCGCCTTCCCGACAACCTCGGACCGCTGATACGCAAGAGGCCGGAAAACCCCTACGCCGATTACACGGTCGAGCAGTTGTACGAGTTCCTCTCGGGACATTCGCTTGCCCGAAAGCCGGGAACACAGTACGCATACAGCAACCTGGGCATGGGGCTGCTCGGCCACGCGCTTGCCCGCCGCGCGGGCACCAGCTACGAGAACCTGGTCGTCCAGAAGATCTGCCTGCCGCTGGGGATGCAGCAGACCCGCATCGAGCTTTCCGAGGAACTCCGCTCGCGGCTTGCCCAGGGCCACAACCGCCGTGGCGACCCCGTGGCGAACTGGGATATCCCCGTGCTGGCCGGGGCGGGGGCCCTGCGATCGACCGCGGAGGACCTGTTGAAGTTCCTGGGGGCGAACATCGGGCCCAGCGGCGGTCCGCTTTCCGCCGCCATCAGGGTCACGCATCGTCCCCGCCGCGAGATCGGCAAGTCCAACGGCAAGATTGCGCTGGGCTGGCACGTTCGGCCTGATGGGGAGATCCTCTGGCACAATGGAGAGACGGGCGGATATCACAGCTACTTCGCCTTCCGGCGGGACCGCAGGATCGGCGTGGTGGTGCTGAGCAACTCTGCCGTGGGGATCGTTGACGAGCTCGGTCTGCGGCTGATGAAACTCCTGGCGGGCCAGCCCGTCGAGCCACTGTAAGTCGGCAGCGGCGAGCGGCCCAGGGTGGGCCCCCCCCATTAGGTCAGTCTGGGCAGTCTCGGGTACCCAAGGCTGTTGCATTGCGGCCAAATCTGATTAGCCTAAGAAGATAGGGAAAGTGGAAAGGTTTTTTCGATTGAGGAGACAACCATGAATGCGAAGCAGCTTATCTGGGCACTGGTGACCTTTTCGGTGGCTTGTGCACTGCCCAACATGGCGATGGCGGCGGACGGTCTGTATTGCCCGTGGGGCGGTTACGCGCCGTGGCCGTACCTGGCTCCGAGCGTCTACGCTCAGGAGAGCGTTCCTTACTTCGCCCAGCACCCGCCGGTCTATTACAGCTACCCGGTGCCCCGCCCCTACGGCCACCTCCCCTATCCCTATCTGCCAGCACCACTACCTTGGAGTGCCGGCAGGCAATACCCGACGGCCGTCCTGAACTCTTACGTGGCTGCGCAGCCTGGGCGCACCATGGCCACGGGCCCGGAGGTGATGGTCAATCCGTACGCGACCGCGAAAGACGCTGCGGAGCCGCTCCCGGAGGGCAGTCTGCCCCCGCGAGTCCACGTGACCTACCCGGCCAAGATGTTCGCGCAGTCTGAGTAGCCTGCGGCCGGAGCCAGACCCGTTTGGCCGCCGAGCGCGAAACGTGCGCACGCGGTGCGCAGATCTTGCCGCGCAGCATGTAGGGTGCGTGCCGCATGTCAGAGCGGTCCGGCCGCGCCGGCGGCGGCCCAGCCCCGCCTGCAGGGGCTTGACAGGCTTGAACAATACAAGGATTGCTGCTAGAAGAGTAGCTGGTTGCAGCCAAGAATCCCGGAGGGCGACCATGGCCTGGGAATACAGCGAGAAGACCAAGCAGCTCTTCATGGACGCCGTCCACGGCAAGCCGGGGACTCATCTTGGGGAGATCGACGACCCTGACGGGCTGGGCGAGCACGGCTCGATCGTCTGTGGCGACGCCATGCGATTCACCTTCCGCGTCGAGCGTCATCCCACCGACCCCACCCTGGACGTGATCACCATGGCCAGGTACCTGACCTTCGGGTGCACCTCCGCCATCGCCTCCTCGGAGGCCCTCTGCGCCCTGATTGAGCAGCAGAGGTATACGCCCATCGAGGCGCTGAAGATCCAGAACAAGGACATCGTCGAGTTCCTGGAGGGACTGCCCAAGCAGAAGATCCACTGCTCGGTGATGGGTGCCGAGGCTTTGAAGTCGGCCGTGTTCAACTGGGCGCAGAAGCGGGGGGTCGACCTGGAGCGCCTGGGGATCGACGTCCACGCCAAAGAAGAGCAGGAGGGACGGATCGTCTGCAAGTGCTTCTCGCTCACCGAGCCCTATCTCCGCCGCAAGATCAAGGAGCTCAACCTCCGCACCATTCCGGAGATCACCGACGCCACCAAGGCTGGCGGCGGGTGCATGTCCTGCCATCACGTTCCCGGCGGGCTGCAGGATTTGCTGGACGACGTCTGGGGCCCGACGGGACCGCGGTTGAAGATCCTGCCGACGATGCCTCAGCCGGGTGAGGCGGTGGCGGCGACGACGGGGCCGCCGCTGTCGCCCTACCAGTTCAGCAAGAAGATCGAGAAGGCCATGGAAGAGTACGTCCGGCCCATGCTGCAAAAAGACGGCGGCGACATGGAGATCGTCGACATCAAGGATACGCTGATCTACTGCCGCCTGCAGGGCGCCTGTGCGGGTTGCCTGATGGCCAACCAGACGCTGAAAATGATGGTCGAAAAGACACTCAAGGACATCGTCGACCAGCGAATCAAGGTCGTCGAAGTTTGAGTCAGTTGTCAGTTCTCAGTTGTCAGTTGTCAGTTTTCAGTTGACAGTTCTCAGTGTTCGCTGTGCCGACAACTGAAAACCGTGAACTGAGAACTGAAAACTCGGAAAAGCAAAGCCCACGCATGAGAATCGTCTACGCCGACAACAACGCCACCACCAGGGTCGCGCCGGAAGTCTATCAGGCGATGATCCCCTTCTTCACCGAGGACTACTTCAACCCCAGCTCGATGTACGAGCCTGCCCGGGGCACCGCGGCCGCGATCAACCAGGCACGCGAGGGAATCGCCCGGCACTTGGAGGCCGGCGATCCGAAACAGATCCTCTTCACGTCCTGTGCCACGGAAAGCAATAACACCGCGATCCTGGGTGTGGCCAAGGCCAACCCGAGTCGGCGACAGATCATCACCACCGCCGTGGAGCACCCGGCCGTGCTGGAGGTCTGCAAGGAAATGAAACGCGACGGGTACCAGGTAACTTTCCTCCCGGTAGACGGGGACGGAAACCTGGACGTCCGCGAGTTCCTCCAGGCCCTCGGGCCGGAGACGCTGCTGGTCACGGTGATGCACGCCAACAACGAGACCGGCGCGATCTTCCCCATCGAGCAACTCTCGCGGCTGACCAAAGAGACCGACCCTGCGATCGTTTTCCACACCGACGCCACCCAGTCCGTGGGCAAGCTCCCGATCGCGTTGGAGGGGGAATACCGCCACGTGGACCTGCTGTCCTTCTCCGGCCACAAGCTCCACGCGCCGAAGGGCATCGGGGCCCTCTACGTCCGGCGGGGCACGCCCCTGCGGCCCTTCATGTCCGGCGGGCACCAGGAAGGCGGCCGGCGGGCGGGAACGGAGAACGTGCCCTACATCGTCGGGCTGGCCAAGGCCCTGGCACTGGCCGCCGAGAACCTCCCGCAGGAGCAGACCCGGGTGCGGGCCATGAGAGACCGCCTGGAAAGGACCATCGTGCAAACCATCCCCAACGTCCAGGTCAACGGCCAAGGGGCGCCGCGGCTGCCCAACACGCTGAACGTCTCCTGCCATTACGTGGAAGGCGAAGGGATGCTCTTCGAGCTGAGCAGGGAAGGCATCTGTGCGTCCAGCGGCTCGGCCTGCACTTCCGGGTCGCTCGAGCCCTCCCACGTGCTCAGGGCGCTGAAGGTCCCCTTCACCGCCATCCACGGCTCGATCCGCTTCAGCCTCAGCCGCTACAACACCGAGGAGGACATCGACCGCATCCTGGAGGTCTTCCCCCAAGTCGTAGCGAATCTCCGCCGCATTTCGCCCTATTGGGACAATGAGAGAAACGCCCCTCGGCCCGAGGCTGAACACCTGGTTCAGAAGAACTGATCAGTTGCCCACGTACTTCGCGTACACCGTCCGGGCCGTGGCCACGTCGTCGGTGCCGCCGACGATCGCCCGGCCGTCGGGAAAGATGGTCAGTTCGTAGCCTTCGACCTTCAGCCGCAGCAGGAATTGATTGCGGCTGAGCTGGCCGACGCCCTGGAGCTGTCGGGCCAGCGCGTCGAGCGAGAGGCTCGTCCCGGGATGGGTCAACTGCACGGCGTTGCGGCCGCAGAGCACGGCCGTATGGCTGCCCTGCCGCCCGGCCAGCCAGGGGAACTCGCCCCGCTTGCAGGCCGGACAATCCACCTGCTCGCGGAGCGTGGAGACGTCGACCTGCCGGATGCGGTTGTCCCAGAGTTCCACCACCGTCAGGTGCCGCGAGACGGCCTGCCGGTTGCCGCTTAAGATCTTCAGGGCCTCGACGGCCTCGATCGAGGCGATCACGCCCACGATCGGCCCCAAAATGCCGGCCGTGTCGCAGGTGGGCGTGCTGCCCGGCGGGGGACACTCCTCGATCAGGCACCGCAGGCAGGCCGTCTCGCCCGGCAGGATGGTCATCGTCTGGCCCTCGGCCCCCAGGCAGCCGCCGTAGACCCAGGGCAGACGGTGTTTGACCGCCGCGTCGTTCACCAGGAAGCGGGTCTCGAAGTTGTCCGTCCCGTCGACGATCACGTCCACGCCGTCGCAGAGCCTCTCGACGTTGGCATGATCGACGTCGGCGACCACCGGCTCGATTTCCACCTCCGAGTTGATCCGGCGGAGCTTCTCGGCCGCGGCAATCGCCTTGGGCAACTGCCCCGCCACGTCGTCTTCGTCGAAGAGGGCCTGCCGCTGGAGGTTGCTCAGCTCGACGAAGTCGCGATCGACGATCCGCACGCTTCCGACCCCGGCGCGGACCAGCATATTGGCCAACATGCTCCCCAATGCCCCACAGCCGCAGACCAGCGCACGGCTGCGGGAAATCCGCCGCTGCCCCTCTTCGCCCAGCGGCGGATAGCGCATCTGGCGGACGTAGCGGTCGAGGTTGGCCGGAGCAGGAAGCATCTTTGCCACGTCAGGCGCCATGTGTCAGATGAGACAGGCCCTAGCCCAGATCACGCCTGTGCAGATCGTGTCATTTTCGGTACACCTCCTTACGATGCCGGACACGCACAACCTGGATCAAGAGGCGCGGCTGAAAGATCTCGTAGATCACCCGGTAGTCACCGACCCGAACGCGATACGTCTGCTGGCTGCTTCGAAGCTTTCGAGCACTTGGAGGAAATGGATTGGAGGCTAAGGATTCTACTGCGACGATGATTCTCTCGACCGTTTGACGCTCAAGTCGTTTGAGCTCTCGGACTGCGGACGGTTTCCATTCAATCTGATAAGAATCCATCTCTCTTCAATTCGGCTATGACCTTATCGTGAGGAACGGTCGGCTCGTCCCTCCGCTCGGCGACTGCCGCGAGATCTGCCAGATCCTCAAGGAGTTCATCGTATTCCTGGATAGGGAGAATCACGGCGGTCTTGCGCCCCTCCGGATCGGTCACGTATTGCAGGTGAAGGTTTGGAATCGTGCTCATGCCTGGCTCTCCGGGACGACCAACGAACCGAATACCATAGTACGTCATTTTCCACTGGACCGCAAGCCCTATGGCGCCGGGCTATCCGCCCAATTGCCGCTCCTGCTCCAGGAGCGTGAGCTGGTCCTCGACCCAGTGGATGAGACGCGCTCGCGTCGGCAGGTGCAGCGCCAGGACGGCGATCAGGGCGACGGCCGCGATCACCGCCGGCGGCCAGCCTTCGACTACGTAGGCAACCAAGAGGAAGAAGGTGGCGCCCTCGATCACGATGCAGGGGATGATGGTGCTCGCGGCGAACAACTGCAACAGCCGGCCCACGGTGCTCCGCCCGTCCAGCGCGTCACCCCGCCGGGCATCGCGGCCTTCCTGATGGAGAATCCTCTGCCTGCCGACGGTAATGATCTTGGGGGGAATCAGGGCTCGGGCCAGCAGGGCCATCACGCCGGAGGCCATGGCGATGTAGCTGACCAGCGGAGGCCCTTCGGCACCTTCCCTTCCGGCGGAGACAAACAGGGCAATCACCAGAAAGATTGTGCAGCCGGCAACCAGCGAGCCGACGATCATCTGCAACTGCCGCAGCACCGGCGTGAGTCTCTCTTCCCACGGGGCATCTGGCACGGCGTGATTTCCTGCGACCAACCTTCGGTCGGTGCCCACCTTCGGTCGGGACCCACGAAGCGTGGGTACCCCGGACGGCGGGCGGCGCCAATCCCAAATCCGAAATCCCAAATCCGATCAGGCCGCCTCTTCCCATCCGCCCTGAGCCTGCCGGGCTTCCCAGGTCTCGGTCCAGACGCAGCCCGCCCAGGAGAAACCCACGCCGAAACCGATCAGCAGCGTGTTCTTGCCGGGCCGCAGCCGGCCGCTCTCCCGCAAGTCGTGCATCAGCAGCGGGATCGTCGAAGAGACGGTGTTGCCGTACTCCCGCAGCGCCTCGGGGACCTGCTCTTCGCTGAGCTTCAGCCGGCTGCGAAGGTGCTCGAGCATGAACGTGGTGGCCTGGTGCATCAGGTACATATCCACCTGGTCGCGACTCCAGCGGGCGCTTGCCAGCAGCCGCTCGACTAGCGGAGGGACCACCTCCAGGGTGAACTTGACCAGTTCCGGGCCGTCCATGTACAGGCTGCTGGGCCACCGCTTTCGCTTCCGCGGTTGCAGGGCCTGTTCCTTGGGCCGGGCCCCGCCCTCGGCAACCATCAGGGCGTCGGCCCCGCGGCCGTCGGTGCCGAACACAAAGGGCCCCAAGGAAGGCTCGGCCGAGGCCTCGACCAGCGTGGCGGCCGCGCCGTCGCCGAAGATGGTTCGCAGCGAGCGGTCGGTCGGGTCGATGTACTTCGAGTAGGTCTCGGCCGTGATCAACAACACCCGCCGGGCGGCCTCGCTGCGGATCAAACCGTCGGCCAGCGACAACCCGTAGACAAAACCCGAACACCCCAGGTTGAAGTCCAGCGCCCCGATGGAGGTCGGCAGCCCGAGCCGGTCCTGGATCAGGCAGGCAGTGGTCGGCAGCGGATAGTCGGGCGTCTGGGTGCAGAACAACAGGAAGTCGATCGATTGGCGATCGATCTGGTAACGGGAAAACAGCTTCTCAGCCGCAGCTACCCCCAAGTCCGACGCACACTCACCCGCCGTGGCGATGTGCCGGGAACGGATGCCCGTCTTGGCGTAGACCAAGTCCATGTTCCACCTGGGGAATTCCTTCTCCAGGCGGCTGTTGTCCTCGACCGTTTCCGGCAGGTGGACTGCGATGGGGCCAATGGCTGCAAACTGCATTACCTGTTCCCGCACTCTGGGCCGGCTCGGCGCATACCGCCACGGAGGAAAGCCTGAGGCTACCACAGCCGCCCCGGCAGGGTCAAGCACAGTTGAGCCCAAGGGGGTATTTGTGGTGGTCCGGGAATCACAAGCTGGGGGAGGCGACTCAGTCGGCTCGCACCCGGTACACCGAACCCGCAGACCCCGCAGCCTCCGGCAGCGGCTCAAGGATTCCTTGCCCGACCAGCTCGTCAAGAACCAACGGCTGAACGAAATCGGTAAACCCGTAGTTTCCGGGCGAGCGGTACCGTTGGATCTCGCCCCAATTGACGTACACGTAGGAGATCCCGCGGCAGGCGAAGGCCGAGCGGATCTCTGGGGCCGAGCGGCCCCGGACCAGTTGCTCGAACAGGCAATCGTCGAAGCAGGTATTGTACAGCACCGGCACCTCCAGGTCGAACACCTGGGCGTCCCCGACCACCAACACCTGGCCCCGACCGACGTGGGCATTGAGATACCGATGCCAGGGATCAACCCGATCAGTGTCGCGCCGCAGCCGGTCCAGGCTGACGAAATAGGGGCGGTAGCCGACGGCGAGATCCGCAGCCGGCAGCTCGACCACCAGACCCGCCACAAGGACCACGATCAACCCTCGCCGCCACCACAACTGCCGGCTCCAGCAGGCCCCTGCGCCAGCCAGCAACGCCAACAGCGGCAGCGCAGGGATCCAGAAGCGGTCGATCCGATGCGTGAACAGCCACCAGGCGGCAACCACGTATCCGAAATAGGCCAGGAGCCCCAAGACCAGCCGACGCCGCCGCTCCAGAAGCGACAGCACTGCCAGCGGCACCAGCAGCGGACTGAGCCACTCGCTGGTCAGCCCGACGCGGCCAAAATCCTTGGCCAGCGCGGCCGCAGAAAAGTCCTTCGGACGGTGGGCATTGACCCACTGCCGGTCCTTCTCGATGGTCCGCGTCTTGCCGCCGAAAACGCCGTAGAGCAGCGGGTACGTGGGATTGCCCGTGAGCACCCAATTCTTGCCGAACCACAACCCGCAGCCCAGCAGCGCGGCCAGCACGAAGATGCCCACGGGCCGCCAGGCCGCCAGAGTGGGCCGACCTCGCAGGTCGCCAAACCACCAGATCGACGCTGCCAGCGGTAGCAGCACGAACAACACCGCTGGATACTTGCACGCGACCGCGCCGCCCGCCAGATAGCCCGCCAACAGCAGATGCGCATGGCCACGCCCGGCAGCACCACCTGCATAGCCCCGCCCGGGAGGGCGGGGTTCTCTCGAATTGCCCTCCTCGATAACCAGCCCGCCCTTCCGGGCGGGGCTACAACCTGACGGCGACTCTTCGCCTTTTCGCCCCCAAAGCAATACCGCATACACCGCCAGCAGCAGGTAGCACGCCGCCGCCCCTTCCACCAGGCCGGCGGTCGACACCTGGACGATCCAGGGGATCGAGATGTAGACCAACGCGGCCACCACGCCGGCCGCGGTCGAAAAGAAACGCCGCCCGGCGGCCAACAGGGCCAGCGCCGTAAGCGGCGCCATCGCTGCAATCACCGTCTTTCCGGCCAGCGCCCCCAGCCACCAGTCGTCGGCAATCACCATGGCCAACAGGCTGTGCATCTCGCTGCCCATCGCCATGTTGCCGTAGACGTTGTGCGGCAGGAACCCGATGCGGCCTTGTTGGAAAAACTCCTTGGGCACCTGCAGATGATATTCCCGCACGTCGAAATCCACCGGCGGCAACATGCCGCCCAAGAGGATCAGCAGCACGAATGGGGCCCCCAGCCACAGCCACCGGGGACTCAGCAGAAGGTCTTCTTCTCGGCCGTCAGCGGGAGGCTTCGTTCTGTGGTCCGTGGCCTTCTGGCCCCGGCGATCTCTCTGCGACTCGGCCAGCGCCCGTCGCCACCGCAGCCAGCCGGCCGCAGCCAGGGTCAGTGCGGCCGGCGCCGCAAACGCCAACCGGTGGAGCCCACCCAGCAGCCCTGCCGCCAGCACGTACGTCGAGACCAGGTTCAGCCCCACGGCCACGGCAAAGACGAAACGCTCCAACCGCGTCAGCCCCCGGTCCGCCCCGCAGAGTGCCATCAGCAGCCACCCCAGGATCCAGCCCCAGGCCAGGATCATCCCGGCAATCAGCAACACCGGAAACCGGTCCGCCAGCGAAAACTCCGGCGACCCGCCAGCGGGTACCCCCCCGAACCAGTCTGCTACCAAGGCGTCAGGCAACAGGAGGTACGACAGGAAGACGACCCGGCGGCTCTCGCCGCCCGAGCCTGCAAGAGGGGTGGCATAAAACAACGCCACGTAGGCCACCAGCCCCAACAACCACAAGACGGTTCGCGCATGTCTCATCTTGGCAAAACCGCGTGCGGGGTGCCATGCCCACGCTCGTCGTGGGCATGTTTGCCGCGTCGCTTCGCTCGCTTGGCAAGCATGGCACCCGTCAAGTCCACTTTGGCGGATCACTAGGCCGGCACAGCCCCGCCCCGCAGCGTAGTGTGCAAGCTATGCTTGTCTAGCGACCGTTCCGGCCGTTCCGATGGTAGGTATTCTATCAGTCATCAGGCCGTACAGAAGGACACCCGGAAAATGGCCCCCCCAGGCAGGCTGCAAGGCATCTTCACGCCCAACATGGTCCCATTGGACGAGCGGGGGAACATCCACCAAGGCGAACTCCGCCGCTACGTCGACTGGCTGATCGAGCACGGCGTCCACGGGCTGTATCCCAACGGCTCGACCAGCGAGTTTACGCGATTCACGCCCGAGGAGCGGCGGCGGATCGTCCAGATCATGGTCGATCAGGCGGCCGGCCGGGTGCCGATCTTGGCAGGGGCGGCCGAGGCCAACGTCCGCGAGACCCTGGCGGCGTGCGAATTCTACCACGGCTTGGGCGTCCGCGCGGTGGCCATTGTGGCCCCCTATTACTACAGGCTCAGCCCCGACAACGTCTACGCCTACTTCAAAGAGATCGGCCGCCACACGCCGGTGGACGTCACCTTGTACAACATCCCCATGTTCGCCTCGCCCATCGACGTGCCCACAATCCAGCGGCTCAGCGAGGAGTGCGAGCGGATCGTGGGGATCAAGGATTCCTCGGGCGACGTGGCCCAGATGATCCGGATGATCGAGGCCATTCGTCCCCACCGGCCGGACTTCAGCTTCTTGACCGGCTGGGATACGGTCTTGCTGCCCATGCTGCTCGTGGGCTGTGACGGCGGCACCAACGCCTCCAGCGGCGTCGTCCCCGAGCTTACGCGAAAACTCTACGACCTGGCCACCAGCGGCCAACTGGACCAGGCATGGCGGGTCCAGATCAGGATCATCAAGCTCTTTGACGCCGCACTCTACTCGGCCGACTTCCCCGAAGGGTTTCGCGTCGGCGTCTCGCTGCGCGGATTCCGCATGGGAACCGGCCGGCAACCGCTCTCGCAGCAACATCGGGCCAAACTCAGCGACCTGGAAAAGACCCTCCGCCAACTGCTGGCCGAGGAGGGACTCGCCGCCGCCACCCCGAGGGTACCGGACGCGCCGCTACTGGTTACCGCTATCGATCCGCAACAAATCAGCCAAATCGTCCAAGGCGTGCTGGCCGAGCTCCAACAGCGAGGAGCCGTGTAAGGAATGCAGAAGGCAGAATGCAGAATGGCCAGTGTGACTGTCCACTGGTAACAACGACCAGGTAGGGTCCGGTTTCCGTCCGGTGTGCCGCACCATCCAATTGGCCGGTTACCATTGACTTCTCGTCGTTCTGCATTCTGCCTTCAACATTCTGCATTCTGCCTTCAACATTCTGCATTCTGCCTTCAACATTCTGCATTCTCCCATGTTCGGACCAAGCCTTGCCCTGCTGGAAATCGGCAACCTCGCCCCCGCCCTGGTCGTGGCCGATCGGTGTGCGAAGGCGGCGGGCGTGGAGATCGTGGGCATTGAGAGCAGCGACCCCCAACAGTGCATCAAGCTGCTCGGCTCGGCCGGGGCGGTCCGCGAGGCGGGCGAACAAGGGGTCGCCCTGGCCAGGCAGATGGGCACCTCCGCCCGGCTAGCCGTGATATGCGGCCCGGACCCGGCCGTGCGGCAACTGGCCGCCCGCCCACCTGTCTTCAACCCCCTGTTGGGAATCTACGATGCACGAGTCAAACGAGAGGATTCCATGAAGAACTCAGACGCATTGGGGCTGCTCGAGACCCAGGGCCTGGTGGCCGCACTGCACGCCACCGACGAGATGCTCAAGGCCGGCGCGGTCGAGCTGGTCGGCAAAGAAAAGATCGGGGCCGCCTACGTGACGATCATCGTCCGCGGCAGCGTGGCGGCGGTCCAGGCGGCCGTGGCGGCCGGCACACACTGCGTAGAGCGCCTGGAAGGCAAGCTGATCATGGCCGACGTGATCACCCACCCCCACCCCGAACTGGCCGCCCTGCTGCCGGCATAAGACCACGACCATCGGTCGCGCCGCATAAAGCCGCCACCGTCGGTGGCGCCATAGTGGCTCGCCGGGCCTGGTCTAACATATTGGGTGCCAGTGGCGGCTTGTGCTCATAACTGGACTTTTGCAAACTGCTCCCCTCTCCCTCTGGGAGAGGGGCAGGGGGTGAGGGCTTGGTGAAGTCAGGCAAACAAGGCAACCCGTTTTCGCAGCCTGTTGCCCTCACCCTAA
>Ga0315277_10005508_pt1 | contig 16652 bp, 12 predicted proteins | sample YL17G05_15_MG_FD_203695 | JGI IMG/M metagenome (GOLD analysis project Ga0315277, IMG submission 203695) | Sediment microbial communities from Yellowstone Lake, YNP, Wyoming, USA - YL17G05_15 | ecosystem: Environmental > Aquatic > Freshwater > Lake > Sediment | place: USA: Wyoming | collected... | reverse complement strand
TTCCGGCCCGAGAAAACAATTACGAAAGCCGAACTATCGAAATTACTGGGAATGGGCGCGAGCGAAAATAAAGCGGTCAGCCGTGTGGAAGGCGTGATCATGATCGCGCGCTTCGCCGGTCTGTCGCCGGAGGCAGTAAGCGAAGCCCCCTATTCCGATCTTCCGGGAAGAAGCTGGGCGGCACCGCTGATCCTGGCCGCGAAGAGAGAGGGCCTCCTAAAATTTATCGGCTACAAATTTGAACCGCAGAAAAACCTCACCCGCGCTGAAGTGGCGGAAATCCTTTTCCAAACCAAATTTATAAACGAAAGACTTAAAGATATTACTACGGAATTCCCCACACTTAAGTGTGGGGAATTGGGCCCGTATTTTTAGTAAAAACTGCTTGACATAATAGTAATGTAAGTTATATAATGTAGTCAGCCGTGAAAAGCAAGACTATATCTTTTGTTATTCTTTGCTCACTATTTTTAGCAAGCGGCGCCTGGGGGATATGGACTACCCAGGAATCCGGCACCACGCAAGACCTTAATGCCATTTTGACTTTAGACGGCGCGCTGGGATTTTCGGCGGGAAAAGCCGGCACCATCCTCAGAACGGTTAACGGCGGAGTCTCCTGGGAAACCCTGTCAACCGGCATTGCCACCATCGAGTATAACGATGTTTTCTTTCCCGTTTCGACCGAAGGCTACGTCCTGGGCACCGCCGGAGTCACAACCACTTCCGATGAAGGCCAAACTTTTGCTCCGCTCACTTTTGCCTCCGTCCCTGCCAGCGCCAATTTTTTGAGAGGAAGTTACTATCTGTCCAACCGGGCAATGGTAGCTGCCAACGGAGTCTCTGCTGACAGCTATCTGATCACTGGCGAAGCGGGCGGGAGCTGGACCATTTTGACTTTGGCCGATCTCGAAGTCAAAGGCGTGTTTCTTTCAGCCGGAGGCGGCGCTTCCGTCGCCACCTGGGTGTGGGGACATTACTTTGCCGGAACTGAGACAGGAAACAACGTTATCCTAAAAAGTGTTGACAATGGCACTTTTACCGTTGCCTACAGGAATTCAAGCAAAGCTGTCCGCGATCTTTACTTTGTCAACGACCTAAATGGTTTTGCCGTCGGCGATAGCGGCCTGTTCATCCGAACCGATGACGGCGGAAGCACCTGGACCAGCGTTACCGTAAAAGACGAAAAAAATAATACTATCAGCAGCCAGCTCAATTCCCTTTATTTTGTCAATCCCTCCTTCGGTTGGATCTGCGGGGATGACGGCACTATCGCGGTCACCGCCACCGCCGGGACTTCCTGGAATGCCTATACGCTCAGCGCGCCGCTGCCCGACCTGAAGGATCTTTCGGTCATCACCTCTAACGGAAACGGCACCGGCCTGATCACCGCGCTGGCTTATATCTCGGGAACCAATGGAACCATCTTGAACCTGGTCTCCCCCACTATCTTTTCTATTCAGCCTACCAGCGAGCCGCAGGGCTGGATCGGAGAGGTGGAGGTGAGCGGCGAAGGTTTTATGTCGAATGGTGAGGTTATCTTTACCAAACCCGGCACCGATGAGCCCGATCCCGGCATTATAGTGCTTTCCACCAGTTTTGAATCTGTCTGCAAGCTCAAAGCCACGATCATGATCGAACCCACCGCCGAAACCACTTACTTGAGGGATGTTATGGCCCTCAACCCGGATGCCACCGCTTCCAAAGAGGCCGGCGCTTTTACCGTTACCGGCACCACCGCTGCTGTCACCATCGACCAGGTTAAAATCGACAACCGGTCTTATCCAAACATTTACAGCCTAATTACGGGAGAGCCGATAGTCAAACGAAATCCCGATTTCAGTTTTAGAGTCGAATCTACCGCCGGTGTTAGCCTGCTAACCCTGCATCCTCGCATCATTGCCCGCTACACCAATACTCTGGGAAATAAAGTCAACATCGTTCAAGATGTTCCCCAGGCTAATCTAACGGTGCAGGGAAATCGAATCGCCGTGCACGACACCAGCCTGATAAGAACTCTCCCCTACGATACGCCGGTCGAGCTTGGCGTCTACGCCGAAGATACTGCCGGCAACGTAGGGTTTATCTACTACCATGCGAGGACCGCTGAGGAGGGGGGAACTGCCGATCCCAGCAGTTCCGTAGTGAACGCCGACCGGATCGTCCATGGCAGACCCGGCAACTGGAACTGTACCATCTATACCAAAGGTCATATCAAACTCCCGCGTTATATAAGAGCGCTGATCGCGGGCGCGTCGCAGGTTTACTACAACGAGTTGGTGGATACGGGGGCAGTCACCGTTTCACAGCTTCCCTCCGGGGATCTTATAAATTTCTCAATTCCAATGGATAATATCGGTATTAATGGCAATGTCACTGCCCAGCTGGTCGTGGTCCGTCTTTACGATGAGAATTATCATCTGCTGGGTAGAACCGTGGTGCCGATGGTTCCCTCGAACATGATACAATGATGAAAAAAATTTGGATCGCGATACTAATAATACTGGTTTGTGTTCCGGCCTGGGCGCAGTATGTGGCGCAGGACCCCACCCGCTATGTCCCCAACGGCCGTATTTTAGGGCTGGGCAAGGCCTACATCGGGCTGGCGGATGATGCCGGCGCCATGTACACCAATCCGGCCGGGCTGGGCGGTATTTCGGGCTGGCAGCTCTCCTCTATGTCCGGCAAGTTCCTGGATGAGTACACTTATCTTTCCTTCTCCGGCCTGTATTCAACCGATTACGGAGTGTTAGGGATAGGCTTTGCCGGGACTTCCATCTCCGGCGCTTTTGCCACCACCATCGAGGCCGGCTCTGATCCTTCCGATCCTATATACATTATTGATACCACTCAACCCGAGATGGGGAACTACAACAACGCCTTCATTCTTTCCTACGGCAACCAGATGATGAAGATCCCCTATCTTAACCGTATCCCCTACGCCGATAGCATGACGGTCGGAGCCAACCTCAAGTTATTCCGCGTTTCGCTATACGGCGACGGGATCGTGGGAGGCGACGCCAGCGGCCAGGAGCTGGACCTGGGGGTAAAGTACTTTCCGCCGCAGAAGTGGATGACCTTGGGCGCTACCCTGCAAAACCTCCTCCCCTTCAGCATGGGGGGGAAACTGCATTACACTTCCGGCCATGAGGAGTCCTACCCTGCCATTCTTGAACTCGGCTCGGCTTTTAACGTTTTGGGAAAAGAGAATGCCATAAGAACACTGGGCGAGCACGAGTTAAAGCTGATGCTCGACCTTGACTATCATCCTACTTTGAAAAATTATCCGATGGTCTGGCATATCGGCGCCGAATGGAAACCGCTGTCACTGCTGGCTATCCGGATGGGTCTCGACCAGGATGCCGCCGGGGACGGCAAAGGCGGGGTGACCACTATTTCCGACATGGCCTACGGCGTGGGCCTTTATTTCGGCGGGTTCCGCTTTGACTACGCCTATCACACCTTTGCGGGCGCGCCCAACATCACCAACAGTTTCTTCTCGCTCTCCTATGCCTTCCAGCCGCCGGCGCCTATCAAAGAGCCGATAGTAGTGGAAGTGCCGCCGGACAAGCACATCACCTTTGAAAGCAAAACCGCGGTCATCGGCCGGGTGGTCGATCCGCGGATCACCAAGCTTACCATCAACGGCCTGCCGCTCAAGTTCGGCCTCAAGGGCGACTTCTCGACCGTGGTCGACCTCAAGATCGGCAAGAACGCGATCAAACTCAATGAAAAGAAAGTCCGCGTCCTGCGCCTGATCACCTTCCCCGATGTCAAGATCGGCTACTGGGTGGACAAACCGATCTCGCTCCTGGCCATGCAGAAGATCATTACCGGCTATCCGAACGGCACCTTCAAGCCGGAGGGGAATATCACCCGGGCCGAGATGTGCACATTATTAATGAAAACCAGAGCTCAGCTCTTTACCGCGGAAGCTTCCGCCGCCACTCCGGAGGCAACCGGCTTCAATGATGTGGCGGTAAAGCACTGGGCGGCGAGCTATATCGCGCGGGCAGCCAAGCTGGGTGTGGTCCTCGGTTATCCGGACGGCACTTTTAAGCCTTCGGGCAACATTACCCGGGCCGAAGGGCTGGCCATGATCGCGCGCTTCGCCAAAGTATCCGAAGAGGCCTATGCCAACCAGTTCCGCGACATCGCCTCGACCCACTGGGCGGCCAGGATAATATCGGGCGCCTACCGGGCCAAGCTCCTGGAATTCCTCAAAGGCAAGCCCTTTGACGCCAATCTGAAGCTATTGCGCTCCGAGACGGTCGAGATGCTCCAGCGCACCACGACAGTGCAGGATATCCTTAGCAGGGATCTGTTGAATTGGGAGAGTTATTAATGAGAAGGATGTTAGCGATCGTTTTAATCCTAACCGCCCTGTTTGGCGCGGCCTTCGCCGGTGCGGGGTGGAAGAAGGCGGAGCGGTCGCAAAAAGTCTCGCTCTACGACCTGATGACAGAGATCAAAAATAACCGGCAGTCGATCCTGGTGCTCAAAGAAGAGATCCGGGAACTGAAGGCCCGGCTGGCCCGAGTTGAGATCCGGCAGCCGGCGCCGGCGGATAAGATTGACAAACTAGAGATCCGGATCGGCTGGCTGGAGAAGCGCGTTGACGCTCTCGCCTCTACCCTCTCGATCCTGATGGGGATCCTGGCGGCAGTGGCCCTGGTTGTTATTGGCATAGCTGGCTATTTAGCTTATAATTTGCGAAGGCAAAAAGCCTAAGCTTTCAGCGCACGCTTAGCGAGGTTATCAGGAGATCCGGTGATTCGGATGCTGAAGTAAACTGACGGGGGAGGCGGAAAAGAAGCATGTATAAGACAATTTCATTCACAGGAGAGATTTTTAAGGATAACGGGATGTTCGTGGCTTACTGCCCGGAACTTGATCTTTCCAGCTGCGGTAAGGATTTGACCGAAGCCAGGAAGAATCTGCTTGAAGCAACGCGCCTCTTTATGGAAGAAGCCTTGAAAATGGGGACGCTTAAAGATATCCTGGACGAATCAGGCTATGATACCAGCAAGCCGGAATTGAAATCTCCGCTGGTTGAAACGGATAAAATGGAACTGAAAATGGAAGTGGGCGTTTAAAATTGGGGCGGAAGCTGGCGGCGATACATTATAAGAGATTGGCTAAGATTTTTGAGCTGGAAGGTTTTATGCTAACGAGAGAAGAAGGAAGCCATCTGGTTTATGTCAAGCCGGGGAATAAGAGGCCGGTCGTGATACCAAAATATTCAGAGGTGCCTGTTTTTGTGATTAAAAACAACCTGAGAACTGCCGGCATCAGCCGGGAGAGATATTTTGAATTGCTGGAAAAGGTTTAGCGAGGGGCCCGGAGCGGTAACTGGAGAAAAGAGAATGGCGGAGAAGAAAAAGGTAAAGCTTAAAAATTTGAGATTCAAATACGAGCGCAAGCGGATTAAGCGGGAAGTCAAGCTTCCGCCGAAATGCAAGGATTATGAACCGGAATCTTTCGGGCCCTGGTGCAGGAAAGCGAAATTATGTAAGAATGCTACTTCCAGCACCGAGGGAAAAGCGGACGGGATATGCAAGGGAGGGACGGATCCGGAAGAACTTGAGAACAGAAAAAAGAAATTAATAAAGGTTTAATTATGGAAGAAGAAAAAACGATGAATCTGGTAGATAAAATTGAAAAGCTGATCACGGATGGGAATCAGGAAGTCGTTAAGCATATCGATAAGAAACTGGAGGAAACAAAGCAGGATCTGCGGCAAGAGATGGGGCAAATGGAAGAACGAATTAAGGGTGAAATTAAGCAGGAGCTGTCGAATGTTCACACCAGCCTGAAAAACGAAATTATCGCAACGGCGTATGCCTTAAAAGATGACATTAAAGACGGCATAAAGGGAGTCAAAGATAAGCTCGATGAGCACATGCGTCAGCCGGCGCACGCTTAGCGAGGTTATCAGGAGATCAGGAGACTGGGATTTAGAGACCAGGGAAATAGGAAATTCGGGACCTTCCCAATATCCTAACCTGCCTGCCGGTTTACCCGCCGGAGGAGGGCAGGCAGGTTCCCTAATTCCCAAATCCTTTTTCCCTGATCGCCTGATAGCCTTGGAGAAAAGAGAATGGCAGAAGAATTAGTTAAACAGATCGAAAAGCTGTAAAATCAGGGTGAAATGGGCAAGCGTTACAAAGAATTTTTAATTGATATGGAGTTAAAATGAGCGAACTGGCATGGTTTTGGATTTTCCTGGGAGTTTTTCTCTTGATTCTGTTTAGTTTTATGACTTTTGTCTTCCCAAGCCTTACGGCGAAAAGGAAGCATTAATTGCCAGCGCACGCGTAGCGAGAATAGCGGTTGATTTAATGAGCGGCAGGGTGTAAAATTAAGGAGTGCAAAGCTCAAAACGTTTTGAATTTTAAGTTTTGGTTTTGAGATTTAAGTTTTGAGTTAATCAAGAAGGACGATAAAAATGAGGAAAACAATAAGTATTTGCTTGCACCGAGAAATGTCGAGGTGGTTAATGTTCGGTTTAATGGTGGTGGTCCTGGCGGGCAGCGTATGGGCGGATGTGCCGGCGCTGATGAATTTTCAAGGTAGATTGCCCAACGATAAGAGAGCATCGGTAAATTTGACTTTCTCGCTATGGACTGCGGCTTCCGGAGGAGCCCAACATGGATGGTTCGAAACCTATACCGTACAGACGGATGCTGATGGGATTTTTAATGTAACTTTAGGATCAAACCTTCCTCTGCCGTGGTGGGACGTATTTCGCACTTATAACGATGTCTATCTTCAAGTTGATCGAGGGGCAACTGTTAATAGCGACCGGTTTTCTCCCAGGCAGAGGATAATTTCGGTCCCTTACGCAATGCGAGCCAGCTATGCAGAAACATTGGGGGGGGCGTCGGTCGGGCAACTGGTGAGAAAGGTCGGAGATACCATGACAGGCCCCCTGGGAGTGCGATCGACTGCTGATAATAACAGTATTTTCCAAGATGGTAGTGATTGGAATTATACTGAATTAGCACAACATAGCTGGGGCGGGTCCCATGGAATTTTGTTTGGGGCATACAAAGATATAAAGTATGACGGAGGCTTGCTGACGAACGGGAACTGTAATTTTGCTAGAGCTGTAGGGGGATATTCATTTGGGGCGGGGTCAATTATCTATGACGGGAACGGGGGAACGATGTACTTCGCGATTTCTCCCCCGTCGGCAGGCAAGGACCAGAAGGTCGAGTGGGGAACTCCCGTATTGACCTTAACCAGGGGCGGCAACGTCGGCATCGGGACGACTGACCCCGGAACGGCAAAATTAGCAGTTATGAACGGCAACGTCGGCATCGGGACAACGAGTCCGGGGGCAAAACTTCATATTTCCAACGGAAACATTGGGTTGGACAATGGTTATGCTCTATCATCAAAGATGGGCAATGGGACAATGTCTTGGATCATGTATATGGACGGTTCGAATAAAACGCATGTAAGGGGGAGTGGGGGAGGTTTAAGTATTGATAATTACAGCCAGCAATCGTTATTATCAATTGAAGATACGGGAGTTGCAACACTTAGAGATTCACTAAAGGTAGGGCTAAATACCGTTCCGAGTATAGCTATAGAAGCAGCAACAAATACGGGGGATGCGATCTATGGGTATGCAACGACGAGTGGAATCGGGGTCTATGGATCTTCTAGTTCGGGAGCAGGAGTTGCTGGCAATTCTAGTTCTAACGCAGGGGTGCTTGGCATATCGGGTACTAACTATGGGGTTGCTGGATATTCGACATCATCAGCCGGAATTTATGGGCAAGCAACTTCTGGGTATGGCGTGTATGGAAAGACAACGGGTTCGGGGTATGCTGGTTATTTTTCGGGTAAAACATGGTTTTCTGGTGGGCCAGTTGGAATAATTTCAACTAATAACGCAGGATTAACAATAAATACATCAAATTCTAATTGCTTAGTGTTAAATAATACCGGTAATACTTATGCGACGATTTGGGATGATACTGGAGCTAACCTAAGCTATACTGGAAATTGGAATAATGCATCAGATAAGTCCAAAAAGAAAAATATCAAGGACATAAAATACGGATTGAAAGAAACATTAATGTTGAAGCCCGTAAGCTTTACATGGAAAAAAACAGGCGAAGAGGATATAGGTTTTATTGCACAAGATGTAAAAAGGGTGATTCCTGAGGTTGTTCATGGGGCAGAGGGAAATCTAAGCTTGTCTTATGGTCAAATGGCCGCGTTGCTCACAAAGGCGATCCAAGAACAACAGAAAACAATAAGCGAGCTAAAATCAAAAAATGATAAGCTCGAAGCCAGGCTCAAGGCGATTGAAGCTAAACTGAAATAGCGGGATTTAGGATTTAGATATTAGGGTTTTAAGATAAGGATGGCGAATAAAATGGCAAAGCGAATAAGTTTTAGTTTCTTGATCGGTTTAATGGCGGTGGTCCTGGCAGGGATGTCGTGGGCGGCGGTGCCGCCGCAGATTAATTTTCAGGGAAAATACACAGGCCCAACACTGCCCAATCCCGATATTAAATTTGTGATAACCGGGAACGGCAAAACGGTGACCGATACTCATAACATCACTTTGGATTCGTCAGGAATTTTCAACACAACCATTAGCGTGAGTGATCCAACAGTTTTAGATGCTGGTAACGCGAAAGTTGATATCTTTATTCCTAGCACCGCGGGGTCAGCTACAGTGCCACAACAATCCCTCAACTCCGTCCCCTACGCCTTCCGCGCGGGGGTGGCGGAGAGTGGAATGCCTGGATTCACGGTCCAGCAGCTGTTATTTCACAATACGGATGCGATTAGCAGGGCTTCCGCTGGAGACCTTTACTTTGGGTGGAGAAATACGAATAATTTGCGGTTCTTCACTGGACCAACCGGCAGTGAAACAGAGAAAATGAGAATAGATACCGCCGGCAACGTCGGCATCGGGACGGCGAGTCCAAGTAATATCCAAGGATGGAATCACGTTCTCGATGTCCATGGGGTGGATGATGCAAAGCTGTTGGTTACAACAGATACTAATTCAATAAAAACAGGGATCTTTAGCCATACCGATTGGAATGGAACTGTAGGTAGGGTCGGGACAGAAAGTAATCATGACCTCCGTCTTACGGCGGGATATGGCAAGGATGTGATGACTCTGACAACGGCCGGCAACGTCGGCATCGGGGCGACGAGTCCGCAGTATCGTTTACAAGTTAGTAATAATAATCCGGCAACGGCAGATGTGCCGTTTGAAATAGTCGGAAATGGAAATGATACGGGCACATACGGCTATAATCCTGCTGCTATCCAATTAACACAAAACAAAGTAGGTAAATTTGATGTTAGATATCAGACAAAATGGCAGATCACACATCGAGGAGCTGCTGATTCAGAAAATGTAGGCAAGTTGATGTTTAATTACTTTGATGGTTCGAGTTGGGGTAAATATATGGTTTTAGTCCCCAACGGCAACGTCGGCATCGGGGCGACGGCGCCATATTCGAAATTAGAGATTGCTGCTCCTGGATCAAGTGTAAATGGCTCTCAGCTCACACTCTCAAATGGCACTTCTTCACCTAAAAAAGTAGGCCTAAACTTTAGGATAGATGCGACCGATCTTTATCAACTATATGCGGACAACACTGACGCGAACAAATTAAAATTGGATTATAATAATGCATCTAATTTTTTAACCGTGACAACTGGCGGCAACGTCGGCATCGGGGTTACAACTCCTAATAGCAAATTTTCTGTTAATGGAAATATGACGATTGGTCCTGATTATAATTTAGCGGGAGCAAATGGATTGGCGGTACAAGGTAAGGTGAACATAGGGGATAATACTAAAATACCGAATGCAATACTTCAAATTAACACAAGCACAGTCGGGAATGGCTATCAGGGATTGGGCATTTATCAAACAAGTACTGGGGGAAAATTGATAACGATTAACCAAGGAAACCCCGGCGTGCTTAATTTCACAGTCCCGGGAGTAATTGATTTGGTTTCAATGAATTTCAATAATAAAACGGTATCTTTTAATGGGACAACAAAATGGTCTTCAATTAATATGTTTGAATCGGCGGACGTCAATGAAAAACATTTAACCGCAAAAGAAGCCGACGACGGCGATGTTATGATAATCGCCGACCGCGATAAATTAGACATAAGCAATGTGCCGTACGACACAAGAGTCGCAGGGGTTGTAAAAAAAGTTGGAGGAATTACCTTAGACAGTAAATTGAAAAATGGCGTGCCGATTGCTTATTTGGGGAAAGTTTTAACAAAAGTTGATGCATCGTACGGAGAAATAAACTGCGGAGATTTGCTGACAACATCTCAGACTCCCGGATATGCCATGAAGGTGAAGGATAAAACAAAAGCAATTGGCGCAATAGTTGGAAAAGCCCTCGAGCCGCTCAAAGAAGGCAAAGGGAAGATAATGGTGCTGGTAACGCTGCAATAGGTTTATAAAGAGAAGCCCGCCATGAACCATTTCGGTTCATGGCCCGCATCAAGGCGATTGAAGAAAAGGTTAAATAGGTGGTTGGGTGGTTAGATTGTTAGGAAGATGGCGACAGAAACAGTTAAACAAAAAGAAAGTGCTACAATAGGAGCAGTTGTGCAAAAGAGAGCGGCTTTAATTTTCGCGGTTTTGATTTTCTTGATCGGGATAGGCTTTAATCTCCCCTGCCCCGCTCAGCAAGAGCTTAAAGCCACCATCTCCTCCGGCGGCACGGTCCAGCCGGGTTTCCAGGACATCAAGGGCGAGCCGGTGATCGGCGAAGGCGGAGGCTTGCAGATCGGGGGGATTTATGTGCTGACGGCGGGGGTTGTTATCCCCGAAGTCCCGCCCGGGACGGTCAAGCTGTATATATCGCGGGTTAGCAATGACATTAAGATCAGCTGGGAAGCTACTAAATATGGCAATAACCCTCAGATTTTCGCCATGATCGGAGATGGGACCGGCAAATATTCCAATACTTATGATCCAGCTACCTGGAAAGTTATAGCTCAGGGGGGCACTCTCCAAAACCCTGCCGGTTTTGGTACGTTCAGTAGTTACAATGTAACAAGTGGTATCGGCAGTTTAATCCACGCAGGACAAGTTGGTGGTGTTACCGGAAGCATAGCCGAAGTTTATTACAAAGGAATTAAAGAAGGCGAAACTGTTAGCGCTCGCCTCCCCAGCGCCGAGGCGGTGGGGAAGGTGGATTATTTATTTGAACAAGGCAACACTTATTTTAACTATCCTTTTGTTAGCTCTGCTGATGTTAACACCGTATTTGGCACCAGCGGTATTCCAGACTTATGCAAAATTTTAAATTATCAAAAGAGTACCGATAAGTTCAGCCCTTCAACCTTTAGTACCACGTGGCTGGATCCTTTTACTTTAGAGCTGGGAAAAGGGTACGTTTTCTTCAATTATTCGACATCACCAATAAATCTAACTTTGGTTGGTGCGGTCAATAAAACGCCGGATACTTTTTCATCTAACATATCTACAGGCAACAACTACTTAGGATTACCCTTCCCAATTATAAAGACCCTATCGCTGGCTTTTAGCAGCAATCCCGTCGGAAATGACGGACTATTAATCTACCAAAAATCAACTGATAAGTTTGCAAAACAAGCTTGTTCTAATGCTGGTGCTTTTGATAATCCAAATTTTGAACTGATTATGCCAACTGGATATGTTTATTTCAGATATCAAGGAAGCTTTGATTGGCAACCAAGGCCATAAATTTAGAAAAAGGAGAGTTAATCATATGATTAAAGTTAAGTTTAAATTAAGGAGATTTTTGGCCTGGGGTATCATTTTCTCGCTTTTTGCTTTTTTGGGTTTAGTAGATAATGCTTACGCCGTTGATTATTCGGGCTTGATCTCGGTTAAAAACGGAGTCCCACTAACTCCCTCCCCCATCCCACCCGATCTTCCGACTAATCTTCGCTTTTTCTTGAATGACTCAAGTCCATCACCGGTTGCGGCAGGATTAGATGCAACTTCTATAAATGCCCAAGGTACCGCTGCTAATGCGATCTATAACATTGTTCCTTTTGGCACTATAACCGTATTAGCTGATGATGGAACACACTACGGCAGAACTTCAACTGGGAAGAACATCAATTCTAGTGTGAACGAAACCATGACCTTTATCGGCGGTTCTTACAAAACTTATGAGCTGATCGCTTTTGACAGGCCTTATGAAAAAAAGACCCCCTACGCCCCTGCTTCAATTGGTGTGATTGAAGCTCAAACTAGAATTAATGATTTGGCAGGCGAACCAACAAATAATGTTGAAATGACTCTTACCATAACGATTAATGCAAATACTGGGTCTAGCCCGAATCTAAGAGAGCTTGCCAACGTTAATGCTACTGGAAGCTATGTATTGCTTTTGTATAAGCCAGGAGATGCTATAAATAACCCGGGTACTGACTCGAATAATGTCACGGGGCCTGTCCTCATTAGGACCGGCAGCAACGTTATTACTTTAAAAGGATCTTACTTGGTTCCAAACACACCCTATAAATTGGTGGCCTGGAACAGGAACTGGTGGTCTGCCGCAAGCGACACGCCCGCTTCTTTTACAGAAGGAACTTTTGGCAGTGACTCGACCATAAACTTTCGTGGCAGAACCTGGACAACGGGAGCAGGCGGCGGCGGGGAGACTTCCCAGTCCTGGCTCTTTAGAAATATTACAACCGGCATCAACACCTTTGCTATTCCCTTTAACACTGCTCAGGCAATTAAAAATAATGCGGACCTATCAATCGATTTAGACAGCAATGGTACGATTACGGTCGAAGAATTAATCCGATCAATAAACAGTCAGATCGATCCGGCAAAGGCTACCACCTTCGGCTGGTGGAATGAAGCGGCGCAACAGCACGTCGGATTTACTTCAATAGCATTGAATGGGGATGGAACCATCAATACCACCACTTCCACGGCGATCGGCGGTACACCGACAGCTGTAAAAGCTATGGCAATCACAACCGGAGAAGCGTACCAGGTAAGCATTGACACGGATAACAGGACGTTTGTCCTGAAGGGCACAAAGTAAATAGGATTTCTGGACAAAAACAACATAGGTTTCATTATGAGTAAATATTTAAAATTTTTACTGTTGGTTATTGCGGCGCTATTTACCTTTACTTCTTTAGCCGTGGCGGAGCAGCAGACTCCGCCCTACCCCGCGGCGTTCTGGATCAATGGAACGCTTGGACCCGGGCCGAGCGGACTGGTTGATTTAAGCGGCTTTAAAGTAGTTTTCTACAACTCCCAGGATAACAGTTACGCTCTGGGTTACGCCCTGGCGCTGACCGACGCCAGCGGAAATTATCGCATCAATGCCCTGGCTGATTTGCGGCTTTTGCCGCTGGCGGCTGCAACCTATCATATCGGCGTCGTCAACAATGGCGGCTACGGAGTTAATGAAAAAGAAATCATCATAACCGCCGACGATCTAACCAACGGTTACAAGAACATGAACCTGATCCTCGCCACCGGCGAAGGCATCCCCGACCCGGAAACACCGCCCCGCCGGGGCGGCCCCACCCTCGAGGTAACGGTATTGCTCGACGGCTATTATGATACCAACGCTGGAACTCAGAGGTCGACATCGATCGAAGTTGAGCTGAGAAATCCAACCACGGGAGCCATCGAAACCTCGGTTCCTTTCTATCTGGCTTACGATAACAACACTAAAGCCATTGACGGCGTCGGGGAAAATATTCCTGACGGCGGAAGCCATCTTATAGTAATTAAACACTTGAATCATCTTTCAATTATTTCAAGCCAGTCATTTGTAATGTCGCGCTCGCAATCCACCATCATCGACTTTTCCGATGCGGCGGCTAACAATGAGTATCAGCCGGCCAGCCCGCCAACCACGGCCATGATTTTAAGGGGCACTAAGAAAGCGATGCGCGGCGGAGAATACGAATCAGTTAGTTCCGCCGGGCTGATCACCGTCGACGACTGGTCGACCTGGAAGGATGCCTATGGTTCGGATTCAATCACAAATACAGCGAGATGGAATCCCAAGTCGGACGGAAACGGAGACGGCCGCGTCACCGTCGACGATTGGGATATCTGGAAAGACAACTACGGAAGCAGAACTTACGTCCCATAGTTTAAGGAGGAAAAATCTATGAAAGGCAAAAGGAAATATTTAACGCTTCTGATCCTAATCTTAATAGGAGTGTTCGCCGCCGCGCAGGCTGATTTGCATTTCAAACCGTTCGTAAACAGTTACCGGTCACAACAATCGCCGAAGTGGGAGCAGGATGCCAGAGTTTTAGCTGAGGTTTGGTGGTCGGCGCCCAGCCCGTCCGGTTACAGCGGCGTGACCGCCATCGACGGATCATATTTCTATGACGCGGGGATTTTTGTTTATAGTGCCGCGAGCGAGCCTTCCTATCTAAATGAGTGCGACCTGGCGGGATTAAGTTCAATCGTAGATTCTCAATATCGCGCGAACTCGGGCTCAGCTCTGTTCAGCCGCACCATCGCGGCCAGTGGAAACCCAATCGCCTTTACGCAAACTGATTATAAAGCCTATGTTCCGGTCTTGCTGGTCAAACCGGATGCCTCCGGAACTGCGAACATAAACTTTAATACCTCTTTTGCCAAGGCCCTGGGAAAGGATACCGGCGATAATACTCAAACTATCACCGGCAATTATGTAAATCTTTCCATCCCGATTTCAGCCGGCGCCCCACCCCAGAATTTCGCCGGACCGTCTTCCGCGGTTAACATAAACGGCTCTACCAGTAAAGCAATTGGTAATACGGTCAAGATCGACTGGACCGACTTAAACAGCGCCGCGGCACCCTTTGCCAAAGATGACACCCCGCCCATCAAATATGACATCTACCTGAATGAGGGAGCCAGCTTTGATAATCCGGCAAACGAATCGAAAGTGGTCGCCGGCGCAACCGATCTCTCCGGAAACAGCAAAACCCTGGGAGGCAGTGGTATTCCTGGAACACCGGTCTTAAAAGACAAAACCACTTATTATTTCAGAATGCGCGCTAAAGACAGCACCACCACTCCCAATATCCTTGGAAAACACAAAACTACCAACACCGACAGCGGCGCCTCGGGGATGGTTTCGGTCCACGTGAATGATTATACCGCACCAGAACAATTCACTATTAACACTATGAATCCGGCCAACAAGCAGCTCACGGTCGGGTGGTCAACGCCAGCTCAGAATGCGAACGACCTGGCCGGATATTATGTGCTCCGTCACGATGCTCCCACCGGTTCCGATCCAGCCCTGCCAACCCTGGTAAGCGCATCGGGTGATAACGATGGCACCGATTATAGCGGGGTAGCGGATGGGGCAGAAATTATCGCCGGAACAGGATGGAAAAAAGTGAAAAGGGTTAATGCCGGAACCAATCAAATCGTTGACACGGGGCTGGATAATAAAACGAGATACAAATATGCCGTATACGCTTACGATATCGCCGATGCAAACCAGCAGGGAAGAAACTATTCTATCACCCCGGCAACTAAATTCGGCCAGCCTGGCGAAGCTCCCGACCTGGTCAATAACTTTATCGCCATTTCTTCTCCCGAGGCCAGGCAGATAACCCTGATGTGGGATGATCCAGCTCAAGCCTTCTACAAAGGAGCAACTGTCGTTTACACCACCAAAAAAGACGATTGGGATACCCTGGATGTAAATTCCCCCGAGGCTGCCGATGTACCCGTTTCGGGTGATCCAACCAAGGGCCTGGTCGAAAGCAAAGTTCTCACGAAACTCGGCGGCGTTGATCTCAATCCTAACCAAATTTATTATTTCAAAGCCTTTTCCTATAACGATGCGGGTATGTCAAAAACAACCGGCGCCATGGCCGCTTCGATCCCGGCTCTGGGAGGTGGCGGCGGTCCGGTCACCATCACTCTTACCAAGATCTCCGGCGGCATGGGCGTGAATTCGATCGGAATCCCGGCTGGCACCTCTTTCCTTTTTGAAGATCTTTCGGGATCGAAAAAGAGCTTCACCGTGTCAACGCTTCAGGACCTGATCGCAGCCATCAATAGCTCTGCCGGCGCCGGCACCGTTACCGCCTCCGCTTACTGGGATGGGGCTAAACAACAGCTGGCTGGCGCAAGCTACTCCGCCACCGGCAGCAAGACCTACAGCACAGCCGGCTTTGATGAGACCAAAATAAATTTAGCGGGAGGAAAAGGTTATTATCTTTCGGTTTCCCGGACTATAACCTTCAAGCTTTCACCTAGGTAAAATTTAAAATGAAGCGATTTGCCCTTATAATTTGCGGCTTGCTGATCCTGATGGCGGGAGCAGCTTGCGCTCAGTCAGAGCTTAAAGCCCTGATGCCTCCCTACTGGATCGTCGGCCGGGTTGCCGACACCCCGGAGGCAAAGGTGGGCAGCCGCGCCGTTTATTTCTATTACGACGACGCCGGCTTTGATGCCGGCAATTACGCCGAGTCGGTAGCGTTCAACAACACCTTTATCATCAACGCCTTCGGCATCTTCCCGGTGCCGCTGGTCGTCGGCCAGACTTATAAAGTCTCCACCGAACAGATCGATAGTTACGGCGCCGACGGCACGGTCAAGATCTCCGGCCTGGGCTGGGACGAGGTTAAGGGCATGGCGCTTTACCTGGGCGGCGGCA